>Ga0307431_1001285_pt1 | contig 14694 bp, 9 predicted proteins | sample SalMarWE160170MG_FD_202155 | JGI IMG/M metagenome (GOLD analysis project Ga0307431, IMG submission 202155) | Salt marsh sediment microbial communities from the Plum Island Ecosystem LTER, Massachusetts, United States - WE1603-170 | ecosystem: Environmental > Aquatic > Marine > Intertidal zone >...
GTACGATTTAATCCATAAGCATAAGCCACAGATTGTGCTTTACGGAGCAACAATTGCCGGTCGGGATTTGGCTCCACGGATTGCCAGTGCCACAAAGGCGGGTCTTACCGCCGACTGCACCGATTTGCAGATCGGCGACCATGAGACGGCTAAGGATAAAAAACTGCATAAGAATCTTCTGTTCCAGATAAGACCTGCTTTTGGTGGTAACATAATTGCTACAATCATCAATCTCGACCGCTGGCCTCAAATGGCTACCATTCGTGAAGGTGTTATGGCTCCAGCGGAACCTGACCCAAGACGCAAAGGCAGGATTGTAGAAGAGAAAATACAGTTGAATGAGCACGATTTACCGGTGCAGATTCTCGCCGAGCAGAAGCGACCGAAGAAGGTAGACCTTAAGGCTGCAAGAATTATTGTTGCCGGTGGTGCTGGCGTAGGTAGTAGAGACAATTTCAAATTAATATGGGATCTGGCGAATTGTCTCGGTGCTGCACCGGCGGCAACCAGAGCGGCAGTCGATTTGGGCTTTATCGACCATGACCATCAAGTCGGTCAGACCGGAACGACTGTTCGACCTAGCTTGTATATCGCGGTCGGAATCAGCGGGCAAATTCAGCATCAGGCCGGGATGTCACAGAGCCGGAAAATCATCGCCGTCAATAGTGACCCTGATGCGCCTATATTCAATATCGCGCATTACAAGATTGTCGGCGATTTGAATACCGTAGTACCGATGATAATTAAGGCGGTCAGGGAGAAAGGGATTAAAGAGTAGTCGGATAGATATTAGATTCTCGATACTCGATACGGAAGATAAAAAATGGGTAATTTTTACAGGGACAATAACGACATACAGTTTCTGTTTAGGCATATAGACCTTGGTAAATTAGCAAAGATCAGCGAGGAAAATTTCAGGTTCGCAGGCGAATTCGAATCGGCTCCAGCTAATGCCGACGAGGCGATACAAAATTACGATATGGTGCTGGACTCGCTCGGCCAGTTAAGCGCCGATTTTATTGCGACTCGTGCCGAAGACGTAGACCGGCAGGGTAATATACTAAACGAGGACGGCTCGGTGACTCGTGCAAAAGGGATCGCCGACGCCATTGAAAAACTCGGAAAGGCGGAGTTTATGGGTTTTACGCTGCCCCATCGCTTCGGCGGATTGAATTTCCCGAACCTTGTCTATTCAATCGCAATAGAGATAGTCTCGCGGGCGGATGCCGCCCTAATGAATATCTTTGGTCTGCAGGGAATCGCCGAGACTATTAACGCCTTTGCAGACGAACAGATAAAGCAGCAGTATCTGCCGGATTTTGCCGCCGGTAAAGTCACCGGTGCTATGGTTTTGACCGAACCTGATGCCGGCTCGGATTTGCAGGCGATAAAAGTCTCCGGTCATGACCAGGAAGAAGAAAAACCGGCAAGAGTTTATCAAGACGCCGAGGGCAACTGGTTTGTGCGAGGAGTCAAGCGGTTTATCACGAATGGCTGTGGCGAGATTCTGCTCGTGCTGGCTCGCAGCGAGCCGGAAATCTCCGACGGCAGGGGTCTGAGCCTGTATTTGGTTGAACGCGGGCCGTGGGTGAAAGTGCGCAGACTGGAAGACAAGCTCGGCATACACGGCAGCCCGACCTGTGAGTTGTTTTTCAATGATGCACCCGCCAAACTTATCGGCGAGAGACAACGGGGTTTGATTACATACGTGATGAGCCTGATGAACGGCGCCCGCATCGGGATTGCAGGTCAGTCACTGGGTATTGCCGAGGCGGCTTTTCGTGTCGCTCGTGATTACGCATCCACGAGAAAGCAGTTTGGTGTCACTATTGAAAAGTTGCCCGCTGTTCGTGACATGCTCATCGATATGAAGATTGCCATCGAAGCCGGCAGGGCACTGCTTTATGAAACATCCCGCGTTGTCGATATGCACATCGGCGGCGAGAAGCAGCTCGAAACAAATCCGCCGGAAGATAAGGCCCTGCTAAAGCAGCTTAAGAATAATTCGCGCAAATATAAAAGATTAGCGGCAATGCTGACACCGATGAGCAAATATTACTGTTCCGAGATGTGCAATCGTGTCGCCTACGATTCGATTCAGGTGCTCGGCGGCAGTGGCTATATGAGGGATTACGCCTGCGAGCGGTACGCCCGCGATGCCAGAATCACAACTATTTATGAAGGGACAAGCCAGCTCCAGGTCGTCGCCGCGGTGCGAGGCGTCTGTAGCGGTACGGCGGAAAAATATCTAACCGAGTTAGCTGAACAGGATTATGATGAGAATATTCAGGATTTACTTGAAATCCTCGCCGACGGCACGAAAAAAATGAATGAAGCGATAGCCTTTATCAAGGGCAACGGCAACGAGTATATGGACCTCTACGGCAGGCCGCTGGTCGATATCGCAATCGATTTGATTAACGGTTATTTATTCTGCAGCCAGGCCAGCACGAAAGTGGACATGCAGGTGCCTCTGGCCGAAAACAGCCAGGCCGATAACGGCAAGACAATTACCATCAAGCAGCGAAAGGCAATGATTGCCAGAAGATTTGTCACGAAGAATGCACCGGAGATTGCAGCGCTGACCGAGTTGGTTTGCACCGGTGATAAATCAACGTTCAACGAATACGAAACCCTCGTCGGCCCCGTCCTGGCGGAGTGAATTAGTGAATTAGCTACAATGCTGAAAGCAGTAATATTAGATTTTGACGGTGTCATCACTGACTCGGAGATTTTGCATCTTCGTGCATTCAACAAGGTCCTGGCCCGATTCAACGTTGAAATAGACAAAAAAAAATATTATACCGCTTATCTTGGCTATACCGATTCCGATTGTTTCGGAAGGCTCATCGAGGACGGCCTGCTTGATATCGACAAACAGCAAATCCCGGAGCTTATCAAACAAAAGAACCACATCTTCGAGGAATTGGCGAGGACCGAAGGCAGGACGATTGAGGGCGTGCACGACTTTTTGAACATGCTGGCACGAAACAATGTCCCCATGGCGATTTGCTCGGGGGCACTGCTGAGTGAAATTGAGATATTGCTTGAAGATGCGAATCTGCGACAGTATTTTGCTGTGATTGTTTCCGCCGAGCATGTCAAAAAAGGCAAGCCGCATCCCGAAGGATTCCTGGTGACCTTGGAGAAACTCAACGAACATCGTGACAATACTGTTAATGCAGATCAATGCGTTGTAATTGAAGATTCGTTTTGGGGCCTGCAGGCGGCCAAAGCCGCCGGAATGCACTCTGTCGCAGTGACTAATTCCTACGGTGCCGAACAGTTGCACTTGGCCGAAAAAATCGTCGCCAGACTCAGCGACCTTGGCATGGATGATTTACGAGAACTCTGCGCCTGATGATTACGGCTCACTATTTCATCGGGGTCAGCTTAAAGAGCACAACATCATGCGAATCTACCCGCCCGTTATAGCTTACATCCGATTTGCCTAAATCCTTTTTCTGCCACAGGTCGCGAATCTGGTACGTACCCAACAGGAAGTTCAAATCCTTCCAGTTCACAGTGACATCCATAGGTTTTTCCGTGGCGTTTAGTATGCACACGGCCCAAGCACCGTCGGAAAGTTCCTTGACCCATGTCTCTTTGCCGTCCTCAACCTTGTATCTATAACCCTGTTTGCCCAACGGGTCCTGGTCGATGGCAATCACTTCCTTATCGGTCATGATATCGCGAATTTCATCGCTCATTGCTCTTACATCGTTACCGGCCATCAGCGGAGCGGCCAAAATGCACCACAGACTAAAATGCGACCTCGATTCGTCTAATGACAGTCCCTCGTTGCCCACCTCCATCATATCCGGATCGTTCCAGTGGTCCGGCCCTGCGTATTTTTCCAGCCCGACCTGTTTATCCAGAATGAGCTTGAATCCCATCGACCACTGCCTTCTGCAGTCCCAGCAATCAGCGATGTCACCGGTCGTCCTCCACAGATGCCCGACGTCTTTGGCCCATTCCCACGGCTTGTTATTGCCCCACTCGCACAGGCTGAATACAATCGGCCGACCGGCGGCATGCAAAGCGTCACGCATCGTCTTATAAGTTTCCCTCGCGTCGGCGGTGCCGTGATCGCACCAGTCGTATTTGATATAATCGACGCCCCATGATGCGTAGAGCCTCGCATCCTGATACTCGTGCCCGCGCCCGCCGGGATAGCCGGCGCAGGTCTTATTGCCCGCACAGTTGTATATACCAAACTTGAATCCCGCCTCGTGGAGAAAATCGCCCAGCGTTTTCATACCGCTCGGGAATTTTTCCGGGTCGGCGACGAGATTGCCCTGTTCGTTTCTTTCTTTCGTGCTCCAGCAGTCGTCGAGTACGATATATTTATAGCCGGCCTCCTGCATGCCACTGTCAATCATGGCAAGGGCCGTCTCTTTGATTAGTTTTTCATTGATATCGCAGCCGAAGGTGTTCCACGTATTCCAGCCCATAGGTGGCGTTAACGCCAGCCCATCGAATTTCTGGGCGCCGGCGGAAAGCGAAAGACACAAGACAATCAGCAGGGCGGTTCTTTTCGATTTTTTCATTGGTTATCTCCTTTAAAGTTTTCTTCTCTCAAAGTGATGTCATTATACTGCCGCTTCAATGTCCAAGCAAGATTGCGCTTCTGTGAAGTGCAAGAGAATTAGCGAATCAGAGAATCGTAGCGTGGACCTCGGTCCACCAATTTCATGTCATCCTGAGAAGTGGTGAAGCATTCTTCCTTCTCATTCCAGCAAAAATGATAATTACGGCAGTGCACCTGACGGTATGAGAATCCTGAACTATGAACCAAAAACTGTGCGCTAAATGCTAATCACGAATCACGATACATGATGGATGATTGCCGAAGGACAAACAATGAACCATAGACTATGAACAATAATCGGCGTTTTTAGTGATAAAATCATCTAAACTCAGAGGTTAAAAAGGTCGATTTTGTTTTCGGCTTGCGTTCTTGCGGAGCCTTTGTAAAATTCCTGTTTTCAAAGAAGAAACGGCAGAATTTCTTTGACAATATAATTTTTCCGGCCGATAATTAGCGCGATTGGAATGTTATCGGGTTTTGAGAATAAAGCCAAAGGATTGGGTCATCACTAAGCGCTACATCGGTTTGCCTTTGGAATATTAATGACAAACGAAACAAACTACGATACTGTATTCGGCAAAATGGCGATTGAGCAGGGACTCTGTACGGATGAGGAGCTGCGTAAATCGCTCAAGGAGCTGGAGTCGCGGCGGGAAATTAATCCGGTCATTCTCAAAGACCTGATGATCGAGCTTGGTTATATCACTTTGAGCCAGGCTGAGAGGCTCAAAAGCAGCATAAGCGAGAGCAAGGACGCAGCACATCAGATTCCCGGCTATAAAATTCTCGGTAAACTCGGTGCCGGTGCGATGGCGATTGTATATAAGGCACGGCAGTTGAGTTTGAATCGTATCGTGGCAATCAAGATTCTGCCGAAGCGGTTCAGTGAAAATCCGGAGTACGTCGAGCGGTTTTACAAGGAAGGACAGGCGGCGGGCAGACTGAACCATCCGAATATCGTACAGGCAATCGATGTCGGCGAGGCGGGGGGATATCATTATTTTGTAATGGAATATGTCGAGGGCAGGACGATTGCTGATGATTTGGCGGCGGGCAAAATTTTCTCGGAATCGGAGGCGCTGGAAATTATTATTCAGGTCGCGAAGGCACTTGCCCATGCTCATGCCTGTAATCTTATACACCGTGACGTTAAGCCGAAGAACATTATGATTAGTACCAGCGGGGCGGTGAAGCTTGCTGATATGGGTCTGGCGCGGGGGATGACGGATATCGAAGCCGCACAAAGTGAGGCCGGGAAGGCTTACGGCACGCCGTATTACATTGCACCTGAGCAGATTCGCGGCAAAATCGACATCGATGGCAGGGCCGATATTTATGGCTTAGGAGCCACATTCTATAATATGGTCACCGGTAGAGTTCCGTTTATGGCGGAAAATTCTGCGGATGTTATGAGAAAGCATCTTCGTGAGAAACTGATCCCGCCGGACCATATCAATACTTCACTATCGGCGGGAGTGTCCGAAGTCATTGAAATTATGATGGCCAAGCGTCGAGAAAATCGCTACGCTAATACGAAAGAACTGCTGACAGATTTGGAAGCCCTTCAGGAGGGCAGGCCACCGGTCCAGGCGCGCCGCAGGTTTGATATCTCCGAGCTTGCACAATTGGAAGAAGGTGAAGCCGTTGAAGACGAAGAAAAACACATAGGCGAGGAGGCCATTGCCCAGTACCGCACGGCTGTCCTGATTCTTAGCGCCTCCGCGGCGATATTCCTCCTGATAATTATTCTTCTAATCGCGTTCAAATAACCTGTTATAATAATATCATCCCCGACAGGCGGGGGAAATTTTTTATTTTTAAGACTTATGCCTCGAGGCGGCACACAATTTTCTTCCGAGGAGCTCGTATGCGTCCTCAGCCATTACGACATCGGTGTAATCCTTCGGCTCAAACCGCTCTCGGGTGGTAATCGCCGCACACCCAAAATAGTACTCATCTCCAAAAAGGGCAAATTCATATTGAAACGCCGCCCGAAGGGCAAGGATGACCTTTCCCAGGTGACTTTCGCCCACGAAATACAAAGGTATCTTGCCGCAAAATCCTTTCCCGTCACCGCCCTGGTTTCCACGCGTGGTGATAACGAGACAGCTCTTCAACTGGACCATCACATTTACGAGCTTTTCGAATTCATCTCCGGCACCCGCTACGACGGCTCACCTGAAGAGACCACCGAAGCGGCACGCCGCCTGGCCGAATTCCACAGACTCCTAACATCCTTCCCGCACCAGTTGCCGTCTGTCAACTGCTACCACGATTCGCCCGCCGTCCGCAGGCATCTAAAGACCATCGGTTCCGAACGCTCTGCCCTGCCAAATACGCAAATGCGTTCGACCTCAGATACCCTCATGAGACTCTATAACGAATCCTGCATCCGCATCAGCCAGTTAGGCTTTGACTCCTGGCCCCGGCAGGTAATACACGGCGACTGGCATCCGGGAAATATGCTCTTTTCAAAAGGCAGGCTTGCTGCCGTTCTTGATTTCGACGCCGTCCGAGTCGCCTCGACCATTACCGACCTTGCCAACGGCATGTTGCAGTTTTCCATTGTCGGCGGCCGTCCCAATCCCGCCGAATGGCCCGATTATTTCGACGAAGAAAAACTTGATCAGTTCGTCAAAGGCTATCGCAGCGTCAGCGAGCTGGACAAAAACAAGCTGGATGCGCTGCCCGATTTGATGATTGAGACGATGATTGCCGAGGCGGTCATGCCCATCGCAGCGACCGGATTCTTCGGCCACCTGTCAGGCTCGGATTTCCTCGATATGATTTTACGAAAAGCACTCTGGTTAAACAAACGTCGCGAAAAACTCATCCCAGCATTCTGCTGGTAGAAAGCAGCGGATAGGGAATAGCGTTTAGCAGATATGAAAACATAAATTTTTCTTCGTCAATTGTCTCTCGTCTCTCATCCATCGTGTATTGTGATTTGTGGTTCGTAATGCGTGTAAATCTGATTCCCTAATCCCCTATCATAAAATTTTCTTTTTTATTTTGATTTTCAGATTCTCTGGGAGTATTTTATCTTATCTAATGCGGATGCATCCACGGGCAAAATAGCACACGAGATACGCTTCACGAGCGACGATATACGAGAATATGCGAGACGGGATTTGTTTTGTCATTCCGACCAGAGGCCTAAAGTGCCGAAGCGGAGGAATCTGATTTGAATAGATCTCTCCATTACGCCTCTGGCTTCAGTCCGCCTCAGGCGTGCCTTAGGCAGAGATGACGGGAAAAGACATAGGGTGCCTATCATGCACCACATAAATAAGAAATTTGAAGCGGAAACAGACAAATATGATTAAAAGAAGACAATATATCTCACATCTTGCAGATTTATTTACACGACGTGATTTTCTGAAAAGAGCAGCAATAGGAGCAACTGCCTTATCATCCATTTCCGACTATGCATCGGCTAATTCAGAAAAAAGTTCGGAGCAGTTCAAGGTTGACTTCCCAATAGTGGACTATCATGTACATCTGTCCGGCGGATTCAATATTGAAAGGGCCGTCGAGCTTTCGAAAAAGCGGGGCATTAAGTTCGGCATAGTTGAACATCATGGACCGGGCTACAAAATAGTGAATGATGAAGCGTTAGAGAAATACATCGAAATGCTGGACAATTACCCCGTCTATAAAGGTCTGCAGCCGGTCTATCCGAATTGGTCAAAGGCCTTTTCCAAAAAGCTGCTTTACCGACTTGATTATATTTTAATGGATGCATTAACTTTGCCGGAAAAAGATGGAAACTGGCTTCGAATCTGGCGGGCAGATACGAAGGTGGAAGATAAAGAAGCTTTTATGAAAAGATATGTGGATTTTAACTTGCAGGTTCTATCCAGTGAGCCTATAGACATATTCGCCTGGCCTACTTTTCTTCCGGCCTGTATCGCTGATCAATATGACGTTCTGTGGACTGATGAGCTGATGCAAAAGATTATTGACGTGGCACTGAAGAAGGATATTGCTATTGAAATAAACGAGCCGGCCAGGGTGCCGAAAATCAAGTTTATACAAATGGCTAAAAAAGCGGGAGCTAAATTTGCTTTTGGAACCGACAGCCGAAACGATAAGGCGGGTAAGTTTAAATATTGCCTTCAGATGGCAGAGCAGGCCGGCCTGACCAAAAAGGATATGTTTGTACCTAAGCCGGAAGGCAAAAAAGCCATTCAGAGAAAAAATATAGACAGCTAACTCGGTTTGGTGCTTATAACGCACCACATAAATAAAAATTTGAAGCGGAGAAGATTGAAAATTGTTTAATATTATTACAATCACCTATATGCTAATTTTTATGGGAACAAAATGGAATTGATAAAGTTCTTCGTGGAATCGGTTATTGAGATTATACATTATTTGGCATGGCCAGTGACTATCCTGACTATAATCTTAATTTGCTTGATTCTTTTCTACAAAGAGTTCAAGCATCTTATTAAACGCATTAAAAAGGCTTCATTTCGTAACATAACTATAGAATGTTCTGAGACACAAGAGGATGAGATTGAGAAGCTACCTGTCCCCGAGATTGATGCAAAACCTAAAGTTCCTGCCGATCTGACAGAAGAAGCAAAACGTATCTTAGCAACGCTTTGGATGGGTCAAACGCGTCACTTTAAGGGCATTTCCGAGGGACAATGGAGCTTCCGAATCCTTCCGAGCGTTTATCAATATGGCAATTTCATAGTAGGTTTTGCTGAGCTTCTCAAGTCGGGTTTTATAGGTTGGGAGTGCAAAAATGGACAAGCTGTTCTAACCAAGAAGGGTTTTGAATTCATCAAAGAAAACAGAGAAATTAGAGAATTTAAGGATGTGTATATGTTCTAATAAAAGAAAGATAGCTGGCTCATTAGGATGCGTGAAACTCGTTACAGAAGTAAAAAATTCGAAGAGGAAAAGAGAAAATGAAGACTTTTCTCAAGAAGTGGACTTTGGTGTGATACCGATAAGCTTAGTAGATAGATTGTAAATATTTCATGGTAAATTAGTGCCAGCCCAATTTCCATCATGCTTGAAAGATTTTAATTACTTTGATTTTGAGGATATTTCTCATTTTTTAGTAGAATGCATAACTAAAGTGGAGCGTTTAATAATACCCTATTTATTGGATTCCCGATTCCTCGGGAATGACAAGTTATACGCCATCCCCTGAACCCAATACGCTATACCCTATATGCTAAATGCTAATCGACGTTGAATATGCTTGTGACGCCGGTTATTTCGATTTTGGTTACACCCTCGAATGGAATATTGATAATCATCTTGACCGGATTGTAAGTGAAATCGGTGTCCTGATTCAAGGTTCTGCCGTTGCTCTTGAGGGTTTTGTAGTCCCGGCAGTATATTTCCAAATTCCCGTTATGTCCCAGCGGACCGAACTGTATATTCACTACACCGTCCTCTGTCATAGAGCATTGAATTTCCTGTACCTCGCTGCCTGTGTAATAATCGAATGTATTGTCGATATTTTCACAGGGGAAGAACTCAATTCTCAGATACGGTTCCCAGTCCGGCGGATAATCGCACCAGCCCTGACGAATATCGGAATGACATTGAGCGGGGTGGATGTGGTAATAGTCTGTGCTCCGGTATATACAGTACTTTTATCGTTGTAATCCAGCCATTTTCCTTTCGGCAGATATACGTCCCTGCTTGTCGCACCGGATGTCACTACCGGAGCAACAAGAATCTCCGGGCCGTATAGGTACTCGTCCCACATATCATACAGATTGTCATCGTCGGGAAAGGCGAAAATCAGTTGCCGCATCACGGGCATGCCGCCCTGGTGTGCTGCGAACATGCAGGATTTTGTATAGGGTATCAAATCGTGGTGGTCCCGGCACTGCCTGCGGGCGATGTCTATCAGGTTCGGGTCCTCGTCGTGTTCGAAGTCCTCGTCGTACCAGACTGTCCGGTCTGTGTCGATAAGAATCTCCATCATTGTGCAGTAAGTGCTGAACTGGAGCCATCGTGCAAACAGCTCCTTGCTTGGATGGTCTGACTGATATCCACCGGTGTCCGAGCCGTAGTGCGGGTAATTGATGGCTCCGCATTGCAAACCGTTCTTGATTGAGACGGCCAGACCCCCGAAGTCACTTTTTGTGTCACCGTTCCAGACGCTGACGTGTTTTCTGTTCATATCGTAACAGTTGCGGGCATGGATAAGAAAATCGTCGCCGTTTTGTTCGGCTTGCCCTTTGGCTGCCAATTCACGGAACAGATAAACGACCTCGTTCTCAGCCGAATCCGGTTGCTCGCCTTCGTGGCCGCGGTCGATTTTATAACCTTTGACGCCCATATTGACGAAGGCATCCAGTTTGTCCTTGAACCAGTCATAGGTCTCCGGCCTGCGCACATCCGCAGCGGGTCTGTTGCCGGTGAACAGGTAACCTGCCGCTTTGCCTTCTGTAAGAAGCTGGTTCTCACAGCGGTTGGTTATCCACAGCAACAGCTTATATCCTCTGGCGTCCAGGTATTTAATCATGGCCTGAGATTCCGGGAACCAGTCGTCGGCCGGATTGAAATCCATGTTGCCCCAGCCCCATGTCCCGCTGGTAAAAGGCCGGTCTATCCAGATGGCCGAGGCGGGGATGCGATAGTACTGAAGATAATTGGCAGTTGCCTCGACGTTGTCCTGGGCGCTGTCGATTTGTCTGTCTTCAATTATGTCACGGTGCGTTGCCTGGGGGTAGATGTCCCTGTGGTCGTCGTCCCTCCACCAAATCGAATCGAATGCCCAGTCCGGCGGCATCCGAGCGGGCCCGGCCAGTTGATTGTACGTACTGAAAATTTCTTCGTATGAAGGGCCGTAAATCACATAGTATTCAAGTGAACCCTCGTCGAAATCGAAGCTTGTCTTTGAGTTTACGGCGACGGTGTAGTGACCTTTTGCAAGGGATTTGGCGTAAATTCCGTATTTGTCAGAGGTTACATAAAAAGGAGCCCTGGCGTTAGCATAATTGGTATGGGGCGTATTGCCAAAGCCGAGCAAATCTCTATCGGCGCCGCGGTTGTCGATATTACCTCCCTGCGGATATTCCCAGATTCCGTAGTAGTGTTCGCCGTAGTCGTTGAATTCTTCCTTGATGTTTGAAGGCTCCTGTTCTTCGCAAGTCAGATGCACACGGATTAATCCCGGTCCCTGCAGGGAAAATTTAACATGTCCCGTTGTGGATTTTTCGTTGTGTGTAAGCAGCAAATCTGCATCTATGGTCGAGGGTGTTTCGGTGACATAGTAGGCGCTAACCGCGGTGTAGGTGTCGTCGGGTAGTTTGAATGTTGTCCGGCTTTGCGATAAAAATATCTCGGATGTCGCCTTTTCGATAATCTTAAAAGAATAAGGGTTTGTGCTTACTTCCAGCCTCAATACATTTGATTCCAGTATCGCATCATCCACCGAGGAATCATTGGTCACGAGAGTGACAACATCATTAGCCTCCTGTGCTACCTCGAACCTGACCCGTACTTGAGGGCCTTTCTCTCCGGATGTTGTATTACTATTGCTATTATCTGGATTGTATTTTTCGGCGTCTGTGATTTCCTGTGCAGAAGCTGTCCCTGCGCAGTTTATTAACAACGCCACTATTAAAATCATTACAATTACTTTTTGCATTTTTATGAACCTCAATGAGAGCCCCTTTCCTTTACAGTTGTCGCGGTTACACCAACGACGGTGTCGTTACCTTGTGCTTTCCAGAAATATTTTCCGAATTACTTGAGTATATGCTGTTGTGTGGCGAGCGTCAATCGTAAATTAGCAATGTTGGTTTGATGGTGAAATCATCATGCTAAATACAACGTTAACATAGTCAGGGATAATTAGAAATTGGGAGTTTAACTTATTTCCTGCGAAAAATTTCGCCAATGAGCGAATGTTTCAAATCTTTCTTTGTGGTCTTTCTATCTGTTCTCTCTCAAATCGAAATCCAGCACGGCTTCCTGGCCCGCCTTAAGAATTAAGGGCTTTGACTGTTGTCGTGTGATAACCAAATCCGATAACGATGGGTGCTCGATCGCTGTAACTGTATATTCTCCGGGAACTATGCCTTCGATTTTATAGCTTGCCCTGTTAGTTGTATCCTGTGTGATATTATTTCCCCGAACTACATAAAATGAATCCATAGTCAGAGCTTCATACGCAAATGTTGTTTCTATGTTTCCGTTACCTGGCTTGCGAATTAAAACGTACCATTCGCCCTGCGCCTGGTGTGAAATGGGTTTGTCAATACTGTACGTTTTCCGTCTGCCGAGTATTGTACCTTTGAGCGAGCAGTCGCCTTTGGGTGGAGGGGCAATATCAACAGTTACTTTCTCTTCGCTTTTAACTGTTGCTTCCGCCTGGCTGACTAACACGTTACCATTTTTTTGTTGTGTCACTGCGCTTAGTCGGTATTTGCCGGGCGGCAGACCGTCCAAGGTATATTCCTTTTGGCGGTTAATATATGCAAAACCTCGAACAGGCAAATCATGATCGATTTTTTCAAAATTTACAGCGTAACATCCGCCGGCGGAACCGGTGATTTCGACTTCACCCAATTTTGGTGAGAACTGAAGGTTATACATCCCCGGTCTGCTCAAATCCAATAAATATGGACCACAGTTCATCCTGAAATTGTTTCCGAGCTTTCCCCATTCCCTCCTGTAATTGAGCAGGTACCTATCCGGCTGAAATATTTTGTGTCTCATTTCCCGAAGCTCAGGTTCAGGCCTTACAGAAATGTCACCCATTCTCGCTCCATCCAGTGAATGGATGTCGAATTCGAATGTCTCGTTTTTCCAGCTTTCATCGCTAATGTTAAAAGGCCTTGGCGCAACTTCCAGGGACGCCAGATTCTCCGCCATATTAGCAGGCCAGCGTTTTCCTCCATTCGATGTAAGGCCATCGTCGTAATAGAGGCTCCAGCTTTCCGGCAGTTTTCCAGCTGGCGGCACTTCTTTTTGCATTTTTGGTGTATCAGGGGCAGTTTTACCGATGCCAAGCTCTTTGAGCTTCTCAGCCTTAACAAATTCGACGTGGGCATCTAAAAAAAGGACGTTTGCCCCTTGCTGTGATTTGAGCAGAGACTTATCATAGGCGATTGGAATATTCCAGGATGCACTTTCATCTCGACTTCTGCCTTTGCCTAAATACGTCACATTATTCTGTACCCAGAACGAAGTTTGCTCGTCGGCTAAATAAGGTTTTAATGTATCAATAGTCTCCGGTAGTTTGCTGTCGTTATCAGCGGCATAGATTGCTAAAGCAAGGCCTAATTGTTTGAGCTTCTCGGTTGAAATTTCTAATTTTTCCTCAATTTGGACTGGGATTATACGGATACCAAGCTCTTTGAGCCTTTCAGAATTAACAAATTCGACGTGGGCATCTAAAAAAAGGACGTTTGTCCCTTGATGCGATTGGAGCAGAGACTTATCATAGGCGGTTGGAATATTCCAGGACGTACTTTCATCTCGTTTTATACCTTTGCCTAAATACACAACATTATTCTGTACCCAGAATGAAGTTTGCTCATCGGCTAAATAAGGTTTTAATATGTCCAGCGTCTCCGGTAGTTTGCTGTCGTTATCAGCGGCATAAATTGCTAAAGCAAGACCCAATTTTTTGAGCTTCTCGGTCGAATTTTCTAATTTTTCCTCAAGCCGCTCATCTGATTGTTTGTCAGCAAGTCTGTTCTGATTTAATGTCACCTTTTTATTCGTTTCCTGTTTATCTTTGGAGGCTCCATTTTCAGAGATGAGCCATTTCTCAGTTGTAATTTTTGTTTTTTCAAATGCCAGTCCTGTTTGACGGCTCAAGTTTTTTAAGAGCATATCAAGTTGTGTATTATATCTTTGCTCGTTATGGTTTAACCTTCCAATATCAGACGAACTATCATTACGCCAGGATAGAGTGATGTCTGTAGATTCTGTATTATCGATAATATTCATCTTAATCCGATTCCCAACCCAAGTCAGAAATTTTGATAGTGTTCCGGTTCCACCCCCGCCGTCGGTATAGGTATCTGTGTTTGTAGTTGAAATTAGGACATATTTTCCATCTGTTACGTTTGGTAAAGCATGAAAATCATATTTTCCCTTAACAGTGATTA
>Ga0307431_1001287_pt1 | contig 14672 bp, 12 predicted proteins | sample SalMarWE160170MG_FD_202155 | JGI IMG/M metagenome (GOLD analysis project Ga0307431, IMG submission 202155) | Salt marsh sediment microbial communities from the Plum Island Ecosystem LTER, Massachusetts, United States - WE1603-170 | ecosystem: Environmental > Aquatic > Marine > Intertidal zone >...
GATATTTATCACTCTCTATATCCTTGGCTATAGAGTAAAAATAATTAAAAAATAGATTTTCGTTTAATCTGCTTTCCAATACAGGGTCTTTAGGATAGAGAATGGTTTTTTTCTTTAACCAATCCAAAAATTCATTGTAGATCCCGCTATACCCTTTTCTTCTCAAGTGAACAAGAGTAGCAGAAGCACCATCGGGGTCATAATTTACAGCTATATAAAAACAATTTTTATTTTGCCAGGATATTTTTAAATTTAAGGTTTGTTTTCCTTTAAAGTCATTAACTTCGAAATCTTCATCTCCGCCAAAGGCTAGGGCTAGCGAAACTCCTGAAGAAAAAATATTAACTACCGGATTGCCCAGCCATTTATCTCTTTTTATTATCTTTTTAGTGTCTATCTTATGAGAAGCGAATCGCAATAAAGATACATCTTTTAAATCAAAAAATAAAGAAATATCAATTTCTTCTGAACTTTCAAAACTATAGATTAACCCTTTTTCCTCAAGATCGGTAAATATTCTTCCAGTTACCCTTATGCCGCCTTTTAAAAAGAAGTCTAAACGAGGTAAATAATACTGTTCTTTAGAAACATCTATTTTTTCTATTTCAATTTCATTTCCTTTTTGGTAAAAATGTAGCGTAAATAAATTTGGTTCACCTTTTAATTCTACCAAAGCTTTATTAGAAAGAGATGCCACATTTATATTTTTAATAGCACCATTCTGACAATCAATGATAGGTACGCTCAGGTAATGATTCCCGGCATACAAAACTCGCTCATTCTTTACTATTTCTTCAGGCCTGGTAATAATTTTATTCATATCTTATTCATTTAAATCCCTTTAATATTCTGTCAGGGGGGGCGGTTCTCTTGACACTTTTCTTACTGTTTCCCAATTTATCCTATTGTCAGTAGAACCGTCCCCCTGACAAAGTCTTTAATTATTTTTTGGCAGAAACAGGTAGGGATTTTAGATAGATATGAGGAAATTTATATTTTCCTTCTATCCATTTCGCTTTATTTCCTAAAGCAGCTATATTTTTTAGTTCTTCTATGGCATTACCGGCAATCATAACATCCTTAACCCTACCTACTATCTTTCCATTTTCTATCTTATAGCCCAGCTGGACATTATTAGAGAAGGCTCCGCTTATTATATTCCCCTGTCCCAGTCCAAGAACCTGATCTATAATTATTCCTTCCGAAATATCTTTAATCATCTCTGAAAAAGAAATTTTTCCTTCCTCCATTACTAAATTACTTATACTGGGAACAGGTTCGCTTTGCGAACTGGCTCTCAAACCATTTCCGGTACTCTCTACCCCAGCCCTCCCCGCAGTCTGTAAATCATAATAAAAATTCTTAATCTCTCCCTTTTCTACCAAAGGAACCCGTTTCATTTCCACTCCTTCATCATCAAATGGAGCACTGCCTGCAGCAAAATCTATAGTGCCGTCACTATAAAGAGTTAACAGATCACTCCACAATTTCTTATTTTTCTGGGCAGCCAAAGGTGAAATTTTCTTTAGGACCATCTTTCCGTTTAAACCACTGATTATAGGAAGAATTAAGACCAATGCTGCCTTGGGAGTAAAAATAACCGGCATCTTCCAGCTTTCTACAGGGACAATTTTCTCCGCCCATTCTAAATTTTCTATTATCTCAGAGGTCAATTCTTCAACGTCAAGATTGTCTTTTCCAGATTCAATAGAGGAATAAATCATCAACATATCTTGATTTTTGATTTTTTGAACCATCATCGAATAAGCTATCGCCGTCTTACTATAAGAAAAATTACCTCCCCGGGAATTATGATATTCTATTTCATTACAATTTTTTACTATAGTAACATCACAACGCAATTTTCGATTAAAATCTCCTACTTTTTCTATAATACCTTCACCAATCTTGACCATCTCTTCAATACTCTTATCTTCTACTTTTTTATCATATATATTTATCTTTATTTTCTTACTTCTTTTGGCTTCCTCCGGGAAATCAAAAGAAGCTTCTGAACCAAATTCAGAGGTAGCTGCTGCTTTTTCAACTATTAAATCAAAGCCTTCACTTCCTGTAGATGAAGAGAATCCTATCCTTCCTTTATTTATTACTCGTAATGCCTTCCCCTCGCTCTCAGAAATATCGATAGATTTTAATCTATTTACCTCGAAATTTACCGGGACAGTCTTGCTCTTTACTCTAAATAGTTCGGCTGATTCTACTTCTTTGCAGGCTTGTTGTAACAATTTTTCCATCTTACTTACCCCCCACTACTACTTTTTTTATCCTGAGGTGGGGACTACCAAAAGACACAGGCAGAGGACCTTGCCCTGCTTTCCCGCATCCGCCACCGGATTCAATCATCTTTAAATCATTTCCTACCCCCTCAATATTAAGAAGGGTGGCAAATAAATTCCCACTTAAAACTACATCTTTAACCGGTTCGGCAATCTCTCCATTTCTTATCATAAAACCCTCCCCGGCACTAAAAGTAAACATCTCAAAGGTAGTCATTCCTCCATAACAGTCCTTGGCATAAATTCCTTTCTTTATTCCGGATAATAAATCTTTAAAAGGAATTTCTCCATTTTCGATATAAGTATTGGTCATTCGAACAATAGGCTTAAAGCGATAATTGAGGGCACGAGCATTTCCGGTGGGCCCTTCGCCCATTTTAACAGCAGTTTCCCGCGAATGTAATCTGCCTGCCAGAATTCCATCTTTTATCAGATAATTTTTCTTGGTTCTAACTCCTTCATCATCATATTTAGCAGAACCTAATAAATCCGGGATAGAACCATCATCAACTACATTAAGTTTAGGTGAGCCAAATTTCTTTCCTAATTTCATTAAACCGCTCATCCTCTCGTCTTCATATAAAAAATCAGCTTCACTAAGATGTCCAAATGCCTCATGGATAAAAACCCCGCCTAATGTCTGATCTAAGATAACCGTATATTCCCCACCTTCCACCGGCTGTGCCTTAAGAAGATTGACTGCCCGAAAAGCTGCCTTTTGTGCTTTGGTAGAAATTCTTTCCATTATTTTAAAACCCCTGGTAGTTCCAACACTTTCACTGGCCAGCTGAACATTGTCTCCCTCTCCTCGGGCTATGGCTGTAAAGCGCGCACTTAAAAACGGCTTTTCCTGTTCGATATAGCTGCCTTCCGAATTGGCAAAATAAGTAGTGGAAAATCTGTCAGTATAAATTACGTTAGAGGATTGGATCAAAAGATTAGATTTCATAATTATATTATTATAATTTTCTATTAAATCTTTCTTTTCTCTTAAACTTATCTGACGGAAATCCTTATCTAATTCCCGATTAATTATTTCCACTACTGGCGAAATAATGGCTAATTTGCTCTCTTCTTTGCCAATTAAACTCGCTACCTCTATTGCCTCTCTAACTTTCTCTTCTAAATCATCAAAGTGATTAAAAGAAACAAAACCCCATCCCCCTTTTACCAGGACACGAACATTTCCTCCTGTCTGCTGGGAACAATCTATCTTTTCTAACTTTTTCCCTTGAAAATGAATAGTAGTGGTTTCTTTCTTTTCCGTTCTTATCTCGATATAATCTGCACTATTTTTTTTATTTTTTAAAGCCTTTTCAAAAATTTCTCTCATTATCACTTTCTCCCTTAATTTAGTTAGTTGGTTAGTTAGTTAAAATCTTGCCAATCAAGTAAGTTTCCGGTCAAGAGGACCATTTTAATCTTCCCCTATTTCATCTATCTTATCTTTTAATATTATTTCTTCGTCTAAATAAACTGGCCTCTCTAACCACCAAATCCATTTACTCCATTTTTCATTAAAATTTCCACTTTCTTCTTTTATATTTATAAAACCACTTATTTTGGCTTCTGTTTCATCAGCATAATGAAGAGCAATAGCAGTTAATATGCTGGGGAGTTTTGGTGAACCGAACTCAAAATGACCGTGATGGCTTAAGAGAGTATGTTTTATCATTAATTCTAAATCCGGAGGAAAATTATCTAAACTCTTTATTTTTTGGTCAATCATCTCCAACCCTATAGCAATATGGCCTAAAAGTTTTCCTTCATCGGTATATTCAATTACTCTGTCATAAGTATATTCTCTAACCTTGCCTATATCGTGGAGTAGAGCCATAGTTATCAAAAATTCACGATTTATTTCCTTATAAATATTACCTATTGTCTCACAAATCCTAACTAAATTACAGGTATGCTCGAGTAAACCACCGAGATAAGGCTGGTGTACTTTTGTAGCCGCGGGAGCTTTTTTAAATTTTTCTACAAATTCTTGGTCGTCAAAAAAAGTTTTTAAAAGCTTCTTCAAATAAATATTTTTTATTGATTCTATGTTTGAATACACTATATTCATTAATTTGTCTAAATCTTTTTTTGATTGTCGCAAATAATCTGAATAATCTAAATCTAATGGGGCGGTTTCGGCAAGAGAAGAAACTGTTGCCTGAAGAGTCCCGTCACTTTTCTTTTTAGTAATATACCCCTGAACGTGCGCAAATTTAATCTTACTTAATTTCTCCACTTTGTCATTAGAAACATCCCAATTAATGGCTTCAATTTCTCCGGTCTTATCTGCGATTTTAAAAAACATATCTATAGTTTTTTTATCCCGCCTTACTTTAAACTCTACGTCTTTTAGGAAAAACATGTCGTTAATCCTGGTATTTAAATTTAAATCAGTCACCATCTGTTTTTTAACCAAAGCACTTCACTCCTTTTTTAAAAATTCTGAGGTATTTATCATTGATCATAAATATTCGTTATATTTTTAATTAAAATTAAATTTGTTTTATTATATAATATTTTATTCTCTTTAGGAAATCTTTTAGTTACAAAGTCATAAATCTTTAAAGATTAGACTTTTAAAATAACAAAAAGCATAATTTAGAGAATCAGTTCTTTTAAAAATATTATCTAAATTATGCTTCTAAATTAACTTAAATTTATTAATTAAAATAAGTTATATCACTGTTGATTTACAAACTGAGAAGCTGCTTCTTGGTCTATGATTATGGTTACGTTATTATGAAGTTGAAGAACAGTTGCCGGTACCTTAGTAGTAATAGGACCATTTATTGTTTTTTCAATAACCCAAGCTTTTCTTTTACCGCTAGCCAGCAAAATAATTTTTCTTGCCTGCATAATAGTCCCTATCCCCATAGTGATAGCTTTTTTTGGCACTTCCTGAGTGGTATCAAAAAAACGGGAATTCGCTCGAATCGTTTTAGCAGTCAAGTTTACTAAATGAGTTTTAGTATTTAAACTGATATCCGGTTCATTAAAACCTATATGACCATTATCACCAATCCCTAAAACTTGCAAATCAATTCCACCGCTTTTTTTAATTAAAGCTTCGTATTGCGCACATTCCTTATCTATATTTTCTGTAATTCCATTTAATAAATGCACATTTTCTTTTTTAATATTAATGTTTTTAAAAAAACTATCCCACATAAAGAAGTAATAGCTCTGTGGATGTTCCGGAGATAAGCCATAATATTCATCCAAATTAAAAGTAATTACTTCTGAAAAATCCACCTTTCCTTCTTGATTTAAACGAATTAACTCTTTATACATACCATTTGGTGTGCTGCCCGTAGCTAAACCCAAAACAGAATTTTTTTTGTTTATGATTTGTTCGGCAATTAACTGAGCAGCCTTGGAACTTAACTCATGGTAATCTTTTACTATAACAACTTTCATATCTATTTTCTCCTGTAAACTATCTTACCGGCTACCATAGTTAGTTCGGCCTCTAAGTTTTTATTTAAAATAACTATATCGGCATCTTTGCCAGGCCCCAAACTGCCTTTTTTATCGTCTATTCCTATAGACTTCGCCGGATTAAAGCTTGCCATTTGAATCGCTTTTGGTAATTGAATACCTACTTTATTTACCATATTTTTAACTGCTTTATCCATAGTTAAAACACTACCGGCTAAAGTTCCGTCTTTTAACCTTGCTTGTCCTTTAGTCACAATAACCTCTTGCCCTCCCAAATCATAAGTTCCCTCTTTAAGGCCTGCTGCCCTCATGGCATCAGTAATTAAGACTATTTTTTCGCCATCTTTAATTTTAGTTAATATTTTCAATACAATTGGATGGATATGTATACCATCAGCAATAACCTCTACTGTTAATTCTGGAGAAGTCAAAGCCGCTCCTACCACACCCGGCTCCCTATGGTGCAGTCCTCTCATAGCATTAAAAGTATGGGTGACATGAGATAGTCCGGCCTTAATACCAGCCTGGGTCTGAATATAAGTAGCATTGGAATGCCCTATCGAAGCAATAATTCCCTGTTTATGTAAATATTTAATAAGTTCAATTGCCCCTGGCATTTCCGGAGCTATAGTAACCAAACGAATCAGATTACCGGATGCTTTATTAAATTCGACAAATTCTTTGATAGAAGGTTTTCTAATGTCTATCTCCCTTTGTGCTCCTTTTTTTTCAGGATTAATATAAGGACCTTCTAGATTTACCCCTAAAATTTCCGCTCCCCCTGTCCCCCTTAATTTAGCTTCATAAATACTTCTAAGACTCTCTATAATCTTATTTTTATCCATAGTCATTGTAGTAGGAAGAAAAGCTGTGGTAGCAAAACGAGAGTGAGCAATAGCAATTTGGTTTATAGCTTCATAATTTCCATCCATTACATCTGAACCACCGCCACCATGAACATGTATATCAATATAGCCGGGGGCTATAAATTTATCTTTACCTTCAATTATTTCTGCTCCGGTTAATGTAGCAGTTTTTAGCTCTTCTTTGTTTACTATTTCTATAATTTTCCCCTTTTCTATAATGATAGCCTTACCGCTTACCAAGTGAAATGGAGTGATAATTGTACCATTTATTATAATAATTCTTTTGTTTTTATTAATCATTTTACTCTCCGCTTCTTATTAATATCATCTATCTGTTGTAAAGTAGGCAAACTTGCAGCAGCAATGGATTGGCCTACTCTCCTAATAGATTCATCAGGAAGGTGTAAAGAAATATTTTCAAATAATTCTGGAAATTCTTCTTTTAGCACCTGCTCTGCTTTTTGTAGAATTATGTGACCGCCCTCTCCAGAGGTAACCCGACCCAAAATTAATATATGTTTTATATCATAAAAATCTGCATAATAAGCAATGCCATAACCCAAATAGCAACCAATTGTTTCAAAGACTTTTTTTGCTCGGTCATCTCCTATGCTCATTAGCATTTGAACAAATTTTAATTTTTCGGCAGGAGTTTGTTTTTCATCAAAAACAATCCCTGCCTTTTTAGCAAGTCGTATAACCGCTACCTGTGAGAAATATTGAACTCCACATCCTCGATCACCAGACCACTCGTCAACAGGTGCTTCAGTATGGAAATCAATAGGCGCAAAGGCTAATTCGTTTAACCATCCAGTAATGTTTCCATCTTTATTGATGTATCCCCCTGCTTCACTAGAACCCATAGCGATACCTAATACTGAATTTGCTTCCAAGGACATAGAACCGGCCAGGGCAGTAATCTCTCCATCGTTTATTATCTCCAAAGGGATACCCCATTCCTTTTGTATATCTAAAAAAATATGTTTTACTCTTTTTTCAAAAAGATCAGGAGAAATTCCACGAAATATTGAAGCACTCATTACACGATTATTTATATAGATCCCTGCGGAGCTTCCCCCTATAGCATCAACGCGGGGCATATAAACTGCAGCATGGTGCAACATAGACATAATTTCGTGATAATGATATCGTGGATCACTTTGGTTTCGTGGACCCCAAACCACTTCCTCGCTAAAAACTGCTTTTCCATCTATAACTGCACTTACCTTTCTATCGCTTGCCCCCAGGTCAAAACCGATACGACATCCTTCAAGATGACCACCCAAGGGAATTGACTTTTCTTTGGTAGGATAAATTTTTTTAGTATTACCAATTTCTACAGTGAAAGGTTTTTCGTATATATTAGACATAAAGTTTACATCAAAAGCGCGCTCTCCTTTAGAAGAATATACTTCTTTAATAAATTCCCCAATTTTATTGGGTCCGGCTATAGTGAGCTTGTGCCCGCCTCGAAGCCACAATAATGTTTTTACCAAGCGTTCAATATATAATAAGTTTGTGGAAGCTAATTTATGTTCCGGAGAGAAAATATGTGTCCTAAAAATTGAGACACCCCCATCGTTTCGCTCTAAACCAACAGTAAGGGGCAACCCTTCTCCTGAAGAACGAACCGCATCCAGAAAAGCATGATTCCATAAAACAACCGGGCAAAAATTATCATCAAGCGGAGGAATTGCTCGGGGTTTTGTTAAAGGAATTAAATTGTAAACCATAATTTATTCATGACCTTTCTTTTGTAAATTACAAATATGGTTCCAAAAATTTCTTAGCTTCTAATATATCTTTCTTCTGCTGCTCACCTGATATTTCTCGTTCTATAGTTATTGGCCCTTGGAAACCTTTCTCTTTTAATCTAGAGATCAGCAAAGGGAAATTAACTTCACCTTTTCCAACTGGAACTTCAATTCCCAGTCCCTCATTACGATTAGGCCAAAGTGCATCCTTTGCATGCATACCCCTTACATAATCTCCAAGAATTTCCACAGCATCTAAAGGATGCGCCATGCCATAGAGAATTAAATTAGCTGGGTCTAAATTTACATAAGCATTATCACTAATATTGATTATCAATCTTTTAAGCGTTGATGGTAATTCCTGTCCGGTTTCAAAACAAAATATCTGACCATTTCTTTTACAATGTTCAACAAATTTTTTCATCACTGGAGCAAATTCCAAATATAGAGGGCTTTTTGGATCATTTGGTATGGCACCCACGTGTGAGGTAATGCTTCTTATTCCTATTTCACAAATCATATCAGAAAATTTTTCCGCCAATTTAAATCTTCTCGTACGATACTTCTCCGGGATAAAACCTACTGTCGAAACCCCTTCTATTCTATTATAAATCTGTCCCTCAAATACCAAAAAGAAAGAAGTTATTTCAATGCCAAACTCTTCTGAAGCCTTTTTTATGTCTTTAGGTTTTAGTTTATCTATCATAAATTCCGCTGTACAAGAAACCTGACAAGTTTGCATCCCCAACTTAGCTACTTCCTTAAAACTTTCTTTTAAATTTGTATCTTCGGTAATGAGAACCATTGTACCAAGTTTCATCTTCATAATAAAATCCCCTTCCCAATTTCTGCTGATTTTATCTCTTTAAGAACAATTTCTAAAGATACTTTTGCATCTTCAGGGGTAATTCTTTCAGGATATCTATCATTTTGCAAGCATTCAATCCAGTATTTAACTTCATTATAATAACCGCGAATTTCAAATATATTTCCGTCAGTATTAATAGAATTTACTTTATCTTTTGTAATATTTAAAAGCTCCGAATTTTTCTCTTTATATATTATTAATGGTTGGGCTTTTGAATTATATTCGATAACTGTGCCATCTTCGAATATTCCTCTTATTTCTTGCATAAATCCAAAAGACTTACTTAAATCCCAACCTCCTTCGGCATTTACTATAGTATCTTTATATTTATATGATGAATATATATGCTGCCAGCCTTTTTTATCTTTCTTGCCTAAAGAATAGACTGATTCTGGTTTTCCCAATAAATAATAAATATAATCGGTATCATGAATATGAAGATCAAGAGCAGCACTACCGCTTCGCTTTGGGTCAAAATACCAGTTATGCCATCCGTATATAGGAGGTGAACTAAGACGAGTACAAGTAAGAGCTGTTAATCTACCGTATATCTCTGAATCTACAATCCTCTTAAACTCAATATATTCTGGCCAGAAACGTAATACCATGCCAATCATTAATTTTACTTTCGCCTTTTTTGTTTCCTTAATCATTTCTTCGGCATCTTTTACTGTAAGCGCAAATGGCTTCTCACAAAATATATGCTTCTTGGCCTGGGCAGATTTTATAACAAATTCTTTATGCAAATGTGTAGGAAGAAAAATACTAATAGCATCAATTTCTTTGTTATTTATTAATTCATTCGCATTAGTAAACACTCTTGCCCCAGTTAAATTAGCTATTTCTTTTGCCTTATCCTGTCGAATATCAGATACACCAACAACTCTAACATTTTGTAAAGCCTTATAACAGTTAGCATGCTTCTTTCCTATAGCCCCACAACCAACAATACCAATTTTAATCATATTGTTTTATCCTCCAATTTCTTTAAAATATATCTTTTCTCCAATTCTATTGATTTATTTGTAGCAAGTGCTATTTTTCTTGCTTTATCTTGAATCACATCATATACTTCAAGAATTATTACATCTCCCATTCTTGAGAGATGTCTCAAGTGAATAGATTACTATTACACCAGGCCAATAAAACCTATTTTTAAATGGTGTTTTACTTCTCTTTTCGTCCTAATATTTTGTCCATACTAATAGATGTTTCAAATATTAAACTTTCAGGATAAAATTTTGGAGGAGATAACTCAGCAATAACATAACTATTATATTCAATTTTCTTAAGTGCTGAAATTACATCAGGCCAGTTAATATCACCATAAAGGAGATTTACAAAGCCCTCTGCAGTTCCAATAGACTTTTTAAAATCCTTGACGTGCACTTTTTTGATTCGGCTCCCTAAAATTTTTATCCACTGTTCTGGAATCCCAATTTTAAGCACATTGCCCACATCAAAGTAAACTCCCACGTACGAACTGCCAATTGAATCTATAAAGTGCTTCATTTCAACTGGACTAAGTAAAAATTTGTTCCAAACATTCTCAATGGCAATATTTATCTTATAAGTTTCCGCAATAGGAGCTAATTCTTCCAAAGCCTGGAATGAACGTTCATAAACCTTATCGTAAGAAACCACGGGAAAACCTGGCTTAGAATAAATGTCTACCGCACCGGGAACAATTAGTATAGTATCTACTTCAAGCCAATTCGCTACTTCCAACATTTTCTTAACAATCCTCCTGGCTTTTTCCCGCTCTGAAGAATCATCGCCCGTCAGAGAATAATTCCAGAAAAGTCCAGTAGCCAAACTGCTTATTTCAACACCAATAGAACGGGATATTTTCAAAATTTTTTGAATATCTCTTTTGGTAGAGCTTAATGTAATTTCTCCTTCCTCAGCAATTACTACCTCAACACCATCAAACTTTGCTTCTTTTGCCAACTTGAAACAATCCTTTAAACTCATGTTCGCAGGAAATGCCCACTGGTTGATTCCTTTCTTTAGAGCATACATTTCTCGTAACCTCCTTCATGGCTTAAGTTTCTCATCTCTAATACTATATTTAGCGCAATATAAGTTATAAATACCTTCCACTCATTAACTTTACTATTAATTTTATCTTCAAAAGGAAGCAAAGTAATTCATTCAACATTTTTTTAACTAGCCCACCAGGTTTCCCTACCACCATAAACTTCACTCTCCACCAAAAGGACCCTTGGATACTATTTAAACTTATTGACTATTTAACCATTTTATATTACCCTTTCAGCCCCGTATGAGTAATTCCTTCCATAACAAATCTTTGAAGCACAATGTAAACAATCAAAAGCGGTAGGATTGACAAAACAGCTCCCGTAAGAAGATAGTTCCAACGCGCACCATATTGTGACTGAAATTGTGTTAGCGCCATTGTAATAGTCATGAGTTTTGTGCTGCTTATGTAGAGAACGGGTCTCAATAAATCATTCCAGTTATTCATAAAGGCTATAATAAATAGAGTTGCTGTTTGAACAATACTTAACGGGAAAAATACTCTTATAAACATACTCAGCGGCCCCGCACCATCAATAGCCGCAGCATCCTCTAAATCTTTTGGAATATTTTCAAAAAACTCCTTATACATGAAAGTACCAAAGGTTCCCACAAGAAATGATGGAATTATAAGTGGAGCAAATGTGTTAAGCCATCCCAATTTCATCATAAGTATAAATTCTGGTATTATGGTGACTTGTATGGGTATCATCATCGTTGAAAGGAGAATTGCGAAAACAATATTCTTTCCTCTAAATTGCATTCTTGCAAATGCAAACCCCGCCATTGAGCAGGTAATGACCTGACCGAGTGAAGCTAACGAAGCCACTATAAAGCTGTTTAATGAGTATCTCAAAAAATTGTAGTCCCTTAAGACAGTAATGTAGTTCTCGAACATATCTTTTTTGAATAATTTATCTGGAATTATTTCAGGAGGTACCTTAAAAATACTTTCTTCGGAATTGAAAGTATTAATTACCATCCAGACAAACGGAAAAATCATAATTATTACGATAATTCCAAGTAGAGCGTATATAAGAGCTTTCTGGAATACCTTCACAGTATTATCTCCTTAATATTGATAATTAACCCAATATTTCTTTAAAAGAAAATTAAATAGTGTGATTATCCCTATTACGATAAGAAGAATATATGCTACTGCAGATGCGTATCCCATTCGATAAAAGACAAAACCATTTACATAAACCGAGTAAACAAGGGTAGTTGTAGCGTTCGATGGACCCCCTTGCGTCATAGTATATATAATCTCAAAATTCTTGAACGAGTCAATAATCGCAATAGTAGATACAAAAAAGGTCATTGGTGAAAGTAAAGGCAACGTTATCTTCCAAAAAGAATGCCACTTATTGGCACCATCAATTCGTGCAGCTTCATAGTATATCCGCGGTATATCTTGCAGTCCCGCAAGAAACAGGATCATATAATATCCCGACATTTTCCATAATTGTACAGCTACAACTACAATTAATACTATGCTCCTCTCACCAAGCCATACAGGTGGTGATAACTTAAACACATTCTCCAGAATAATATTAACAAGCCCGTAATGAGGGCTAAGAAGCCAACTCCACACAATTCCAACAGCAACCGCTGAAGTTACAACTGGAGTAAAGTAGGCAGCTCTGAAAAAAGTTACTCCTTTTACTTTCGAGTTCACAATTAAAGCCAATGATAAGCCGAAAATAATTACTCCTATCACATAAATTAGAGAAAATTCAAATGTGTTGATCATAACCTCTCTAAAAATCGGATCACTGAAAAGTTCTTGGTAGTTATTCAGTCCAACCCATTTTGGCTTGACCAAAATATTCCAGTTAGTAAAGCTCAAAATAGATGCTGCAACCATAGGACCTAATCTAAAAACTAACAGCCCCAGCAATGTAGGAATTAAGAATAACCAAGCGTGATAAGGGTGAAACCAAGTGCTTAGCTTTTTTTGCATTAGAAGAATTTTCCTCCTAAAGTAAAGATTTTCTCGTTTCTATAAAAGCTATGTAGCAATGAGGAAGGGCACTGCAAACAAAGCAGTGCCCTTTGTAGAAAAATTAATAAACTCTGTCTAAAACTTTGTTTGCATTCGTTTCTGCTTTTCCTAAAGCTTCGTCTAAAGTCATTTCACCATTGAAAACAGCGTCAAGTAGGCCGTTTAATCCCATGTTTTCAGCAGCTCCATAGCCTCTCCATTCACTCCAGCCATTTGTAAATGATGTATTCATAGTCTTGCCTGCAATTTCAAGAAGCAGTCCCATTTCCGCGGGTTGTTTCGTTTTATCTACAAATTCATCCGAGAGTGCAAGAGGTTTGTAAGAAGGTATCTTTCCAGCCATATACATGTCAATGCTCAACCCAGCACCTGAAGCAAATTTAACAAATTCCCACGCTTCATTTGGATGCTTTGTTTTTGAGGACATTGCGATGAAATCCGGCCATCCGTATGCAGAATCAGGATCTCCATTTGGGCCTAGTGGAACTTCCGATATACCCCAATGCATATCACTCGAAGCAATTGTCCTATTATTGTCTATATTCCATGACCCATCGATCCACATAGCTGCAAGACCTCGTGGAAAAACATCCTGTTGCCTTACACCTTCCATATCTTTAGGCATAGGCGCAACGTGATACGTTAAAATCAGTTTGTTAAGGAACTGCATTGCTTTAACCGCATTGGCATCAGGCGCAAACTTCATGTTAGCACGGTCTATTAATCTTCCACTATTTCTAAATATCCACGATTCCACGTGGGCATATCTTCCATAGAACCAGAATCCCCATTGATCAATCTTTCCATCATTGTCCATATCTTTTGTAAGTTCTTTCGCTGCATTCAGGAAATCATTCCAATCCCAACTTGAGGTTGGATAATCTAACCCGGCTTCATCGAACATATCTTTGTTATAGTAGAGATTCGTTACGACCAACGCAAAAGGCACAGCATACACTTTATCAGTATTAGCTAAATCACTACCAGCTTTGAAGAGATTTAAGAAATATTCTTCACTTGTGAGCTGACTATTTACGTAATCTGTAACATCAAACAAGAATCCATTTTTTGACCACTCTTCAAGAAAACCAGAGCTCATGTTAAAAACATCAGGCAGCTTTTCTGTACTCGCCATAATTCTCATCTTCACCCAGTAGTCAGTTGGGTCCATAGTAGTTAAGTTGATTTTAATCCTGGGGTAAGTTTCTTCAAAAGCCTCGATGACATTTTCAGTCTTTGCTCGCAGATCAGGATCCCACATCCAGTACTCAAGCATAACAGCCTGTTCGGCAGTGTTTCCTATACTTCCTAAAAACAATAACATTATTAATATTATTGAAAACACAATATAAATTTTAGAATATTTTTTCATTTTAAATACCTCTTTATTAAATTTAAAAA
>Ga0307431_1001288_pt1 | contig 14667 bp, 20 predicted proteins | sample SalMarWE160170MG_FD_202155 | JGI IMG/M metagenome (GOLD analysis project Ga0307431, IMG submission 202155) | Salt marsh sediment microbial communities from the Plum Island Ecosystem LTER, Massachusetts, United States - WE1603-170 | ecosystem: Environmental > Aquatic > Marine > Intertidal zone >...
ATCTTCTTTTAAGTTCTACTATCATGATATCTCACCGGTGAAGACAAACCCTGCTGTAAACTTAACATAAGCACCTGCCGTTCCACCTGAAGGATTGAGATTTGTCAGATAACCATAACCCGATAATGTTACTCCGGGCTCGATCTGAGCATGAAGTAATAAAAGTGTCTGATTCAGATAAGCATCCAAAACATCATTGAAATCAGCTCCACCAGCTACGGCATTGTTATACCATGTAGTCGTATCAATATTTCCACGATTAAGCGTAGGTGCATTTTCTTCATAATTGCCACTATCGGCATCGGTTACTTCCTCAATGCCCGTTTCAAGATTTATTGAAACCTCATTCGTATGAGCCAGGAGGTCATTACTCAGGTAAATTCTCACATTATCACCTTTAATTTTTGCCATTTTCTTAAAATTTTAATTAAACATTCTCATCTATCATTGTTTGTATTGTTAATATTTTCCGTATCGTTGTTTTCTTACCATCAAATTCAGATTGATAATTAAGACCTGCAAATTCACATCCATTATCAGTGAAATCATCCATTGTTATATGTGCTGCCCTGTCCGATACTGTTACTCCTTTTGTTATCAATTTCTCCATTATCAGATTCATAATATCGTCAGACTTTTTGCTGCCAAACTGTCCCGGATCACCGGGATGCGAAGTGACTACCATTATATCTGTTGTTACCGCCTGCATGAAAACATCATCATCACGTTCCAATCCTGAGTTCATGTTCAATATCTGGATATAAGGAGTTTCTTCTTCGGCCTGGACATATTCCATGACAGGTATAGCATTCCCTTCGTAAGTCAATGTGCTTAACACCGTATAAAGTCCTTTGCGATATTGATAAAAACAATCTTTCATCGCCAGTTTCTATTTGCTATCTTATCAATCCGTCTCTGCATATCATATACAAATTTCTCCCTGTTACCTACAAAGGAAGGCCATAGGTAAGGTCTTGCCCTGAGATTTATAGGAAATTGCACCATCCGCCAGCCTACCTTTTCAATGAAAACAGGTAATCGTCCCGTAAATCCCCGCCCTTTAAATTGTATGGCATAATCTCTCAGTTCTTCAGGCACCTCAACTTTATCACCGGTTCCAAATTCAACAAAAGGAGCATATTCGGCTCTTACTTCCACTTCGCCATGCATCGGTTTGATCAGCGTATGAATACTTGATTTCAGACCCGCTTTATTGACAGGAGCCCTGCTTTTAGCTTCATAACTTGTCTGTTTGGTAGCCATAGCTACCGCTTCGTTTATCTCTTTTTCATAATCGGCACGAAGATTTTTCATTGTCCTTGAAAAATCAGCTGGCTTGAACTGGAAGTTTATTTTCACTTTTACAAATAAATTTTGTATAATATTTATTTATTTCAGGATAGACTATCATGAATAAATGTTCACCATAAATACCCTGATAACCGATCATATATTTGCGATCAGGAGCAAAATCGAAATCAGTCCTGATAATTACCTCAAAACCCTGCGATCCATTCATTTGTTGAAAGGTCATTCCTATCATGCCGGAAAGAGGCTTGACATTGCCCCATAATCTTGTGATCTCAGTCAGATCACCGGGAATCTGCCCCCCGGCACCATCTGAAACACTTTCACGTTCATATAATATCAGTCTATCCTGTAATTTCATAATCCCGGTTGCCTTGTTAATAACTTGATCTGTTCCCTGATACTATTCGGTAATTCCCTCGCCTCATCATCTATATCATATTTATATTTGATGTAATCCGTTATGAGTCTTTTGATTCGTGCCGGACATTCCGAATAACCTCCGGTATATTCATATACATAATTATCGTCATCATCAGTACTCTCGGTTAGATCGCTCACGGGTCCGAGAGGGAGTTCCCATTCTTCAAGTTCATCTTCGGAAGTGACTTTTATTTCACGTTTCGAGACACTGGTATCGATAGCTCTTTCAATATAATCCCTGGCATCGGTGATCTGCCGTTCCAGTTCCGTATCATGTCCGGTTCCCGATATCTTCAGAGCCTCTTTGACTTCCTCAAGGGTGACGGGCTCAACAGTTATATCTGTGATAATATCTATTTTCATAATTCAACATTTATCGGTTCAAGATGGGGCTCGCTCAATATTCTTATATGTCCTTTCTGCAAAAGTCTTTCACTGGCCAATCGGGGAATCTTTTTTATTTCTCCCGCCTTATAAAGCCTGCAATAATTTCTCAGAAATTCCACTTCTACTTTTTCCTGTGCCCTGTGTATTTCAAGAACGGGGATTGATTCATTCCCAATCAATCGTTTGACAATATCTTCCGGAAGTCCTATATCCCGGATGGTCTTATTTGTTCTTTTAAAGGGAGGCCGGGGATTATTAAAATGTCTCCTGCGGTTATGACTCACGGTATTGGCTCCCGTGGTGGCCACACATGGATAAACCGTCTGATCGACATATTTATCCTTAACATAATTACTCATCCATTTATGTATGCCTTTATTCTTTTTGGTATCCTTTATCTTACGAACTATCTCGGTGCGAACAGCTATATTAAAGCCTGTTTTCCAGAGATTTCTGCTTAACTGATAATCATAAACCATCATTTTATTATCAGTAATGGAATAATGCCATGCATAACGCGTATCATACCAGGGCTTATCCCCTATTAGTTCCATTGTACGCTGGATCCTCAGCGGATGGGTATAATCATCCGAATCATGTAATATCAATATCTCTCCTCTTGCAGCTCTGGCAATCTCTATCCATTTAGTTGACAGGCTGATTCTTCTGCCTCTATTTATATAAACTATTCTCTGGCATCCGGCTTTTTTCAGTCTATCCCGGTACTGGACAAAATATTTTTCACCAAGCGGATGAGAACTCGGACATTCATGTACTATGAGTTCCCAGGGATAAGTGGTCTCCTGACGACACAGAGATTCGATGGACAGCCAGTATATACCTTTATTGTTCCATGTCGGAGTACCTACGGACACTAATTTCTTAACTATCGGTTCCTGTTTGATTTCCGGTTTTTTCTCCGGTTTTTTTTCAATATCCGGTATTGCTCCATGATGATTCTTACCTGCCTGCGTGCCTGTTAATATTTTATTCACCCATTTGACCTCAAGTTTTTTGCTCAAATAATCAATGACATGAAAATCACTTGCCGGCATTGCCTTCCAAGGAACGGGAAGATGCTTTGAATGGAACAGGATACCTATACCGCTGACCTGGCCTTTTTTAATTATCTTACCGAAATGCTTATCATTAGGAGCCGTCCACGTGCCTATCTGTACTTTCCATATCAATAGCTGATTCTCATTCTCGATCTCATCCATTATCTCCTGGGCGGAAGTCTCTGTCATAAATTTATCATCGTCATCCAGGTACATTACCCATCCTGTCTTGACAAGCCTGCCCAGGTCATTGAGATGCAGGTTCCAGGGAAGCAGTTTACCTTCTTTCTTTGTCAGCCTGACAGCTTTGGGATAATAAGGACAATCGACTTCGGAACCGACTATATGATTTATATTGGAATATGTCTGCGATAATATACTCTCCCGGCATTTCCCGAAACTATTGGGACGCTTGAAAGTACGTGTGAGGACATTCAGTACAGGTTTCATATTACGCTCACTGATCCAGTTATGATCAATATCATAAAGCTCCATGCTTCCCACCTTGCGAATCATCAGTTCATTGCCGGATCGTATCTTCTTTTTCAGTCTTGCATTTGTGACAGAATCTTTATGCTGTACCCATTTGACCATGCCATCGGGAAGTTTAAACACTTTCTCGGCATATTGATATAACTGACCATGACTGCCTTTGTAAATAGGGTAAACGGGATTTCTCTGGCATAGAGTTGCAAACATCGATATTCTTTTCTCATGATAGGGAGCCACCTTAGTGATCCTGCCCGAAGGATAATCCATCCTGACAGGCTGTGCGAAAATCACAAAACTTTTATATTTATCAATATTCGCTTTATAAATCTTCTGTATTGCTGCAATATATCCGGGAGCCATCCAGTCATCAAAATCATGCCTGGTCTGAATAGTATATCCCGCATTCTGGGCCACTTCCCTGAACTGCTCAATGCCCCCGGTGAAAGGAATAAATCTAATACCGATCCTTTGTCTTACATGACGTACGTGCTCTTTTCTTAATAATATGCCAAAATCAAAATCCTTGCATATCTGAGCCTTTAAAGAAGGAATGAAAGTCTTTAACGCAATATCGATATAACGATCCATCAACTGGATGTTATCAAACCAGAGACGAGATATGACCAGATGTTTTAACATAACGTAAATCAAATATTTTTGGTAATAATTCAACAGGAATTATATCGCTTAACCTCTTACCCGTCCTGTAAAATGGAGGTTGTATCGGATTCAATAAACCGCCCCGGCTTTGAGATATGTTGCCAAAACCATGCGTCCATAATGTCTCTTTCCAGTGATTTGAACTGTCTTTCTGAGGCCTCTCCGGTTTTACAGTCCGGTATATCCACAGATCGATTATCCTCTCACGTGGTATCCTGGGTATTGTTCTTGCCAGCCTTGTTGACAGATACATCTGCAGGCCGGTTGAACAATCGGGACGATCATACAATGAGATCAAACCGGTATTGAAATCATATATATACCCTCTGGTCGTATAAAACCAGTCATAGCCTTTCTTATAAGCTCTGTCCGCATCGGCAATCATAAACGGATGGTAATAATTATCCGCAGCACAGAGACAGAACATTTTGCTCCTGTGATCGCTCATCCGGGCAATATCATGCCATTTTTCACTGAGACTTATTTTCTTTTTTTGCTCATGATAGATAATCTTCACACATCCCGGCAGTGAATAGCTTTTGTAAAACAATTCGCCCAGCTGTTCGGAGTGTCTTTCTTCATGTACGATAAGCTCCCAGGGCACGATATTTTTTTGCCTTGCAAGGCTCTCCATACACAGCCATGCTATATATTTGGAATTATATACCGGTAGCGCTACTGTTATCATGACCAATAATTTATATTTTTCCACTCATTAAGAAAAAAACTATCACCAATAAGAGGCTGGGGCATCTGTCCTATTTTTTTTGATTCTGCCATTATAATATCATACATATCATAAAGATTATTATACTTATAACAAAATGGGGCAATGGCGTTAGAGATCGTCTTCCGTCCCATGTAGGCCATCTCGATGGCAGTCGTCATACCTCCTGTTATACTTGGTTTAATATTTATAAACGAATTTTTATAATATTCATCTCTTATAAACTCCGCACTATGCCCCTGGTAACCATAGATGATTTCAAAAGGTATTACCCTGTCAATTTCTTTAATAGTATCATATCCCATTATTTTTCTTGATGATTCCTTTTCCCGTCCCATATAAGCATAAATTTTATTGCCCAGAGGGAAAGGTTTATAAGGTGTAAAATCCTTTAACTGTATGAAATCCTTAATGGGTATGTCTATTATTTTTTTGCTGTAACAGGCGGGGATATCAAACTTAATATCCCGTCCTACTGCTACAATCAGGTTTTTAGGATTAAGATCAGTAAATACATCCTTGACAGTTCCGAGATGCCATATTATCTTAATCCCCTTATGCCGATTAATGATTTTAACATCCCCCGGCCTGTAAACACCAACAAATAATGCAGGTTTATTTATATCATGGTAGGATACCACATCCCATCTTTTGCAAAATCCTTTTTCAAAAAAATTCACACTCGGACTAAAATATACTTGATTAATTTGCATAATTCCTGACCATTTGATAAAATTCATCCGATAGATATTTCAATAACCGGTTATCATTCTCGGCAAATAATTTTTTCATTGTCGGATTAAAGGATGGCATATTGTTATTATCAAGAATATATAATTTCCCATCCTTATCCCTGGCTGCATCCAACTCTGTAAACTCTGTCTTATAAGCCTCGCAATAAGTGCATATCTTAACTATTTCGTCTTGACTGAATAACTCCGAAGCATTATAATAAGCTTTTACCTTTGCACGTATGGCACCCGCAAAACGATCTCCAGTAGTCTTGTCCTTAGTTATAACCAGCGATATCTTACCTCCGAAAACATAAATACGGAAATCACGATACATACCGTTCAAAGAAGTATCCAGCAGCTTGACATAAAGATATCTATCCCTGAATCCCCGGAAGCCTGTCATTATTCTCATATCATGTGCACCCTGCAATTCGGATTTCTCAAGAAAAATCTTTTCTTTCCTGGGATTAATGATTGTATTATATCCAAATACTTCTTTCATTACCTGTTCGTTTCTTGTCTTAGTAATATCCCAACCCCCGATGTTAATAACATGATATTCCTTCTGCAATCTCCTTAACGTATCATCCAATGACCTTTTTAGTTTATGATACGACCAATAAATGACCGTATCGAATTTGTCACCAGGATTAGCTGTCACTTTAGTACCCGTTATCTCTACATAAGGCTTAAGCTGAGTTATATCCCATCTTTTATGTTCGCCATCAGGATACAGAAGTACTGTCACGTCTTGTTATTTCATCTTGAGCCAGTTTACGAGCTGTGATTCTCTCATCTTTCAATAAATCCTGAAGTTCTTCATCGGAAAGTGTCATTATAATATTTGCTAATTTCTTAACAGATATATATGTTTTTGTCTCCGCCGGAGCGTGTTTTTCCTCTTTGGTCTCAAAAAAAGTTTTATCTTCTTTCACTATAACAGCTTTGCCTTTCTTAATAAGATGATTGGCAAGTTTGCGCCCCACACGATAAGTTCCCTTCCTGGGATTCAAACCGGCATAAGGCTCTAACATCCTGACATTCCTTTTTGTCCTGACATTATATCTTCTCTCAGACTTAACGCCGGATAGCGGTTTCACATTTATTTTTCTTTTCATAAAATAAAAATTAAGGGGAGGGAGTCACCCTCCCCGGTTAATATTATGAAGCTGGTCCTGTTTGTAATATGACCAATCCCGAAGGAAGGACAGTTACATAACCAACCCTCTTATGAATTCTCAGTGCCTGCATATCTCTTTCGGCAAGATTGATGAGATTGTCATTATCATCATAAACCGATGCCTGATCAAGCAGCTTGACACGTATTCCCTTTTTGTCTCCATAGACAACGCATTTCGAAAGATTACCGAAAATAAGGAACGGTTCATCCGGATCGCATTCCTCATCACCTTCGCCATAACCAAGATCGCTCATTGAGGGCATTGCCTCAACCAGGACAACGGGGAATCCCCAGATGCTTCCGGGTGAGCCCTGTGATGGTTGCTGGACAAGATAATTGCCCTTCGTATCTCCTTCAGAAACGGAATCAGATCTGCGAGCACATATTGCAGCCCATACGGTTCTGTTCATATAGAACTTAGCTCCCGGTACAGCTCCGGCAGGAATTGCAACGGTAAGAGCAAGAAGAGCCTCCGGCCTCATATCCAATGGCCCTGCACCTGCTGCCAATGCAAGTGAAGTGATAGTTGTATCATTGATAAGTCCGGTCCAGGGTGCACCCGTACCTGAAAAAAACTGATTATCTTCTTCAGCAGCGATGGCCTCACCGAACAGCTGGCCACAGAATGAAACAAGATCAATGATTACATCTTCAATGATTTCTTCAGTGAGGATAACCATTGCAGCCAATTTCTTGAGTGTTTGCTGTACTCTTGAAATCGTCGGTTTTGTTTTCGGTTTAGTCTCACCCTCATCAATCCAGCCAACAACAACACTGGTCAGAAGAGTGGGAATATATCTTGAGTTCCCGGCACCTGCGAATGGCAGATAACGAAATTCCCTTCGTGCAATTCCACCTTCTTCAACAAAACGATTAACTTCTGCCAGAAGAAGCGAAGGAATAAGATATCCACCCTGGGTATAATCCTCATCAATCTCATCTGTACCGCCTCCTGTATGCATGACCGGATCAATAGAAGCCTTCAACTCCTTATCAATCTTTTTCAGAGTCGTCTCATCTTTTCCAAGAAATGCCCTGATCCATTTGTTATTCAAATCACGCTCTTTCTGTTCTTTTTCCTTTTCGGAAGGTAGAGGCTTCATTCCTGCCTCTGCAACTTTGACATAAATGTCATTGATCTGCTTCTGAAGTTTTTCAAACTCTACATCATTTTTCATGGCTGTAAGTTTGTCATCAAACTCCTTTTTTATAGCTTCGATATCTTCTTTTTTTGAAATACCTTCGCCAACTTTAACGAGTCCCTCATCAAGAGTTTCTAAGAATTTCAACTGGTTTTCGTCAAATTCATGATCTTCAGGAAGGACGATAAATTTTAATTCCTTCATAATTCAATGATTTATTAATTGTTTGTATTCTGTTATACCCATCTGTTTTCGGTAGAGTGAGTTGGCGTCCGGCCTCATGAGAGGTGGCTCGTTGCTTCGGCTCTTCTTCTGCGGGTTCAAATCTTATATATTTCACATCATGGTCTTTTAGCCATTTCTTAGCTTCGGCTACAGTGAATTTGTTCACATCAAACCTATATGCCTGGATAGTCATTGTCGTTTCGCCAATAAGTCTGCCCATAATAGCTATGATGCCATCGGTAATTTCTTTCCTGCGAAAACTGTCACTCTGAAATTTATCCGGTTCGATTACTCGTGCTGAATGCCAGCCCTTATATGGTTTTGCCTCCATATCATACTGCCGGACAAGCTCCTGAATCTGTTTTAATTGTATCTCAAGCAGTTCGAAAGTCTCATCACTATACTTGCCCGAAGAAAATGCCTTGATAAGATTCTCAATTCGTTTAGTCCAGCAATTACGATCTTCCATTGATTTTATTACGGGAGTGTGCATATTAGCTCCCCATTTATCCAGTGAAGTGACCTCCCATAATATTGCTTCTTTAATCCTTCGGACTTCCATCCCATCGATTGTTTCATTGTCCGTATTAACTGGTTCGAATCCATGCGAATGTTCGGTTATTATTCCATCCTCATACATCAATAGAGTATCTTTGCCGACAGTATGACGGCCAAGTTTCGAAATAAACCATCCGCCTTTTTCATCCTTGCCCAGTTCAAGTATTTTTCCTGCCCCATCCCAATGATTAAATAAATGTTTTACTCTGGGCCATTCTGATTTAGGGCCACGTTCAGTAATACTTTTAGAATATGCATCAATGGAGATAATATCATTATCGCTATCAATCGTCTGAGCATTGAAATAATATGCTTTTACTATCCTGTCTTTAAGGTCCAGATCCTTTAATTCAAACTTGCAGGGAGGACCATATTTGAAATTTCTCATTATTTTGATTCTCCAGTATGATATTCAATCCTTGCCCTTACCGCCCCGGAAGTAAAGCCCCCTGAAGCCACACCTACTCTCCAGTCACAATCACTGTAATCTTCGATGACCTGGCGAGTAGTATCAGTATAGATTTCATAAGTAGTCCATGTCGGATCCCCGGCCGGCCGGAACTGCAATAAGACATTCGCACTGAATATTCCTATTATCGATAGAAACATCTTACCGACTTTATGAGATTTCGCATTGACTACATCACTATAATAACCGCCTGCTCCAGGTGCTGTATCAATATAAACACCCTTAAACGTATTTCCACTTGTTTTCCTATTTGCCATCTCTTTATATTTTAATATTCTGGAATAATTAATACTTCATAACCGCATCTGCAGTTGATTACATTTCCCGGACTACCTCTGGGATCTCCGGGGAATTCAAGATATTCTCCCGCAACCTGAAAATCTTCATTAAAGGGAACTCGCACTCCATCCATTTCCATGTGATCAGGGCGACTTCGTTCATCAACTGTCGATATCCAGACCTTCTCTTTATTGCCCGGAAGATTCTCCGCTCCTATTTTTGTCCCGATATTAGAAGCCGTCACCACTTCTGTTCGTGCTATCCTGAGAGCTTTGTATGTATCTATAATTTTTTGTTCTTTTACTATATTACGAGCTATCTTATCCATGCCCCAGCCTTTATCTATCCCCATCTCAACATATTTGCGGGCTATCCTTTCGATATCCTTATAATGAGTCCTTATTGTAGATGTTATTTTTTCACCTGTTTTGCTGCGTACATATTCAATCACTTCTGCCAGCCAATCACCCTCATCCTGTTTGATCTCAATCCTGCCAATAAATCCCTTCTGCATTTTCTTTGCAAAGGCAATCCCCGTCCTTGCATAGAATCTCTCGAAATCCACCCTGACCATTTCTTCGGAAATAACAACAGTACGGGCAGCCTCGATTATCTGTTCGGGAATGGTTAAATCCTTCAAAGAGACAATATAATTTTTGCGAATCTCTCCATACATCCTTTTGAAAAGATTCTCTCCCATTCTGATAAAGGGCAAACGACTGTTATTTATCTCCTGCCAGGTCATATTACATTCTCAATTTTTGTCCCCAAATAATTAAATATATCTTCTGCAGTTTGATAACCAGTAGATACATCATCTTTAGGATACCACACTTCGTATGGATGTTTATCATCTGTAAGTAAATTTTTACCTTTATATCTTATACTCATTTTACCTTTTGCTGTTTGCATAATCGACTGCCAACCATCATTCATATAAGGATTAAATAATATTTTATCTTTAATAATTACATTATATTTTTCTGGTTGTTCCATATATAAATTATTTCCTTATTTTTTCAATTTCTTCATCTATCTTATCAAAACTCGAATCCATACCGTAACCAAGCGGAATCTTGCCTATATCAATATATATTTGTTTTGCCGGGTTACCTGGATCAGGAACATAATCATCATATCTTGTGGCAGCACGTTTTTCATCAGGTGTAATCCAATCCATTTCCTTAAGCGTTTTGCCCAGTTTTTCAATATCGTCCTGAAGCTCGGATATTGCCATGATATCATAATCAACAAACCATTCTTCCCCGAAAGATGCCTGTATGACTGCATTAAGATTATCCCTGAGCGAATCCATATCCGGCATTACCGAAGTTGTCATTAATCCCTTGCGAGCCTCCTTGAGATTATTCAGCGTTGATGCATCGGAGGAAAAGAACGAAGGATGGATGCGGAATACATTACAAAGCATCTCCTTATTGAATTTACGGGATTCCAGCACACCCAGATCGACAGGGGTCTCACCAATCTTAAGAAGATTAAGCGGAGGCCTATTAAAAAGCACATTGCCCTCTCCTGCCTTAGCTCTTTCAGTGGCTCTTTTGAATTTTTTCAATAACAGATCCATCTGTTCCTTACTATAATCAATATCCGCATTATCCGTTCCTGTGAGTATCGATTTTACACCTTCATTGGCAAAAGATGCCGTTTCATTGTTTATCCCTGCATTATCCGAATTGATCAACCGGGTAGCAGCCACAAGCGGAGACATACCATAGAGCTGCCGACCATCACTGTCCCATTTGGGATTGAAGTATTTCCAATGCATTACTTTTTCCGGCGGAAGTAATTTGGATGATAAATGATCAAAACGATAACCTTTGACCGGATTAAGATATTCACCTCCGATAATCTTTGTCTTATCTGCCGGTAATAAATGAAATTGAAGTATTTCCTTTGTTTCAGGATTATCTACCTGAAATAAATAAGCATCCCCTGTCACATCCCTGTAAACAAACAGGCCTTCGACTATATCCGCCCAGGTCATTTCAGGATGGGGTTTCTTAAATAAATCACATATTGGTCCCTTTTCGATTTCCTCAAGAGCTTGCTCTTTTAAGACAAGTGTCCTGTATAAATCCAGCCCTTTTTGCGTTATTCCCTGATATTGGTGAAGTTTCTGAGTGTTTTTGATCTTGTAAACCAGCCAGGGAATACCTTTAGCAGCATTGGCACGCAGGGCAATAATTGAATAGACGGTTGCATTATAGAGAAAAGCTTTGTCAATGTAATCGGTTTTATTGACGATAGTGTTGATATCCTGATCACGATTGATATACCTGAATAACATCTGGCCCAATATTTTCCAATCCTCATTATTCATCTCGTAATTTATCGGCTCTTTTCTCGCAAATATTTTTGAAAATACTTTCATCCTGCTATCCAATGTTCTATTTTATGTTTAGTTAAAAACCACATCCGCATTATAAATACATCGAGCCAGTCTGGGGAACGTCCTATATGTTCTTTAATCTTTTCTTTTGGTAATATTCTTAATTTACCGTCTTTGTCCGAATCGTATGTCTTTAGCATTCCTAATTCTTGTCTTATCATTTCAATTTCCCTATCCGGCAATTCACATTTAATCCAAATCTCATTTACCATTTCTGCAAGTTTATAACCACATTCGGATTTTAAATTTTGGTAATTTGGATTAGTCGGTCTCCCATTATTTAGGAATCCTTTACATTTAAGATGATCTACGATACCACCACCAATCCCATCTTCGTCAATAAGTATATCTGATGTTTGTACTGCATATTTAATTTTAAAAGCAGATATGGCATTCTCTATGTCTACCATTGAAGATATATCGAAAATCAGATAATCAATTAAAATAAGTTCATCCCATATTGATATAATTGCTCTATCTGATCCATACCGGGCAATATCAGCAACAATCTTCTTTTTGCCTCCCTTAACAAAATCATTGCTGAATAAATCATTTATTGTATCGTAACTGATTAATGTTGTCGGATCACTGTCAAATTCCCAGTTGCCAAATAATAATCGTTCACGCTCATTTGCCGGAAGACGATTTAATGAATCCAGATAATCAGAGGGTAAATGTTTATTATCTGATGGTAATGCTTGTATGAATTTCTGGTAATCAGGTAATGTATTATTTTTATCAGGCAAATAAAAATTATTGTAAGCATATCCTTTATTCGGATTACAAGTCAATAATAGTTTTCTTTTTAATCCATACTGCGAATTTTTCCAACGGCCAACCGTCACGGAAAGATTAATAATTGCCAAACTATCTATTTCACCTATTTCCTCAAACCAACCTCTGGTAAACTGTAAACTACCAAATCTATGATATTCCGGATCTGATGGCAAATAATGACAATCAATATAAAAAACTTTTGAATTATTGTATAAAACAAAATAATTATCCTGGCCATTATATGTCATATATTTTTCATACGGAATATCTATATTTGAAAAAACCTCAATTATTGAGGGAGTGGTATATTTTTTTAAATCATTCAGATTATGTCTGGCAATGAAATAATGTGTACCCGGAAAAAGTAATGCATTGGAAAATATGAGTGAACAACCCAGGTAAGATTTACCACAACCTTTTGATCCACCATAAAGAATTTCCTCAGATATATTATCATTCCAATATTCTGCTGCAAGTACTTGTTTATTTTGTAATTTTAGAATCAGGTCCATCTCGTATGATTGTTATTCCTGTAATCGTTTGTAATGGCTTATCATCTGAAGTAATATCTGATTTATCTTTCCATCCAAAACGATTTTTCATATTCATATACCAACCAGTATAATTGAATTTACTTTCATTAAGATTTATACGCCCTTGTTTCATCCACCAACCACATGAAAATTCAACTCCTTTTTTTTTGGCGTCTAATAATTCAGGATGATCTTCACACCAATTATAAAGTGTTTGCTTGCATATATCCAATTCGTAACATACTTCCTCAATACTCATACCTTCTTTCATAAACTCAATTATCTTTTGAGGAATATCAGATGTATATTTTGTTGGCCTTGCCATATAAAACCTCAATTCTTATTTAGTCTTATTCTAAATAATCAACTATATTTTGAATTGTGCAAATATTTTCCTATGAAGATTTCAACAGAATGGATTAAAACCTTGTTGATAAAACCTGTAATATATTGTGTATGAAATAAAAAAGCCCCCAGGAATGGGAGCTATAAGTAAAATACCGGGAAATATCAGATAGAACTATTTTATCTCACAAAAATATAATTCGGTATCCCAATAAGTATCATTCGGGCCAGGTACCATTATACTACCAATAAGATCATAAACTTCCATATAATCATATGGTTTCGCCAACCACATCAATCCCATTCTATCTGAATAAGAATCGATAAAGAATCCAACTTGCATATATGCTTCTTCTTTTCCTCTTCGTCCATCATAAACAATAGTATCTACTTTTGTTGTATTGAAAGGAAGACCTTTATATGTGAATTGCATCTCCATACATTCAGTATTACCTGAGACAAGATCAATTCTATCAACTATCCCGTTTTCTATTTTCAAAAGTAAATTAACTTCTACCCCTAAAGGCTCATAAGTAAAATCATCACTTTTATAATTACCTTCAAATCCTGTGAGAATGTCCGGATCATTTTCCTTTTCGCATTCTTTCTCGCAATTATTCAATAAACATATTGAAATAAACAATCCTAATACAAATACTAATTTTTTCATAGTTTTAATTCCATATCACAAATTTAAATTATTCAATATCAAAAATATCTATTGGTATGTTCTTTTTATGCCGTTCCTGGTAATCTTCAGCAATATTTATATAGATTTTAAATCCACATTTGCAATAATAATGAGGTTCATCTCTATTTTGTGGATCATAGGCATTCCCATCTGTATATTTTAAGGCTTTTTTACATTGGGGACATATTAATTCTTCTCTTATATCCATGATTATTAGTGATTAGTCTTTTTTGTCTTCACTATTGTCAATCCAGTATTGATAAAGCCCA
>Ga0307431_1001289_pt1 | contig 14661 bp, 14 predicted proteins | sample SalMarWE160170MG_FD_202155 | JGI IMG/M metagenome (GOLD analysis project Ga0307431, IMG submission 202155) | Salt marsh sediment microbial communities from the Plum Island Ecosystem LTER, Massachusetts, United States - WE1603-170 | ecosystem: Environmental > Aquatic > Marine > Intertidal zone >...
CATATTTTGTTCGGCTGCTCCGGCCAGGCCGGTGAAGAAGCTGCTTGCGCTGGCCGACAGAATGAACGCTAATGTTGCTGCTTTCATCATCTGCTCCCGTAAAGGGTATTGCAAACTAAAAGCTCAAGACCATTTTTGCCACGGTGAACACAGAGGCACAGAAGCACAAAGGCCGGCTCGAAACTCAAACGAAGCTATTATTCAACGGATAGCACGACAATCGACATAGGCGGCAATGTAGTCAGGATTTTTTTGCCTTGCACGTCAACTGCATTAAATGCGGCCGGTTTAACCGCATCGGGCTGTTCGAAAGTGTTGTGAGAGTTCATCTTCACAGCGGTGAGGATACGTCCCGATACGTTCTCGGGCTGGGCACCTTGCAGCTCGCAATCAATATCGGCCGGCTGATTCGGGTCAAGATTACAAATCGAGATATGAATTCGACCGGACTTGTCTTTCGATGCTGACGCCGACAATGATTGCACCTGCTGACCCTCGTATCGATATGCGTTACAAGTAAGGTCGCTTGGCAGATATGTCGCGCCCTGGTGAACCTTATACATTTCAAACACGTGATATGTCGGCGTAACTATCATTTTTTCGCCTTTGGTCAGTGTCATTGCCTGCAGCACATTGTTTGTCTGTGCAATGTTAGCCATACGGACACGATAGCAGTGCTCGTTGAACGCATTCAGGAAGATACCCGCAGAAACAGCGTCACGGAGCGTGTTCTGCTGATACAAAAAGCCCCGTTTCGTTCCGGGCTCCTCGTCCCACCATGTGCCCCATTCGTCAACAAACAGGTCGATACGTCGGCGATGGTCGTATTTATCCATAATCTCGATGTTTTTATCCAGTAGCTCGTAGATAAACAGCGTGTTCTTCATAAGGGCGAACCAATCCTTCTCGTCGAACTTTGTGGCGCTGCCCTTTCGAGTCCAGTTGCCGGTTCCCCGGACATAGTGGTGTAAGCTGATAGCATCCATCCGATTACGACAGCGTTGCATCATAACTTCTATCCAGTGGTAGTTCACACTGCCGGGCCCACAGGCGATTTTTACAATTCGGTTGCCGGAGTAGTTGCGCACGTAGGTCTGATAGCGGTTATACATATCGGCATAGTATTCAGCCGTCATATTCCCGCCGCAGCCCCAGTTTTCGTTGCCCACGCCAAAATATCTTACACGCCAGGGTTTATCACGGCCATTCTTACGACGAAGATTAGTCATCTCGCTGTCAACATCGGATGTCATATATTCGACCCAGTCCTGCATCTCTTCGACCGTTCCGGAGCCGACGTTACCTGCGACGTAGGCCTCACAACCGAGCTGTTCGCACAAATCCAGAAATTCATGTGTGCCGAAGGCGTTGGTCTCTGTGACCATGCCCCAGTGTGTATTTATCATCGAAGGACGCTGGGCACGCAGGCCGATTCCTTCTTTCCAGTGGTATTCGTCGGCAAAGCACCCGCCGGGCCAGCGCAGAACAGGGATATTGAGTTTCCGCAGGGCCTCGACCACATCTTTGCGTATTCCGCGGACATTGGGAATCGGTGAGTCTTCACCAACCCAGAAACCCTCATATATACATCGCCCGAGATGCTCAGCAAAATGCCCGTATATTTCCGGAGCGATAGTATCCTTGCCCTGGTCAACATAGATAATCAGCCGATTGGCAGCTTCCTGCTCTGAAGATATTTCCGTTGCCGCCTGGGAAATACCCGCTAACAAAAGAGCAACGTTGAGCCAAACCAGCTTATGCAGTATTCCAGTAGTCATAATTTGTTCTCCTTATACTTGCATCGATTAGATTTTATTGTTTGTTGAGTTGCCTTTATACACATATTGAGAAATATTTGCAAGGTGCGATCCTTTTGTTTTGTCTTTCTGCCTTACCTGGATTGGCCGCTGTTGAAACCCGCAAGAGCATAGACCAGCCCCGCTTGCCAGTTGATAGCAATTTCATTGGTTCTGTAGTTTTCCTGAACGTCCTTCCAATCCCTTGCAGAGTGACCGCCTCCCACGAGATAGCCCGGCCAGGGCTGTTCTACGCCGTCAGCGCCAGACCGCCTGTCGTGCGGATTCAAAGGGGGTTTGTGTCCGAGACTGGTAACGTAAGAGCGTCCATAGTAATTTCTGCCGAATAAGTGCCCAATAGCATCAAGGGCACTGTTCACATAAGCCGGATTTGGTGACAATTTATTGGCAACCTGCAAAACAAGTGTTTGAGCGGCGACCGTTCCATTACATCCCCAGTAATACCTGCTGCCTAAAGGCCTGCCGTAAATGCTATCATTGCCCGTTTTGACCATTGAATCAGCCGTGGACAGTAATTCTTTACGCACATCCTCAAGAATATCAGCGTTTTTCCCTTCTCTTTTGGACAATAGATACGTAATCATTCCGAGGTTTTTAACATTTGACCAGTTCCAGTCCTCGTCTATTTTTTTGTTGTAGCGTCCGGCCCTTTCTTCAAAATCTTTCAGGTACTGCTCTTCACCCGTGGTTTCCCACATCTCAGCCGCAGCCCATAGCCGGTCATCCGAATCGTATGTTTGATAACTACCCGTTTTGAATTTCTCTTGTCTGAACCTTTTATATTCCGGATTGTTTTTCAGGAATGTGTAGCTGTTCCCGGCGGCATCAAGGCAGGTTTGGGCATACCCGGCATCGTAAGGTTTGAAATACCTCGCCGCCATAGCCATCATTGCAATAAAGTCCGCCGTCGCTGCAGAGCTCCAGTCGGAAAAATATCTTTTTTCATTGTCCTTGTCCGGCATAATGAAGCCCGAGAAATTCAGACGTGTCAATTTGTGTGAAACTTTGCCCGAGCCGTCCGGATATTGCATTTTCAGGAGCCAGTCAATCTCCCATTTCAGCTCCTTGAGAAAATCCGGATAGCCCGGCGCGGTGTCCGGAATGTCGAGACAAATATCTTTGAGCTTATCCTGGAAATGGTCCCAGCAAAGAAAGAGCGTTCCTACCGTAATACCTGCGTTGACAGTATATTTGCCATAATCGCCGGCGTCGTGCCATCCTCCGGTGCCGTCTCTTTTGGAATTTTCGATACCGATGTAATCCTGCCAGGCGTCTTCAAGATGGCAGGGTGCCTGCGCATAATGAATACCGTTATGTGTCGCCTTGACCGCTGTTCCGCATCGCCATAGATAAAAGCCCCTCATAACCGTGTAAAAGGCGAAGTCATAGACATTATCCCCAATCTCAAACTCGAAAGAACGCCCCACGCCCGGCACTTCGAGGTAGAATTTTCCCTCATCGGTTACTTCGGAGAAGTCGGCTATCCACACATCCTGGTCAACATCGAGCTGGTTCAAAGGCCCTGTGGGCTTGCCGGAATAAATAGTTTCGTTGTTAGAGGCATTTTTCACATTGAATACGGAGCACTCGGTAGTGACTGTAGCTTTTTTCTCCATCTTGGGAAGAAAGCCCAGAGAATTCAGCCGAATATCTGAATCCGCACTTAATGCCGGGTTTATAATGGAAAGGAAAACGATTGTGATAGCTATCAGGCAGGTTTTCATATTCTTTACTTCCTTTTTAGTAAATGATGCTTTAATTTGGCTTGTTTGTAACCTGTAGGTTAAAAGCCGCTTTTTTTACAGAGCAGTTCAAACTTTTTTAAGTATAAAATTCAGAACGATTTATGCGAATGGGCGATACAGGATTCGAACCTGTGACCTCACGGGTGTGATCCGTGCGCTCTAACCAGCTGAGCTAATCGCCCTAAAGCCGGTAAACGGTGATTGGTAACTATTTAACCAATAACCATTTAACCGGTTACCATCTTTACACCATTTAACCAGCTATCATTCTATTTTATGCCGGAATTGTAAATCGTAAATCGACAATCGTCAATCGAAAATTAAGCCGGGGCAAGATTAACGCGTCCGAGTTTAACGCCCTTTAAGCTGAGGATATTTTCAGCCGTTTTATTAATTTCGTCCACGCGTCCTCGAAGCACTATAATCTCCATACAATCGTGCTCATCCAGGTGTATGTGCAGGGAGGATATTGTCTGCAGGAGATGCGAATGTTGCAGGTCAATGAGCTTCTGCATCAGTTTTGTCGAGTGATGGTCATAAACCAAAAATACGGCGGCGATGGCACTTGTCCTGGGATTGCTGAGGCTCTCGGTGCTTAGTTGCTGGCGAATCAAATTACGTATGGCCTCTGAACGGTTCTGGTAACCTTTTTTGGCAATAAGTTTATCAAACATAGAAAGCAGTTTCCTGTCCAGCGACACTCCTATGCGTTCAACTCGTTCCATTTCTATACTCCTGATAACAGTTTGAGTACGGGCGGTTCGCGAACCGCCCCTACAAACTCTTACTGTTTGCTCGTTACATAGATTACCTGCTCGGCAAATAAATTAGGCAAGAACCTTACCGGGCTCAGTCGCGTCTTACCCAGAGGCAGCTTTTTTTCCACTTTAGCCGCTGAATCTTTGCAGAACCGGTCAAAATCTTTCAGCGATAGAAAGTGTATGTTTGGTGAGTCGTGCCAGTTGAAAGGCAGCTTTTTAGTTACCGGCGCTTTGCCGAGCAGAAGCAGCTGCACTCTGCATCGCCAGTTAGCGAAATTGGGAAAGCTCACAACGACTTTTTTGCCCGCTTTTAACAGGTCTTTGAAGACCTTTTCAGGATTTTTCACTGTTTGTATCGTTTGCGACAGTATTACATAATCGAAGCTCTTGTCAGCGTGATAGCTCAGCCCATCTTCGATATCCTGCTGGATAATCGGCAGTCCCCGGCAGATGCAGTCCAGCACAAGCTCCTGGTTAAGCTCTATGCCCGCGCCCTTTATGTTCTTGTCGTTTATGAGATTTGCCAGTAGCTGTCCGTTGCCGCAGCCGACGTCAAGGACCGTGCTGTTCGGCTCAATAAGTGATTCTATCAGTTTGTAATCCACACGTGCCCTGTGTGCCTGCTCATACTTGCTAAGTTCCTGCATATTTCTTGCATAGTGTGAGCACTGCTGCTGTCCCGTTCCAGGCCTGTGCGTTGTTTGAAGAAAGCAGCATATAAAACTGCCTAATACATCCGGCTCCAGTAAGAACGCATCATGGCCATACCGAGAGGCAATATTGCAGTAGCTGACATCTTTGTTTGCCGCAGCAAGCGCTTCAACCATCACTTTGGATTGAGCGGGCGTAAAAAGCCAGTCGCTTGTGAAGCTGATTATGAGGACTCTTGCAGCGACATTTTCAAAGGCCTTTTTTAATGAGCTGTAATCCTTCTGCAGGTCGAAATAGTCGGCTGCTTTGGTTATGTAGAGATAGCTGTTGGCGTCGAATCTTTCCACGAAGCTCCGGCCCTGATGGTCGAGGTAGGTCTCGACGGCGAATTCGGAGTTAAAGTCGTAGCTGTAGTCGCCGGCGGTTCGCAGTTGTCGGCCGAATTTTTTTCGCATCGTCTGTTCCGACAGGTATGTGATGTGCCCTATCATTCGAGCGATGGCCAAGCCTTTGTCCGGGCCTTTGCCGCCGTGATATTGGCTGTTAGAGAAGTTCGCATCTGCGAGTATTGCATTTCTGCCTACCGCATCGAAAGCGACCGACTGAGCGCCGAGATGAGAAGCGGCAGCGACGGGTATCGCTGCTTTGACGAAGTCGGGATATTCGATCGCCCACTGCAAGACCTGCATCCCGCCAATCGAGCCTCCGATTACCGCCAGAAGCTGCTTTACCCCGAGATTATCGAGCAGCAGCTTCTGGACCTTGACCATATCACTGATGGTAATAATGGGAAATTCCAGGCCGTAGGGTTTTCCGGTTGCCGGGTTAATAGAGGATGGGCCTGTGGTTCCGCTGCAGCCACCGAGGAAATTCTGACAGATGACAAAATACTTGTTCGTATCGATGGCTTTTCCCGGCCCGACCATATTGTCCCACCAGCCGGGTTTTTTGTCATCGGGATTGTTGTAACCGGCAACGTGGGCGTTGCCACTGAGTGCGTGGCAAATCAGAATGGCATTATCCTGCTGCTCATTAAGCTCGCCGTATGTCTCATAGGCAACATCGATTGGCGCTAATTTCCTGCCGCACTCTAATTCCAACGGCTCACCTGGCTCCACAACTCGCACTATTTGTGTCTGCACGAGGCCAACCGAATTTTTATCTATCTCTGCCATAATTTTAATTAAGTATATCCAAAAGCTCTTTGAAGTAAAGATTAACAATCACTTTGTTTGATTATACTCCTGTTGTTTATGAAGCCAAAACGGATGATATATTCGGGTTTCGTTTGTCTTGACGCAGGGCTCTTTGGCGTTTAAATTGTGAAGGATAATTTTTAATTTAGCTGATTATCCGATAATGACCGCAGAGCAGATAATCGATTTTTTCGGTATGAGGCCTCTGCTGAGAGAGGGCGGTTTTTACGTTGAGAGTTATCGCTGCCGGGAGAAAATCTCGCGATTGGGACTGCCCGCAAGATATGACGGCGACAGGAGCTTTGGCACTGCTATTTTGTATCTTCTTACGCCGGAGGAGTTTTCCGCTTTGCACAGGGTAAAAAGCGACGAGATATTTCATTTTTACCTGGGCGATTCGGTAACGATGCTTCAGCTTCATCCGGACGGCAGCAGCGAGGTTATAACTCTGGGCTCTGATATTTTAAATGGCCAGCGAATCCAGGTAGCCGTTCCGCAGGGAAGCTGGCAGGGCTGTTTCTTAAATGAAGGGGGCAAGTTTGCCCTGATGGGGACGACGGTGGCGCCGGGTTTTGAGCAGGAGGATTTCGAGTTGGCACGAAGAGATGATTTATTGCAGAAGTATCCCGACCGGCTTGATTTGATAACCCGGCTTACCCCGTAGCCGTAATATTTTAAGCTTGTTTTCCGAACTGCCGGATGACATCGATGAGGGCGTGGGTTCCGTCTGTTCCTCTACCCTGGGCCTGCAGGGTTGTAAATAGCTGATGCACCAGGGCCACGCCTGGCAGCGGCTGGTTTAACTGCTCGGCGTATTCCAGGACGAGGCGTAAATCCTTCTGCTGCAAATCGACCATAAAGGCAGGTGCGAGGTCGCCCTCGATTATTTTCGGGCCGAGCGCTTTCAGCGAGTGGCTCGCCGCCGCCCCTGCGGAGGTTGCTTTCAGCGTCGTCTGCAAATCCAGCCCCACCTTTTCGGCAAAGGCAAAACCCTCGGCGATACTCATTATTGTGTGCACGACCATTACCTGGTTGACGAGTTTCGTCATCTGGCCTGAGCCAGAGGGGCCGCAGTAGGTGATTGTCCGTCCCATTACTTCCATAATTGGTCTGACCTTTTCCACGGTTTCTTCCGGGCCGCCTGTCATTATGGAGAGTTTTCCCTGAATAGCCCCGATTTCTCCGCCGCTTATAGGTGCATCGATTAAGATTACGCCTTTGGCGGCGAGGGTCTTGCCCATTTCTTTTGTTGCCGACGGCGAAATAGTGCTCATCCGGCAGGCCTGCCGGAAGTTCCGTCCGGGCCGCTTCAATCACGCCGTTTTTACCTAACAGGACCTGCCTGACGTCTGGTGTATCGGGCAGGCAGGGTTATAACAACATCGCTGTTATTTGCAACCTCAGCCGGGCTGTCGGCCCAAATTGCACCTTCTGAGATAAGCGGCTGGGCCTTTGCTTTTGTGTCCGGCAGGCCTGCCGGATGGATGGTTACCGGATATCCTGCTTTTAGCAGGTTAAAGGCCATCGGCTTACCCATAATGCCTGTGCCTATAAAGCCGATTCGGTCTTTGGCCATCTTTATTATATTACCTCGAGTCGGCGAAGGACGGATTTTGTCCACCGGCCGCTGCGAAGCTGTGCGAAAATAAGAAATAATACAGCCAGCAGCCAATAGCCGGTAAACCGTAAATAGTGAATAGTAATTGCAAATATACTGCTTTGTTCAGCAAAGGGCTGCTTTACCAGTTCGTAGGGGGTGTATATCACTCCCGGAATAATGCCGTCAAATACAATTTGCCAGGGCAGCAGTAAAATGACCATAATCAGCGAGAGGAAAAATGCCCTGCTGATATGGTTTATGCCGCCGAGCCGGCCTATCAACGAGACCTTCAAGCTGAACAGCATACTCAGGCAGTAGAGGATGGCCGATAGTATTAGCAGTCCATTTGCGAGTCGGATGGCCCAGGATAAGTGTTTGAAGGACAGGCCGAAGGGAAAACCAGTTTTCGGCGTGGCCTGCTGCGGTGTTTTGTTTGGCTCGGCGACCGCCTCTTCGGCAGCTTTTTTGATTTCGGCTGCTTCGCCGGTCGGCTGTTCTTTGCTGTCATTTTTCAGGGGCTTGACAAGGTCTTTTGCGGGCGGCGGCCATATGTTCGGCTGTGGCTTAATCATCGGCGGTGCGATAACTTGCAGGGTTTCTGGTTTGCCTTCGCTTTTGATGTAGCCGGTGTCGACGAGCCAGAAGGATGCCTGCAGCAGAAGTAAGCACAGTATTACAATTACAAAAAAGGCATTTTTCCATCCCCTGAAGATTCCAACGGCTTCAAGGCAGTCCGTCGTGTCGAGCAGATTGTTTTGTCGGGTCTGGTTCTCGTCCATTTTTTAATCTCCCTTTCAATTTGGTTAATTTCCACTCAAAATTATAATGAGCACCGGATATTACCTTTGAAATTATTATGTGATACGGACACTATAAGTGCAAGCAATTTATTTATTGTTGAAATTCGATTTACGCAGAAGGGCTTTTGGCCTTACGAAAACTTTTTTGAGCCGCTTTGATGGTCTTTTCAATATCCTGCTTTGTATGGGCCAGTGAAACAAACATCGCTTCATAAGCGCTTGGGGCAAGGTAAATCCCCTGCTTTAACATTTCTGTAAAAAATCTCTTGAACTGTTTTATGTTGCTCGACTGGACGTCGGCGAAGTTTTGCACTTCTGTTTCGGTGAAAAAGCAGCTCAATAGCGAGCCGACTCGATTAATGGTAACAGCGATGCCGGCTTGCCTGGCGGCGTCGGCAAGGCCTGTTTCCAGCAGTGCTGCTGAATGTTCAAGTTTGTTATAGCAGTCTTCTTTTATCAGTATATCGAGTGTTGCATTAGCGGCTGCGGTGGCAATTGGATTGCCGCTGAGTGTTCCTGCCTGATAGACCGGCCCGGTTGGAGCCAGCATATCCATAATCTCGGCTCTTCCGCCGAGCGCCGCTAAGGGTAGTCCTCCACCTATTATTTTACCGAGACAGGTTATATCAGCTTTGATACCATAAAGTTGCTGTGCGCCGCCGAGGGCAACACGAAAGCCGGTTATCACCTCGTCGAATACCAAGAGAGCGTCATTTTGGTTGCATAACTTTCGAAGTGTCGCCAGATAACCATCGGCTGGCGGCACCACTCCCATATTTGCCGCTATGGGCTCAACCAGGATTGCTGCAACTTTCCCTTTGTGTTTTTCAAAGGCGAGTTTTGCCGCATCGGCGTCATTATACGGTATTACGATGGTTAGCTTGGCAATCGAGTCGGGAACACCGGTGCTTGAGGTAACAGCGGTTTCAGCCAGTCCTGAACCTGCGGCGACAAGCAGTGAATCGCTGTGGCCATGATAACAGCCGGCCATTTTAACTATGAAGTCCCTTTTGGTATATGCGCGGGCCAGCCGGATAGCGGTCATTACCGCCTCGGTGCCGCTGCTTACAAGACGAACCTTTTCGATAGAATCGAACGCGCTGATTATCTTCTCGGCAAGGGCAGTTTCAGCCAGTGTTGGTGCACCAAAAGAGGTTCCTCTTTTTGCTGCTGCTTCAACGGCTTTGATTATTCCCGGATGGGCGTGTCCGAGTATCATCGGACCCCACGAACCGACGTAGTCGATGTATTCATTGCCGTCAATATCGTGGATTTTCGAGCCGCAGGCGCTTTCGATGAACACTGGGCCAATACCCACGCCGCCAAAGGCCCTCACCGGTGAATTGACTCCGCCCGGCAGATAACGGCTGGCCCGGGTAAAAGAACGAGCTGATTTGTCATTTCGCATTTCAAATCTCGTATTTCTTGTTCGGCACATTGAAAACCGTATATGCTCAATAGTCAACCGCCAATTGTTAATCAAAATGCTATTTTTCTTGCAATGCAACGATTCTTTCCTATACTTGTGTGCTTTAGGGTTTGAAAAACGGACTTGAGTAGGCATTTTGTGATACGCTGCGAAATGGGCTGCGATAAATTCGGGGCACAATTATGAATTTAATGAAGTGGTTACGCAAAAATAATACGAAGGTAATGGCCGTTGTGGTCGTTGTTTTAATGCTTGGCTTTGTGGCAGGCCCGACTCTACAGTACTTCGGGAGGATGAGAACGGGTTGGCACGGTGCGGTGGCATACTTCGCAGATAACAGGAAAATCACGAGCAATGACGTGATGACGGCCAATCAAGAACTCAACATTCTAAGGTCTCTGCGGGCGGATATTTTGCTAAAGATGCAGGGTTTACGGGGGATTCTACTCAGCGAACTGTTGTTCACGGAGCAGAGGATTTCGCCGGCATTAATTGATAATGTCCGGCGAATGATAAGGACAAACCAATACAGGGTCAGTGATAAACAAGTCGGCGATATATACAGACGTTCGGTGCCGGTGGATTACTATTGGCTGCTGCTGAAAAATGAGGCACAGCTCGCAGGGATAAAGGTGGCGAACGAGCAGGCGGGCAAGTTGCTTGCAAGTGTGGTGCCCCGGCTCTTCGACGGTTCGACGTATTCACAATTAATCCAGTCTCTGATGAATCAGGAGGGTATCCCGGAGGAACAGATACTGGAGACGTTCAGCAAGTTACTGGCGGTATTGCAGTATTCTCATATAATCTGCTCGAACGAGGATATCACCAGCTCCCAGATAATGCATATGGCAAGCTGGGAAAATGAAACAATCGATGTTGAGCTTGTAAGGTTTGACTCGGCTGTGTTTGCCGAGACTCTTTCTGAACCCAACGAAGATAAAATGGTCGAGCATTTTAACAAATACAAAAAGTTTCCTGCTGGTTCTGTAAGTGAGCAGAACCCTTATGGTTTTGGATACAAATTGCCTGACAGAGTTCAGCTTGAATACATAGTTGTCCGGCTCGATGATATTTCATCGATTATTACTCCGCCGACGCACCAGGAGAGAGAAGAATATTACCGGAAGAACATAGATTACTTTAAGGTATCGGTTCCATCGGACCCGAACGACCCGAATTCGCCGCAAACCGAGCAAACTAGAAGTTATGCTGAGGTTGAGAGTATCATCGCGGAGGCTCTGCTGCAGAATAAGGTAAATTCCAGGGCGGAGATGATACTACAGCAGGCCAGGTCAATCACCGAGGCGGATTTGGAAAATGCGGATATAGAGCCGGAAAAACTTACTTCCGAACAGTTCCATCAATTGGTTGGTGATTATAAAACCGCCTCTGAGCAGTTAAGCGACGAGCATAAGGTCAGGGTATATGCAGGTAAGACGGGATTGCTGAGCGCCACTGATTTTCAGAACGATAAAAACCTCGGGGTGTTGTTTTTGAAAAGCTATGGATATAGTCCTGTGGGACTGACAAGGATTGTTTTTGCCGTTGACGAGCTTAAAGCCAGTGAGCTTGAACCATTTGATGCACCGAAGCCGAGGATGTACGAAAATATCGGGCCTCTGAGAGATATATTTGGGCAAATGACGGCTCTTGTTCGTGTGATTAAAGCCGAACCTGTGTCTGAGCCGGAGAGCATAAATCAGACATACAGTAAAAGCACGCTCATAATTGACCCGAACCGGCAGGAACAAAACGAAGATGTTTATTCGGCAAAAGAAGAAGTGACTGAAGACTTAAAGAAACTTGCAGCAATGGATATCACTAAAAGTAAAGCTGAAGAGTTTATTGAATTAGCGGCTAAAGATGGCTGGGACAGCGCAGTTGATAAGTTTAATGAGCGTTATGGGCGGCAGGCAGAGCAGGACCCGAATGACTCGAATGTGTTTGGTCTGCAGGAGCTTACTGACATCCGACGGCTCTCGAGTGCGACATTGGCGGCATTGGAAATTCAAAATGCCGGTGCCCCCACCTCGCCTGTCCTGAAAAATGAACGTAGAAAGCAGGCACGATTTGTAGAGCAGCTTTATTCGCTCGTGCCGCCGGATAGTAACACCCCTGGCAATGTTCCTTTGATTATGGAATTTAAGCCGGATATGAGCTATTTTGTTATAAAAGATATTTCTGTTGAACGCCTTAATGAAATGGAATACGAGTACTATAAGACGCCGAGATTATACAAAGAGGACCACATTCAGGTCCAAAGTCTGTCGGCGGTTCACTTCAATCCTGAAAACATATTAAAACGTATGAAATTTCGATGGGCCAAGGCGGTTGAAAAACCGGCTGATGCCAATGCTTCGGGGCAGCCGGAGGACGAATCTTAATGTCACGGAATACGAAAGAAAACCATATAATGTTTTTGCTGATTGTGGGTTTCTTGGCTTGGCTTATCCCCGGCGCCGGACATTTCGTAATCAATGAGAAAAAACGCGCAGCAATTATTTTCATAGCGATTGTCCTGACTTTATGTGCAGGTCTTTATGTTGGTTCGATAGGTGTGATTGAGATATATGGCAAGGCGGCACTTTATGTCAAGGGTGCGCAAATTATGAATCCGCCGGTTGTCCTGGTGCTTGGGCGTCATACTGCCGGGGGGGCATATCCTGTTTATGGCTGGCCAAGTGAAATCGGACAGGTATATACGATGACCTCAGGTTTGCTCAACCTTTTGTGCATTGTAAATGCTGTTTACTTGGCTCATCGGCAAAAGGCAGGGATAGTCGGAGGATAAAATGTCGATAATAGCTGCCTTTGTAATAGCCACCTTTACCGTGCCTGAGAATATCGGCGCAAATCCGCAGGTGTTGCTCTGGCTGCTGCCTTTAACGGCGGCGATTGTCATCGTATATAAGGCAACGAAGCTGCCGACAATTACCGCCGGCACTTTTTTAAAGGAAACAGCGGTTTTGTTTGGTTCAATCGTCATTTTCATAATTTTAATTGCGCTTGTCTTATACGCTTTGGCGTGGCTGTTTACAGGATAGTAGGGTTTTGTGATAGCAGCCGTTGGTTAATACGGCTCACCACTTGGTGACTTGGACTGCCCTTCTGGATTTCCCGGTTTTTAATCATCTTCTTGCGACAGTGATTTTTCAAGCACACCTAATTCAATAAGGGCATTAAGTGCGGCTTTTTGCTCCGCTTCTTTTTTATTTGTGCCCCAGGCACTGGGAAAATGACGTTCGGCAATAATGACTTCCAGTTCAAAGCATTTGTTGTGGTCGGGCCCTTTTTCGTCGAGCAGCACATAAACAGGCGTCATATTGAAATGCTCCTGGGTGTATTGCTGCAACAGAGATTTGTAGTTGCCCTGGATTTGTTCTGCGTCAGCTTGCTCAATAATTGGGCCGAAAGCCTTTATGATAAAACTTTGGGCAGCGTCAAATCCGCCGTCGATGTAGATTGCTGCGATAGTGGCTTCCAGCACGCCGGCGGCAAGAGAGCCCGACAAAGCAGGCGACAGGGCCATACCTTTGCCCACCCTTAGGAACTTTTGCAGCTCCAGCCGCCTGGTGACCCGGGCGCATGTCCTGCGTGAGACAAGCATGCTCTTGATTTTTGTCAGGTTGCCTTCGAGATATCTTGAGAATCGCTCGTACAAGCTCTGGCAAATCACCATTGCCAAAATGGCGTCGCCGAGAAACTCTAATCGCTCGTTGCTTAAAAGGCGGTTATCAACCGAAGATGTGTGAGTGAATGCCTGGGCTAAAAGATTACGGTCGGAAAATTTATAACCTGTTATCTGCTCGATTTGCTCCAGAGCTTCTTTTTCCATCTCATCATTTCCTATTTTGCCCCCCCAACCGGGAAAAATCCGCCGTAATTCGTTGTTACTGCGGTATTAAAAAGCCCTGCGAGCAGAGTACGAACACCGCTGTTTTTAAGCGGTCTTCGTAGCCGGCTCAACAAGGGTCAACTTATATTATATCAATAGAAAAGTTTTTGTCAACCCTGTTAATGTGGCTTGCTGACTACCTGACCATCTGAAGGCCGGCCAGGGCGACGAACTTATCGTCTGCAATTTCAAAAATTCCGTCAAGGCCGGTTACTGTAAAGATACCTTTGGTTGCAGCGGCAACGCTGCAAAAGACAAGCCTGTGTCCGCAGTCGGCCAGCAGCTTGCGCAGCTTCAGCAGTTTTGACAAGCTCGAAGATGTTACAATATCGACCTTCGAAAAATCAATTACCACATCGCAATCGCCTCTATCGCGCACCATTTCAGTAGCAGTTTTCAGCTCATCGCCTATTTCCGGCTCCTGAGGAAGGTCAACGAGAATGATATCTTCAGACCAATTCTGAATCCCCATTTTAAATTCTCCTTTTTTAACTCAAAAAAGCTTTTGCAAGTTATAAATATTATATCGGCACAAGTTTTGGCCGGGTTAATCGTGAAAATTACGCTTTTTTCAGATTTTTCCTATTATTCCTATTCGACAGAAATCTCTGGAAATAATTGAAGGTTTTTCCGATATTTTGGCTTTCAAATTCAAAATTAAACGATTCCCGGACCTAAATGAACGGTAAGGAAGAAAATCAACCCATAATCCCTGCCGAAACCAACAGAGACAACTTTTTTATTGATGTAAGTATTTCTGCGTAGAA
>Ga0307431_1001290_pt1 | contig 14661 bp, 15 predicted proteins | sample SalMarWE160170MG_FD_202155 | JGI IMG/M metagenome (GOLD analysis project Ga0307431, IMG submission 202155) | Salt marsh sediment microbial communities from the Plum Island Ecosystem LTER, Massachusetts, United States - WE1603-170 | ecosystem: Environmental > Aquatic > Marine > Intertidal zone >...
TATCAATCGCATGGGAGCGGGTCGGCATGGCCGTGGAATCGGTAAAATTCAGGTGGATCTGGAGAAACATCTGCGCGAGGCCGTGGAGAAAAAGGTCCTTGAGGAGAGAGACGGCCGATATTACCTGACCCCGGGCGGGAGGGAGATCGCAGAGCACATGCAGAGGGTCATCCCTGCCTTTATGGGGTGGGTATTTTCGGCTGAAACGGCCGCCCTGTTTTCCCTGGCTACCCATGTAGTTCTGAGCGGATTGAAGCTTAGCGTGGGCTTTATCTCCCATTCAGCCGGGCTTTTGGCCGATGGAATCGACAATACGGTTGACACCCTCTCATCGCTCATGGTGTGGCTGGGGATCAAGTATGACAAGGTGAAGCTCGTTTCCGTCTTTATCCTGATCACCATGTTCGTGTCGGTGGGCGGGGTGGGATTGGCGACCTTTGAAAAGATCCTTCACCCGGGGCCTATCAACGAGGGTCTGATAGCCTTTGTGGTCTCAGGGCTGTGCGGCCTCATCATGCTGGGGCTTTCCTCCTACCAGTATGTGGTGGGAAAGAAGAGCTCGAACTTCGCCATCATGTGCCAGGCTGTGGATGCGAGGAACCACTTTTTGACCTCCCTCTTGGTGTGCGGGGGAATCCTGCTCTCCTTCTTCGCCCAGCTCTGGAATGCACCATGGCTTTTTTATGCAGATGCTGCGGCCTCAGCGATCATCGGGGTCCTGATCCTCAGGGGCGCCGTTGAACTGGTACAGGAGCTCGTCAAGGAGCGGGAGGAGGGTGCGGAGGTCTCTCACTTCATGAAGAGGGCGCAGGAGAGGGTCAGGGAGAAGATACTGCTCAGGTGGCTTTCAGGGCAGCTCCAGTCACGATCACTCACCGGGGAGGAGCTCCAGTCGAGATTCGCCGCAGATTTCTGTGAGCACACACCGAGGGTCCTGATCCTCACGGGCATGGGATACCGGCCTGAGAGCGGCGAAGATCTCAACCGGTATCTGGGCCTGTTCGTAAAGCAGAAGAAGCTCGTGCTCGATGAGGGCAGGTACTGGCTGGTGACCCGCGCCCGCTCATAAATACGATGGGCGCAGATATCTTCAGATCACGAATGTGCCTCGATCGGAACCTGCATCACACTTGCACGTGCTCACCTTGCCGATGGATTGTCATCCTTGATCTCCCGTATCTGGATTATTAGCAGCAGGAGGCACAGGAGAAATGAAAGGCCGTCGGCAACAGGAAATGAGATCCACACACCATCCAGCTCAAAGAACCTCGGGAGTATCATGATAAGGGGCAGAAAAAATAGGATCTGCCGTGAGATGGCAGTCAAAAACGCCGGTAAGGCCTTTCCGGTTGCCTGAAATACGACCGAAGCGACTACTTGAAACCCGATCAGGTATGCCACGGAGAAGATCAGCTTTGCAGCATGAGAGCCGACAGCGATGAGCGAACGCTCAGCGGTAAAGATGCGCATAATTGGAGCAGGAAAAAAGAACAAGACCAGAAACGCTGTAACAGAGAATATAGTGGCAGCGATAATGGATAGTTTGATCACCCGTAGCACCCGGTCAGTACGCTTTGAGCCATAGTTAAATCCGAGGATCGGCTGAAGCCCTTGACCAACGGAAATGTTGGGCATGATCACAAACATCATAACCCGGTGCACAATGCCGAAAGCAGCTACTGCCATGTCCCCGCCATAGGCAGAAAGGGACCTGTTCACGAGAACAATCACCAGGCTGGTCGCCGAGGTCCTTGCAAATTCACCTACTCCGATAAGGGTAATTTCCCGGACTATGGCTATGTTTGGAATGAGATTCTTTGCATAAATTCTTAGGGAGCTATTTCCGGAAAGGTAGTAGTAGATCAGGTAAGCGGAAGACACGGCATGGGAAATCACGGTTGCTATTGCCGCACCTCGGATTCCCATTGAAAGCCCTACGATGAAGCAGGCATCAAGTATGATATTCAATATGCCTCCGATGAGCATACTGATCATGGGGACACGGGCGTTTCCCTCGGCCCTGACGAGCTGGCCTGCCCCTATGGCAAATAATTGAACAAAAGCACCGAGCAGAATAATAACCAGATATTCCTCGGCAAAGGGCAACACTGTTTCCGAGGCTCCCATAAGACTGAGCCAAAAACGGCTATCAGACAATCCGACGAGTGGGATTAGCATCCCTAGGACAATGATGCCCAGGACGGCATTGCCCAGCGTTTTTTCGGCTTTCCGGGGATCACGAGATCCCAGCGCCCTTGAGATCAATGACGCTCCGCCTATCCCTACCATCAGCCCCGAACCCATGATCAACATCTGGATGGGGAACACGATGGAAAGGCCCGCGATCCCAAGCGGACCAACCATATGACCGATGAAGATAGTATCCACCACGTTATAGAGGGTCATGACGAACATGCCTATCCCTGCGGGAAGGGAAAGCTTCCATAGCAGGGTGCCGATTTTTTCATTGGCAAGGTCATCGTAGCCTTGCCCATCCGGTTTGATGTTCGCTGGTGCTTGGACCATCATGGTATCGTTTCCCGATTGTGTACGCGTTTTCAATGCCTACCTTGTTTACGGAAGAAACCTATCTGCTTTTTGTCGGCTATATACCATAGTCAGCCGGGGTAGGCTCCAACTTATTGCCGGCTTGTAGGTATCATGAACGGGGATACATTTTCAAGGACTGTGAGATCACTCATGCCGCAAGGCCTCGATGGGGTCTAGGCGGGCTGCCTTGCGGGCTGGGAAAAAACCGAATATCACGCCCACTGCGGCGGAAAATGCGGCGGCAATGGCCACGATCCCGGGGTTGAGCACAAAGGGCATCCCGAGGACGTGCGCGCCGGCCGCTGCGGCAAGCAGCCCCAGGATGATGCCGAAAAGCCCGCCAAAGGATGAGAGGATCACTGCTTCGATCAGAAACTGCATCAGCACCTCCCGCTCCAGGGCGCCGATGGCCAGGCGGGTGCCGATCTCACGGGTACGCTCGGTAACCGATACCAGCATGATGTTCATGATCCCAATGCCGCCCACCAGCAGGCTCACCGCAGCCACCGCTCCCAGGAGGCCCGTGAGCACGCGCGTGGCACTGGTCATTGTACTCACAATCTCCTGCATATCGCGCACATGGAAATCGTCGTCCTTACCCGGGGAAATGCGGCGCCGTTCCCGCATCAATCGTTCGATGTCCTCCTGGACCGAGGTTGTGGAGATGCCCTCCTGGGCCGATACATAGATGGCGTCCACGTCGCTGCTGCCCGCAATGCGCCTCTGAAGCGTTCGTAGGGGGATGATCACGAGGTTGTCCTGATCCTGTCCGAATCCTGTCTGTCCCTTGGGCTCGAGAACCCCGATCACCTGGCAGGTAAGTCTCTGCAAACGGATGAAGGCCCCCAAGCGATCCTGATCCCCGAAGAGCTCCTTGCGCACGGTTGCGCCGAGGATGCACACCGTTTTGCCGGAACGTAACTCGGCATCGTTGAATTGGCGTCCAGTCTCCAGATCCCAGTCCCGTACCTGGAAATAGGCATTGGTGGCGCCCATGACCGAGGTTGACCAGTTCTTGTTTCCGTAGATGGCCTGCCGGCTCCGGGATGCCGTGGGCGCCACGGCTTCCAGACCGAAGATCTCCCGGCGTATGGCCTCGGCGTCATCCACCTCGAACATATCGGCGGTCGACCGTGTTCCGCCGGGACCGCGAAAACCCTGCCCGGGCCTTACCTGGAGCATGTTGCTCCCCAGCCTGGAGATATCGGCCCTCACCTGAGCGGTTGCACCGTCCCCCAGGGTGACCATGGTAATCACGGCCGCCACCCCGATCACGATGCCCAGGATGGTGAGCGATGATCGCAGCACGTTGCGCCGAATGGCCCTCAAGGCCAGGAGAATGGTTTGCCATATCATGCCTGTTTGCCTCCGCTGGGTTCGCCGGTGTCTATGAGGCCGTCCAGGAAGCGGATGGTTCGCTGTGCGTAGCTGGCCATCGTAGAGTCATGGGTTACCATCACGATGGTGATGCCCAGCTTTTTGTCGAGGGAGCAGAGCAGCTCCATGATCTCACGGCTGGAGGTGGAATCCAGGTTTCCGGTGGGCTCGTCAGCCATAAGGACTTCCGGGTTGATGACCGTGGCCCTGGCTATGGCTACCCGCTGCTGCTGCCCGCCGGAAAGTTCGCTCGGGGTATGGGATTCCCATCCGGTGAGCCCTACCGCCTCCAGGGCCTCGCGGGCTCGTCTGCAGCGTTCACGGCTAGAGGCCCCGCGATAGATGAGGGGCAGCTCCACGTTCTCAAGGGCCGATGTCCTGCTCAAGAGGTTGAATCCCTGAAATACGAAGCCCAGGTAATGCCGTCTCAAAAGTGCGCGCTGATCGCGGGACAGTGAACCGACCTCAACGCCATTGAACCGGTAGGCGCCTGAGTTCGGGGTGTCCAGGCAGCCCAGGATATTCATACAGGTGGACTTGCCCGATCCGCTCGGCCCCATCACAGCCACGAATTCCCCCCTATCGATGTGAAGGTCGATCCCCCGCAGGGCATGAACGGCGTATGCACCCATACCGTATACCTTGGTGATGCCCACCAGTTCAATGAGGTGTTGATTTCCGCGTTCTGTATTCATCTGGGTTCGCTCACCACAGCGACCACCAGCTCCATGCCGGGCGCTATGTTTCCTTCGAGGATTTCGGTCATAATGCCGTCGGTCGCCCCCGTCTTGACCGAGATGGGTAGGAGGTGTCCGTCATTAACGCTCCAGACACGTTTGTTCGTGGAGGCGCCTGCCGTGTTGGGATGATTGTTCGAGGATGTTTTTTGGGGCCGGCGAGGACGGGGCATGAGTTTTCCCATGAAGGTGCCGCCATCGGGCCGTTTTTCCTCCTTGACTTGATTTGTCACGGGTGGGGTGAACCGCAAAGCTGCGTTGGGCGCCAGGATCGCGTTAGCGACCTTCTGGACTGTGATCTCTGCCGTGGCCGTCATGCCGGGCCGGAGCAGGAGCTTGGAGTTGTCAACCTTGAGCACGGTCTTATAGGTAACGACCCCATCGGTGTTTTGGGAACTGTACCGGATCTGGGTGATCCGGGCAGGAAACGTCATCTCAGGATAGGCATCCACGGTGAATTCGGCCTCCTGCCCCTCCTTGACTTGACCTACATCGGCCTCGTCCACGTCCACGTGAAGCTCCATCTGAGTCAGGTCCTCTGCCAGGGTGAACAGGACCGGCGCCTGAAGGGATGCGGCCACGGTCTGGCCAGGCTCTACGTCGCGAGAGAGGACGATGCCGTTGATGGGAGATCGGATGAGTGTCTTTGCAAGATCCGTCTCTTCGGCTTTCAAAGTAGCCCGAGCTTTGGCCACCTGGGCCTTTGCGCCGGCCTCATCGGCCTTGGCGCGCGCAAGGGCCGCGTCGGCTGCATCCAGGTCGTATTGCGAGGGGACCTTGCCGCCGCTCAATTCATAGGCCTTTTTCAGCCGCCGGAGTTGAAGCCCGGCTTCGGTAAGGGTAGCCTGTGCCTGTAAGACCTGGGCCTTTGCCGCTTCAAGAGCGGCCTTGGACTGGAGCACCTGGGCCTCGATTTTGTCGGTGTCGAGCCTTGCCAGCACCTGGTCCACCTTTACCTGATCATTGTGGTCCACTTCCACGGTCTCGATGATCCCTGATAATTCACTGCCCACATCCACCTGGTTGGTAGGCTCGAGATTGCCGGTGGCGCTCACCTTGATGGTAATATCCCCCCGGGATGCGGGCTGGGTCTTGAATTGCACGGTCTCGGCCTTGTTTCGTGTGAACAAGAAGCCCACGGCAACAGATGCGGCCAGCAATAGAAAACAGAAGACAAGCAGGCGTCTCAGGAGTTTGCGTTTCCCCGAGGATTTGTCAATGCCCAAGGTCCGGGCAATATCGGTTTCAGGGTTTTTGTTCATTGACGTTTCCTCAACCTCGCGATTCATCTTCTTCCTCAGGGGCCATGCTGGTCCAGCCGCCCCCCAAGGCCTTGTACAGGCGCACCAGGTTGGAGGCGATGCTGCCGGCGCTCTGTACCAGTTGCTCCTCATAGGTCAGCAGGGAGCGCTGCGCATCCAGGACGGTGATGAAATCGATCAGGCCTGTCTGGTATTTGTACTGGGCCAGTTCCAGTGCCTGTTCGGCAGCATCGGCAGCTTCCTCCAGCGACATCTTGCGAATCTGCTCCTCCGCATAGGCCACGAGGGCATTCTCCACCTCTTCCAGGGCGCTCAGGACCGTTGATTCGTATTGGATCATGGTCTGTTCTTGAACGGCGGATTGGATCTCGATGTTGGTGCGGATGGCGCCGGCATCGAAGATGGGCCAGGTGATGCGAGGGCCGATGCTGAAGGTGCGGCTGCCTGCTGAGACGAGATTTCCCAGGGATAGGGCCTCGATCCCGATAGAGCCGTTGAGTCTGAATTTGGGGTAGAGGTCTGCGGTGGCAACACCGATGCGCGCGGTCTGGGCGGCGAGTTGCCGCTCTGCCCTGCGTATATCGGGCCGGCGCCGGAGGGTATCTGCCGGCACACCCACGGCCACCTCCAGCGGGACCACCGGTACGGGTTGGTCGTTTCTAAGTTGCCCATGCAGAGCGCCCGGCTGCTCGCCCAGCAGGACCGCGATGCGGTTCATGGCCTCTTCCAGGGAGGTGCGCAGGGTCGGAATCTGAGAACGGGTGCTCTCCAAGCTTGAGCGGGCCTGGTGCATGGCAAGCTCGTCATCCAAACCGGCATGATACCGCGATTGTATCAATGAGTAGGTTTGCTGCTGGATCTCTAGGTTCCCTTTGGTAACGGCCAGTCTTTTCTGATAGGTTCGTACTTCGACATAGTTCAAGGCCACCTCCGCGGTCAAAGAAACCAGCACGTCGTGGAGGTTTTCGTGGCCGGCCTGGAGATCGGCATCTGCTGCCTCCACTGAACGCCGAGTACCGCCGAACAGATCCAGCTCCCAACCGGCATCAAATCCTGCCGCATAGAAGTCACGGGTCTCTCCGGTTCCTGTGTCTTCGCTGGCGCCGCTCCACGTTGCGGAGCCGGCAGCGTCAAGGGCGGGAAAGAGATCGGCCCTGGCGAGGCCCCTGCGGGCGCGCGCCTCTCGAATCCGGGCACCAGCCTCTTTGATATCCAGGTTTCCCTTCACCGCACGCTCGATCAGGGCAGAAAGTTCCGGGTCGTTGAGCGTGTTCCACCAGGTTGCCAGTACCTGTGGGTCAGTCTCTCCGGCAATCAGTCCCCGGTTAAGCGGAGTGTGCCAGTCCGTGGACACCGTTGTTTCGGGCGGCACATACTCAGGCCCGACCGTTGCGCATCCGGCAAGCGAGAGGAGGAAAAGCACTGCTAGGAGCCTTTTCAGGGACCGGATAGTAACTATCTTTTTTGTACCATTCATTGGTTGCCCTTGTTTCGAGGCATCTTGCAAACCTGATTTGTTTCATCTGTTAAGTCGTCTGAGCTCCAAAGAAGGTTACAGGAAAAAAGCTAAAGATTGTTTTATCTTGTAACTTTTCTGAGTCGACCAGCGACTTATCTATCATGAAGCAGATATGTTGGATGGCGCTAGAGGCTCGTGTAAAAACAGCCAGCATGGTTTCATAGGCTACGAGGGGATATATCGATAAGGCAAGGAAAGACCTTTGTAGATTGACTTACGGCACACCCTAAGGATACATTGTGCATGATTGTTGTTCTGTTTACAGAGATTGCAATAGGGTTCTACGCGACAGCTGAACATGCCGGACCATCCACGCACGCCGAGCGATGCAGAGATTATTCGTCGAATTATCGATGGAGAGGTGAACGCGTTTGAGCATCTGCTCAAGAAATACCAGGATCATGTACTGAGGATTGTTAAAAAACATATGCCCTATCAGGAAGTGGAGGAGACGGCTCAAGAGGTGTTCGTGAGGGCGTATCAGGCCTTGCCGGGTTTTCAAGAGGAGGGAGGTTTCAGGCAATGGCTTTCTTCTATCGCGGTGAGGGCCTGTTATGATTTCTGGAGAAAGCGGTATCGATCCAAAGAGGTCCCGATGAGCGATTTGAGCGGGAATCACCGGGACTGGATGGAAAGGACCTTGTCTCGTGAATCTGATACGTCGTTTCATGAGGAAAGAAGGGAGAACGAGGCCAGGGAGGTGCTGGATTGGGCGCTTAATAGATTGTCCGCCCAAGACAGGATGATTGTGGAGTTAATGTATTTTGAAGGGCTTTCGGTGAAAGAGGCAGCGGGGCTTCTGGGATGGAGCGTTACGAAGGTAAAGGTTCGATCCTTCCGGTCCCGGAAGAAGCTTGAAACACTCCTTAAGGCAGTAATTTAAAGCTAGAGGGAGGGCTAGATGAGACATCTTCAACGTAAGTATGAAACATTGATAACAATCCTCAGGGAGGCCTATTTCGAGAAAGAGCACGCAGAGGTGGGCGGGCAATGGCAGGCGAACGCGATGCGCCGCATCAGAGGGCTCGGGCCGCTAAGAACCAGAACAAACTTTTTCATGTTCTTCGAGCAGTTCTTCTGGCGGCTTACCCCGGCAACCTGCCTTTTGATACTCATATCTACGGCCCTTTTGTTCAAGCTCGATTTCTTCCCGGAATATGACCTGGTGGCATCACTAATTTACGACACAGAAGAGCTAACCCTAACACAACTCTTTGGGTTTTAAGGGGGCAGCATGAAAAAATGGAAACTTTTCATAGGCTTGGCACTCGTCTTTGTACTCGGTGTTTTGGCGGGTTCAATGGGAACAGGGTTATACATGAAATACCACTTTCCCCGCCCCAAGGGAGATCCCTCGGAAATGACCGCTTTTATTTTAAAAAGGTTTTCTCAAAAGCTCGATTTGACGGAAGAACAGAGGGAAACATTCAAAGCGATAATTGACAAGGTGGGGAAGAGATTAGAGGAACATTTCCGAAAAACCCATTCTGAGATAGGAACCATTATTGAGCCGGGGTTCTCCCAGATGAGAGAGGCTTTGAGCCCTGATCAGCAAGAGAGATTCGATGCATTGATTGAAAGGCTTGAGAGACATAGAAAGGGGCGACCCAGACATGGCCCTCCCGGCCTTCCTCCCAGGCCTAGATGATCATTACATGAAAGTTCTCGATCAGACGTTTATTCAGCCCTATTTTGTAACGCACCTCGCTCGCTCTGGGGAGAGGGTGGCCTGCTTTTTCGGTTCAGCGTGCTGCAAACCACTCCTCCCCGCTTTCTTGATCAAGGGACCAGCATCAACTCAGCTCTGCTCCTTTCGGGAAAGAAGCACGTGCCCCAAAAAGGCCACCAATGCCGGCAGGTTTCCGAACAATCCCGCCCAGAACCACTTGTTGGCAATCCAGCTCTTGGTAACCCCGTAGTGGTACCTCGAGATTACATGACAACAGATCGCGCTCGAAAGCGCAAACAAGCTAATAAAATCACCTCCGTATCCCATGATACTACCTCCTCTGATAGTTACCCCAAGCGCATCAATTTGAATGTCATTGCGAGTGGAACGAAGCAATCTCATTGAAATATAGATTGCCGCGTCGCCTTCGGCTCCTCGCAATGACAATGCAAAATACGTTAGTGTCCCTCTCGGGGATGGTTGAAACCCCTCGCCTTATAGACGAGGGTAGTTCAATGTGCCCGCGTTGATTTATTATTTATGTACCTATTTTCTCCACCCTGCACAACAGCGATTTCAGGCCCGTTGAGCCCGTAAGGGGATCAAAGGCCTTGTGGTCGGTCAGGATATTACAGTTGCTCTCCTTAAATCCATGGTAGAGGTGCACCACCCGCGGTAGATGGCACACGTGGCTTGGGTTGGTGATGTTCGGCGTGCCGATGAGGTTCGCGAGCCTCGCCAGATACGAGCCGAGGATATCGCCGCTGTGGTAGTGGCCGTGGTGGAAGTCAATCGCCTCGGGGCCATAGTGCTCCTTAATCTCCTTCAGCCTTTCCGCGATGGTCTCTAAGGCCTCATGCCAGGAGATCCTCTGCCACCTGCCTTCTCCCCGTTCGCCAATACGCTTCATAGGGTACTTGAGCCGGTCGGGTGCGTAGAGGATCTCTTTCATGTGCTTGCCCCGAACGGTGAGCCGGCCCTTGCTCTCGGGGTCCGTGGGATCGCCGGCGATGGCAGTCACCTTCCCTCCCTGGACGCTTACCATCATCTTGCACTGGGAGTGCGCGTCCACGTCGCTCACCACGGGAACCAGCCTTTTGGCCTTGCCCTGTGCGGCGTGGGCAGGATTTACGAGATCGGTAAAGATCAGTGTCCTTGTGCTTATGTATTTTCCTATCGCGAGTGTTACGCCGAGCAGCGCCGATGCCTTGAGAAAGACCCTTCTCGTGATTCTGCTCATGGTTTCCTCCTGTTTCTGCGTGTTCGCTGTTGATCGTTATCTATAGGTTGACAGCGGATTTTGTAGGCCTGCCCCATTTCCGTCTCCTTGCTCAAAGGAGGCCGTGATCTCTGGCAAGGATTCTGTCTTTGAGTAGTTAGCTTTCATGGGTTTTCTGTTGGGCAGATCCTTGGTGAGGTACACGGGCGCCGCTATCATGGAGAGTACTACGAGCACGATAGCAGTGGCGGCGGGCGCTGTTGGGCCGATCCTGAGGTGCTTTTTGAAGCTCACCTTGGCCCAACCCCAGTGGAGCGCGAGGTGGGCAAAGATAAAAATAATCCTTTCTTTTGAAACAAAAAGATTCGGCCTTTCTTACCCGTGTAAGTCAATCCTTTCCGCTCGACTTCCTCGATCAATGCCGCCTCAGAGCCCTTGGTCTTCTCGAATGAGAGGATGCCTCCGGATTTTAACAGCCGGCTGAGCTCTGTAAGCATGTTTTTAAGGCCGCCGGTTATATGACGGAGTCCGAAGACAAAGGCTAGGTCAATGCTTCCGCCGGGCAGTCCGGTACCGGATGCATTGGCGCAGAGGGCCGAGACGTTTTTTAGTCCCTTTTTCTCGATCTTTTTCTTTACCCTTTCGACTGCACGAGGATGGATATCGATCGCATACACATGGCCCTCATCTCCCACTGTTTCTGCAGCGGGGACGGTGAAAAATCCCGGCCCGCATCCTACCTCCAGCACCTTTTGGCCTTGCTCTAGTCCCGCTGCCTTGAGGAGCTTATAGGGATTTTTCACCAGCGGCAGAATGGGATTGTCGTGCATTACCCGGATCGTCCAATAGGCGATATCGGATGTCTCAAGCCTGTCTCTATCCTTGAATCGATTGCTTCTGCTGCACATTATCATCGCCTCCTTTCCTATTATGGGCTTCGATCCACACGGAGTGATCCACAAGGCCGAAGGCCTTCAGGATTTGCGCAAGGCTCATCCCCAGCAGGCTTCCTCCGGGTTGGGGATTCTCGGTATCCCAAGAGAGCCTCAGGGCAAAATACCCAGGTACGGTAGCATGGCTCGAAACAGCAGCCTCCCGCAGCCCTTGACGGTCTGGATTGCTGTAGATGTCGTCTGCCAATGCCCTTAGCGCTTGTTCGGCGGTACGCTCCTTACCGGTTGCAGATTGAACCTTGATTGTTTCCATCCATCTCATCCCTATTCTCCTGTGAACTGTGTTGCTTTTATAAAAAGCATAGAATATGCCAAAATATTTTAACAGTAAAATCAAAGGGTTGTAATCTATAAAGATTTTAAGATGTCCTATGGGATATTTAAATAATTGACTATGGGACAGCTTGAGCATAAAGTGTCCTATAGGATAGAAAGGAAAATTAAAATGGCTTAGATATGGTTCATTCCTTTGGGCGCCTGATGAAACCGGTGCAGTATGCGGATTTTCGTTGGAGTAGTGGAGAAATGGAGCAATGGAGTCTCCACGGCAAAAAAAGCTCTTAGAACAAATAGCATTCGGATTTCGATTGTCTGTTTTGTACTCCAATCCTCCATCACTCCAATCCTCCAATTATAGGCTTTATAGAGTGAGCACAAGGTTATCATGTGAGGTGAGCCATGCAGGTAGACGAGAGGGAATTTTTTCGCGAGGCCACGATCCGGATCTGCGGGAGCCTCGATATTCAGACGTTTCTCTACGGGAGCTTTCTCTATCTCAGGGACTATATACCGGCGGACAGTGTTATTTTGACCCACTATCGAGCAGAAAAAGGCGAGCACACCGCACTTGCCATGGCTTCGGGGGAAGGCGGCTCACTGCTCAACCTCACGGTTCCTGTTCCGCCCGATATCCATGCATTCGTGGTGCGGCCCGATAGAGAGACTCCGGTGGTGGACAGGGCTGAGATGCATCCGACGGCCAGGCCATGGATAGCAAAGGGCCTGCTGGAAAAAGACGCTTCGCTTCTGGTGCTTCGCCTGATTGTAGATGGGGATATCGTAGGAGGGGTGATCTTTGTCGCAAAGCAGAGCGGCGCCTTCACCCGGGAGCATGCAGACCTGGTATCATCACTCAGGGAACCATTCGCCATAGCGTTGTCCAACAGCGTCAGGTACCAGGAACTGCTGGAGCTCAAGGAGCTCCTTACTGAGGATAACCGGTTCCTCCACAGCGAGCTGCGGCAGATCGCAGGCGACGAGATCATCGGGGCCGATTTCGGGCTCAGGGGCGTGATGGAGATGGTGCGGCAGGTGGCGCCGCTTCCAAGCCCTGTGCTGCTTTTAGGTGAGACGGGCACAGGAAAAGAGGTCGTCGCCGGTGCAATCCATACTCTCTCTACGAGAAAGGACGGTCCTTTCATTACGGTCAACTGCGGGGCCATCCCGGAGAACCTCGTAGACAGCGAGCTGTTCGGCCACGAAAAAGGCGCCTTTACCGGGGCGCTCATGAGGAAGCGGGGGCGCTTCGAGCGCGCCCACGGCGGCACCCTCTTTCTCGACGAGGTGGGAGAACTCCGGCCCGATGCTCAGGTGAGGCTTCTGAGGGTTCTCCAGGAAAAGGAGATCGAGCGGGTGGGAGGAACAGAGCCCATAAAGGTGGATATCAGGGTGATCGCCGCAACACACCGTGATCTCGAGGCCATGCTCCATGAAGGTGCGTTCCGGGATGATCTCTTTTTTCGGCTCAATGTCTTCCCCATCCAGATACCGCCTTTACGGGAGAGGAAGGGCGATATCCCGGCACTGGTCCATTATTTTATCAGGAAGAAATCGCGGGAGATAGGCATGACGGTTATACCTACCCTGGCCCAGGGTGCGCTTGAGAGGCTTATGGCCTATACATGGCCCGGAAACGTTCGCGAGCTGGAGAACACGATTGAGCGGGCATTGATTTTGAGCAGGGGCGAGCCGATAGGATTCGGGGACCTCCTCCGCACCCAGCTGAAAGGTGGTACTGCCGAGGAGCCGGGACCAGCTGCACCTTCTGAACAAAATGACCAACTGGCGCTGGATGAGGTCATTTCCGGGCACATACGCAGGGTGCTTGAGATGACCGAAGGCAGGGTCGGGGGAAAAAAAGGAGCAGCCAGTCTGCTCAAGATCAACCCCTCAACACTCCGCAAGAGAATGAGGAAGCTGGGCATTCGCTTTGGGCGCAAGGCCAAGTCCTTCGATTCGCAAACAGTATAACGTATTCCAACGAGTATAACCTTTGCGATTGTCTTCACCCTGAGTTCTTCGGCCTTGAGTCGTTCGACCCTGAGATATGTCCGTAATCAGGAAAGACACACACAATCTGGTAACACCTGATCCGATCAAGGGATGAGATCGCTGAGCCTGAGGGAGGGAAAATTGTCCCGATCCAAGAAACAGAAGGGCGTCAAACGGATTGTAGGATGGGCGTGGAGGTTCCTTTTGAAGATACTTCTTCTCTTCACCTTGCTCACGATAGGCCAGGTAGTGCTTTTGAGGTTCTTGGATCCGCCCTTTACGGCCAGAATGGCGTGGAGCTGGCTTCACAGCACGCTTACCACGGGAGATTACGAGAGGCCCGTTTACCACTGGCGGCAACTCGCGGAGATTTCTCCTCATCTGAGAAAGGCTGTTCTGGCGGGGGAAGATCAGAGGTTTCTCTCCCACCATGGGTTTGACTTCACCGAGTTACGGGAGGCGGGCAGGGATTTCCTCATGACTGAGCGGATCAGGGGTGCCAGCACCATCACCATGCAGGTGGCCAGGACCGTTTTTCTGTGGCCTGCCAGGACTTGGTTGAGAAAGGCTGCCGAGGCATATTACACGGTGCTTCTTGAGATAGTGCTGAGCAAACGAAGGATCTTTGAGATATACCTTAATACCGTTCACTGGGGCAGGGGAATCATGGGGGCCGAGGCTGCCTCACGGAAATACTTCTCCACCAGCTCTTACTCTTTGACTTGTTCTCAAGCAGCACTGCTGGCAGCGATACTTCCGAACCCCACTAAATGGTCACCCCTCAATCCTCGTGCGTATGTAAGGGAACGACAACAGGGCATCATGAAGGAGATGGGAAGAATGCCGCTGCTATAGGCGATAGAAGTACAGGAGAATACCAGGTACTCTCCTCCCGCTATCTGAACCCATCCTTAAGGGTATCCTTGATACCCGGCATGAGGATCGGATTATAGACGGCGAATAGTATCGGAAGGGGAGCGGGAAGTGATTTATACCAAGTTGCATTCAAACCGCTACTATTGATGAAGGTCATTGCGAACGAATGTGAAGCAATCTCAATATCATAGATTGCCACGTCGCTTCGCTCCTCGCAATGACATGATT
>Ga0307431_1001293_pt1 | contig 14623 bp, 17 predicted proteins | sample SalMarWE160170MG_FD_202155 | JGI IMG/M metagenome (GOLD analysis project Ga0307431, IMG submission 202155) | Salt marsh sediment microbial communities from the Plum Island Ecosystem LTER, Massachusetts, United States - WE1603-170 | ecosystem: Environmental > Aquatic > Marine > Intertidal zone >...
GCAGCCGGGCCGTTTACACCACGCATAGCTTGGTTGATTACTCGCCCAAGATGTGGCATCACTACGCATCCGACACGGGCAACTGATACGGCTGGACTTCCACCAGCTGGATTGCAGCCTTGTCGGCCGCTCCGACGTCCATTTGTAATAAGCAAATTAAATTTGGGAGACATTGCCAAATTGTAATGTAAGGGCTTTAATGGGGGACGTTGGTGCCTTGTGACCTTATATCAAATATTCTGATTGTAACGGATGTTTAAAAGCCCCATTCTTATCGGTGTGCGGGACAGGGGACGGTGCCACAATTCCACTATTTATAGAACAAATCCCGCAAAATCCTTTTTTTATCAAAAATCTTTTTCCTTTTCAGATCTTCTGATTGCGCTATAGCCTCTCATATTCAAGAAATGGCCGACTTCTCTTCCCGAATACCCCATATCTTTGATAGCCAGGTAACTGAAGATTGCTTTTGCCTCAGTCGCTTCCCTTTTCTTCGTAGGCGATCGCAATTCTTCTTCTGTTATTTTGAAATGATCGGCTACCTTCTGACTCATTTGAACCTCTGAAGGGGACAGGTACCTTTTAATGAGCCGCCGCTCTCTTCAGCATCTTCAAACCTCTGAAAAATTTTAGATTGCCACGTCCCGATTCCATCGGGACTCGCAATGACAGGAGGTGGTCACTCGCTCCATCGCAATGTCAAGGGGAATCCCGGGAACAGGATTTTTAAACTACGATGAGCTCGTGTGAAAGCGGGACGTTCTTAAGTCTTAGGGGACATCCTATATTACCCCTGTAAAGAGAAAAAATGAATGCTTAATAATTCTTGTAATATCAATAAGATAGAAAGTATTAGCTTCCTTTGGATATACCTCTCCTCTGCCCACCTATGGGTTTTTTGTTCGGCGAGTCTCTCGCTCCAAGTGAACCCTGTACATAAGATTATAAGTTTTTCTGGGTTGTTAGACCCCAGTACGATGCTTCGCACCTACGGGGCAGGCAGGATTGTGAAATACGCTTCGCTCTCACTTCGTGCCCCAATGAAACAGAAGAAACAGATTGGTTTCACGGGGTAAAAAATTCACGGGGCAAGCAGGATTTATGAAAATCCAGAACTTGAATACCCCGTTTTGTAAACGGGGATGAAAAATTCTCCTGCCGAAGGCAGGGATACATATGATATACTTCCCGCATGGAATTGAAGAGAACCAGCCATGCGGTCTATGATACGAAATATCATCTGGTGTGGGCACCGAAATACCGAAAGTGGATTGTGCGAGAAGATGTCAGAGAGCGTCATATTCAAAGAGCACCCTGAAGTAAAAAAAGAGCTGTGGGAGGATGGATATTTTGCTCGCACCGTTGGCGACAAGGTAACGGCAGATGTGATTAGGAACTATATTAAGTACCATCGTGAACAAGAGAAATCCCCCACGCAGCTAGAGTTGTTTTAAGATGCCCCGCCCTGTGGGCGGGGAGCTTCACTGGATTTTGTTCTTTTTTCCCTTTCCGGCCTCCGGCCCGGATGGGCCTACGCCATGCGGGATGAAAGGGAAAAAATCCCCAGTGAAATACCCTAAAGGGTTTCTGCTCGCAGAATTTTACGTGGTAAAAATCCGCCTGCGGCGGAGCAATACCGTGGTTGACTACGCTGAATAACTTTTTCTTCACTACCACCTGTACCGACGTATGGAAGGCTTGGGAGCGTTGGGGCTCAGGTTTGGCGCCTACTCCACGCCTCTTCAAGTCTCTGATCCAGGGTCACCAACTCCGCATCCAGTCTCCTTGCCAGCCAGAGGTAGCTTGCGTCATAGACAGTAAGCCCATTACGCTCTGCGAGGAGCACGACCTCAACGTGGTCGATTTCCACCGATTCTATGGTCAAGCGCCTCAACATCTTAAATGCCTTGATTATGCTCTGTCGTTGATCAGGGTAACGTTTCAGTTTCTTCAGACAGATACTGGCTACCTCGAGAAACAGTAGCTCAGGCGCTGCCAGGCGGCTCCCTCTGAGCCGGCTCACAATCTTCTGGCCTTCGGGCTCGCCGATTTTCCACAACTGCGGGCCGCTTCCGGTGTAATGCAAGATTCTGGATTTAATATTCAGGAAGTCAGGTTGCGGACACTAAGATTTTTGGCTGATGTTTTACGGTTTACTCCAATCTTCTAGCAACAGCCCCTGCACCCGTTCAAATTCTTTGACATTGTTTGTTACCAGTATCAGGCCCGTGGCCCTGGCTTGACCGGCGATCATCATATCATAAGGACCGATGGGCTGACCCTTGCGATACAGCTCAGCCCGTATCCGTCCAAAATGATATGCGGCTTTGGTGTCAAAGGGCACCACTTCAAGCCGGGCGACCATGGCCTCGATGTCTGCCAGATTCCGCTCCACCTCTTGCGAATGTTCCGCGCCAAAGATCAATTCACCTAAGGTTACAGCAGAAATTCCCATCCGGCCGTGATGCTGCTGAAAACGTCTTTTCACATGATGCGGACGGTTTTTCATGGTATAGATGACAATATTGGTGTCCAGCAGGTACGTCAGCATGACAAGGTCTCCCGTCGCTGGTCTTCCGGCTGCCTTCGCTCTGTCATAAAGTCACTGGAAACCCCCGGCGCATCAAACCACTCATCCCAGGATTGGCCCGACGGTACAATCATACGTTTGCTGCCAATCGCAGTTATTTCAACATCCTTCACGGAATCTGGAAAGGCAACTTCCATGGGCAGGCGAACAGCCTGACTCCTGTTGTTTTTAAAGATTTTAGTTTTCACACAAGCCATATCGATACCCCCATAAAAAGATCTATTGGTTTCGGAAATATTATAGAATTAATAGAGGATATGTCAATGGGATATACAAATTAATTCCGGGGACGCCTTCTTTATCTCGTTTATCCTTCAGTGAATAAAGTCGTAGTGCAGAGGGGGACGTACTAAGCGTTAGGTTCGTTTGTATCGTTAGTATCGTTATGAGCGTTGGAAGCGACAAATTAGCTGGTGAGCTTAGCAGCTTTTTTCTCCCGTTCTCCTTCAGGGCCGGAGGCCTATTCTCCCAAACCTCAGAGGGCGGATGAGCCCACATCAAGGTTCTTTAGCAAACAAACACCCTTTGTCTTGCCCATCTTGCTCACTAAATTCTGATCGGCAGTTATTAACGTACCTTGCACTTCAAAGGCAGCGGCAAGATAACATGCATCATAGAACGTTACGTTGTTTTTCTTCATCCACGAAAAACACTGCACATACATGCTTTCAGTCAATTCCACATTTCCGATATCAAGATTTATAAGCAGATTCATCTTATTTCGGGCGTCTTCTTGAAGATTCCTACCCAAAAAATTCCCCACCTCATATTTCCAAAGGGAGGGGGCTATCAATTCAGCACCACCCTCAGTCCAAAAATTCAACAGGGCCATGGCCTTTTCATGATCAGTTTCTCTTTCATCACCGAGCACCCATTTGAGAATTACAGAAGCATCCACCACGTAACTCTTCATTTAATGGCTCCTGCGGTCTTTCGCTAACCCGTCTATTATTTCCCGGTTTGAGAATTTTTTAGTTGCTGGAGGTGAACTGACGAGTTCCTTTACGGCTTTTCCCCTGCGAATTGATTCCAATTCTTTCCGGAGTGCATCATTAACCACCTTGCTCCTTTTCCCTGCAGGGACCAGCATTTCAAGCTCCCGGCAAATATTTTCATCGATAAGGAAATTCAGTTTTTTTGAAGATTGAGCCATACTAACTACCTCTTTTTAATATATATTATTGATAAGTACAAATGATACTCCTTAAAAAGAGGGATGTCAAGAGAATCCAGCGATTGTTTGGTTTCTATAGTTTCTCTGGTTTGTCATGCCCATTAAGAGCGTTTGGAGCGACAACCTTATCTTTCAGATGGAAGTGATTCCTTCGGAATGGAAGTTAATGCTTCGCATTGGAAGTGAGCCTTCGACCAACTTAATCCTTCAGCCCCAGTGAAATACGCTGCGCTGTTACTATCGTAAATTTCACAGGGTAAAATGGAAGTTATTTACTTCGTAAATGGAAACGACCGCCAAGCGCTGGAAGCAAGCCTAAAGGCTGAAATTATTATTCTTCCGGCCATGGAGGTCTCGTGCTCTTCGAATACCGCTCATCATCCTGGTCAACAAATATCCGATTTCATACATTCTCTTTAAATAGGAATCGTGGCATAGGGCGTCTATATAATTGTTACCCAGCGCTTCCTAAAATGGTTCTTCAATTCGCTCAACGATGCCCGAGCCCGCTCGTAAAATGTCAGCTTATCATTAAAATGAAACCTTCCGAACTCTTCGCTGATCTCCGATGGAACACTGCGAGCTGATCGGCGCATCTGTCCCCCAAGGTCGTATGTTTCGTAGCGAGGGAAGGACGTTATTAGATTCGCTACATCAAGCGAAAGCCCGTGCGACAGTTGCCAGACTTTCAGGTCTTCGAAGCGGGTGATTTTCATATCCCAGCGAGTCTATGCGTTAAGCCTTCTTCTTCGTTACCTCAGGGCCTTGGGCATGGCTTCGGCGGACAAAGGGGTCAGAGGTGGCAGATAAGACGAACGGCAACAAGAGCATGGTGCAAGGAACATATTCAATCACTCATAATGGCCACGAAAAGAGGTGATGTCTATCTCTTTTAGTGCTTCATAAATACTATAAATCATGCGGTCCTTGTGATTCACACGACGGCTGTAAACCTCCTTTTCGAAATACTTCAGGCGTTCGGGCTTACCAATACCAGTTCTTGGATTCTCGATCAGCTCTCTAACAAGATCAAAGCATTTTAAATAACTGCTTTTGTCGTTCTGACTGAACCATGCTAAATCATCCTGAGCTTTCTTCACGATCGTGATCTTATACATCTTTGAAAGCTTCTTCAGGGCTGATTCCTTCAGGTCTTCCACCTTTGTCACGGATAGCATGCGATTCGATTAAAGCAGCCAATGAGTCTTTGTCGCTGAGAAGCCGAAGCGTTTCTTTCATATGGGACCATTCGCTCTCATCGAGGAGAACTACCGACCCTTCATTGGTGGCGATAATCGTTTCTTCCTTGTCATGTATCGCTTTAAGGATAACACTTTTCAAATCCTGCGATGCCCTATCCAGTGTGATTGTATTCATTTTTACCCACCATCTGATGATTCGATAATAAATCGAGGCTCAGCTTTATATTGTCATTGTATAGCAAGATCTCAGCCTTTTGCCAAGAATTTTGAGGAGATAGAATCATTACGCTTTGAGAATAATCTTTAATCTTAGGGGCGTTGTTGAAGAGCATGCATAATTTTTTTATCCCAAGAGCATTGAGAGCGGCAAATGAGCTAGTAAGCTGTTGAGCTATTAAGCTTATGAGCATGGATGTCTTGCTTATATGGTTTGTCTGGTTGATCTGGCCCCAGTGAAATACGCTTTTTTGTGACTGGCGTCCCCCTGTTAAATAACTGCTAAAACGCATTTAATGGGGTAAAAATTTCACCCCACTACCATCTTAAGAGCTACCCCGGTTGAACAACCTAAAGGAACCCCAGTGGAATACGCTCCGCTGTCGTAAACGAATTTCACCCCGATGAAATAGCCTCCGGATTTCATTGGGCACGCGAGGTAAACACGGTTCAACGGGGCACTGCGGGGCACGCGAGGTAAATCTGTTTGGGCATTAAAAAGCTCTTTATTCTCTATACTGCCGAATTCTAGCTCTCCCCGGCTGCAAAACGGTAAAGTTCCCAACAAGGGCCATCGCATGCTTTTCAATGAACAATATGACTGTTTCACCAAGCATTGAGCGAGTATTTCCAGGAAAACGAATGTATAAAACACCCTTCATTTTTTCTCTATGGGCAAATACCCATTCCCCAAAATCTCTATCTTCGGTAATGAGGATCCTATCCTCTTCAACCGCAACCCCAAGCACCTCTTTATCAGTCGCAGATGGGAAAGATTCCGTAACCGCTACCACATCGTATCCTGCAGACCTGAGCGACCTTACAACTGCAAAATCGCAACTCTCGTCAGCCAGGAATCGAATCTCCCCTTCCACCATCGGTTATGTTCCGGTCTCGAGAAATATGTCGACTTCATTGGCCAAAGTATCAGCCGCATAGAGAACTGCTGCCTGAATATCGTCCTTTGTAATATTAGGATAGGCATCCAATAAATCTTCAGTCGATGCCCCCTCTCCAATTTTACGGACAATGAGTTCAACAGGAATTCTTGTGCCTTTAATAACAGGTTTTCCCAACATTATGTCGGGATTGATATGGATTCGGTTATGATATGATCTCATTTTATTCTCCTGCAAAGCGGTACTTTCTTTCATTATAAAGGGGTTCGTGCTGAAATTGCATAACTTTTTTATCCCAAAAGCATTGGGAACGGCTGTCTAGTTTATCTAGCCCCAGTGAAATACGCTGCGCTGTTACTATCGTAAATTTCACGGGGTAAATCTGTCTTGTTTGCTAAGGGTGTTTGGATCGTTTTGAGCGAAGGTAGCGCAGGAGGCCGTCAATGATCTGCATTGTTTTTAACGCTTTGCCATAACTTGACATGGTTCATCGTGAATACATGAAAGAACTCAGAAAATATCTTCTTGTTACTCGTAGTGGAATCTGCAGGAAATTATGAACAACTCTTCATTCTCATACTTGTATACAAGTCTATTCACATCATCGATTCGTCTTGACCAGAATCCCGCCAAATTCCTTTTCAAAGGCTCAGGTTTACCCAGCCCACGGAAAGGGCTTCTGACGCAGTCTTTAATAAGAATGTTAATCTTTCTGAGTGTGGCCTTATCTGCCGTTTGCCAATACAGGTATTGCTCCTATGCTTCTTCAGTAAAGTGAATCATCCCTCAAGCTCGTGTTCATGCCTGGTTACAAATTCACCTCTTTTGAACTGTTCAAGAGACCTGTACAACGACTCCCGATTAGATGCGGTGGAGAATAGATATTCTGTTTCATCCAACTCATCGAATACATTAATTTCAATTATGTTGTCTTTATTAAAGATGCCCTTAAGTTTCTCAATAAGATCCGCGTCAAGCTCACTGAGTCTTATTGTGAAATTTGATCGTATCATTTTGCTTCCCTCCTCACAATAGGATGCGTGATATTTGATTACCTTATGATTTCTATTAAAACAGCAGGACAAAACATTGGGGTCTGACCTTTACAGAATTATATGACGTCGTCAACTTATAAACCTAATGAAATATTCCTCTATTATTCGTCGCGAATCAAGCCATTTTTCTGCTCTGGATCTATGGCACGTACATAAGATTATAAGTTACTCTGGGCGTTGAGAGCGACAATCTTATCCTTCGAATGGAAGGGATTCCTGCGGAACGGAATTTAATGCTTCGCATTGGAAGTGAGCCTCCGGCCAATGTGATCCTTCAGCCCCAGTGAAATACACCCCAGTTAAACAGAAAAGAAAGATATGTTTCACCCCGATGGAATAAAGGGCAAACAGATTCCATCGGGCAGGCGGGGTAAACCCCAGTGAAATACCCTAGAGGGTTTCTTCTGCGCAGAATTTCACGGGGTAAATCTGTCTGGTTTGTTAAAACGTTGGGAGCGTCAGAGACATGGGGAGCGCTATTGACGAGGTTCATTGGATACAGCTCCGCCCCTTGGATTACACCATGAATTTGGATACAACACATTGAATTATTTATTTTTTTTATCAAAAACGACTCGTCGAATTACCGCTCATCGTCATCAAAAAAATGGATAGGCTCTACATACAAAAAGGTACCCCAAGAAAAAAAGGTATTTTTATATTCTGTGTGTTTTTCCATAACCGTGCCCGGACACATATGCCTAGTAAAAAGTGTTTTTATGGCCTTCTCTCAGAGGTTTTTTGGAAAAACTAATGCATCGTATCAAATTTTCAGTAGGCCTCTAGAATAACCTTTCGCTCAACCTTCGCTTCCCATCCTGCCGATAAAGAGCAAAGCCTTTGAGATCAAAGATGTACGCTCTATGGAGAAGTGTAGCAAGCTTATCAATATTTTTATAGCCCTAAAAAAAAGATAGTCAAGATATTTATATGGGATTCAATCTCGTATAAAAACAGTAAGCGGATTCGGTAAAGGTGTCTTATCAGATCATGATATAATGTTGGTTTAAAAACAATTTTTGGCTCAGAGGGCAAGCCTTCGACGGGCTCAGGATAACAGCGGTACAATCTCAAATATTCGGAGGGGAATAAGGAGGAGTAGCAGTAAGCTGACCATCGGACACTGATCCTATAAGCAACAGACATTCCTCAATCCCGTAAGCAATATCCTTAATAATCATCTTTGTATTTCTTCCTTGTGCGAAACGACTTTTTCTTCTGCCCGTCCTCGCTGTAATAGTAGTAATAATACTGGTAATAGTAGTACCCGTTCCCCTTCATATCCACGCAGTTTAAGACCGCCCCCAAGATATTGCTGCCCACAGCGCCAAACTGAGCCAGGCCGTTTTTCACGATCTCCCGCGCGGTTTCACCTGCGCGAACCACCATTATTACCCCGTCTACGGATCTGGAGAGCACCACCGCATCGGTTACCGCGGTGGAGGGGGAAGAATCAATGAGGATGTGGGCATAGAGCTTCCGAAGGCCGTTGAGCAAGGTGAGCATACGGGCGGAGCCCAGGATCTCCGAGGGATTCGGCGGTATTGGGCCGCTGGGGATGATGTCCAGGTTGGGTATCCGGGTATGGACAATGGCCTCTTTGATGCCGCCGTCTCCCACCAGGAGGTTCGAAACCCCCATATCCTTGGAAGCGCCGAACAGCCTGTACATCGCAGGCCTGCGCATGTCGCAATCGAGAATAATGGTTTTCTCGTTCCCCTGGGCCATGGTCACGGCCAGATTCGCGGCTGTAATCGTTTTTCCCTCCTTCGGAGCAGCGCTGCTTATCAAAAGCACCTGGGGCGCCGATTCGGCAGAAGAGAACAGGATGCTGGTCCGTATCCCGCGGTACGATTCGCTTGCTGAGGACTTAGGCGAATGGAGGGCTACCAGATCCTGATGGGCGCCGTCATCGGCGCCCCCTGCTTTTTCGGAGGTAAACAGGGGGACCGGTCCTAGATAGGGGGTCTGAAGGCGCTGCCTCACATCCTCAGGGAGCTTAATGGTATTATCCAGGTACTCAAAGAAAAAGGCCAATCCCACCCCTGCGGCAAGGCCTACGATGAGAGCCAATATGAGGCTTTTCCTCTTATTCGGCATGACCGGATGACCCGGCACCTCCGCCCTATCCACTATCCGGATGTTTCCCGTTCTCATGTCCTCGGTGAGGGAGGCCTCCTTGAACCGTTTGATCAACAGGTCATACATGTGCTTTGCGCTCTCCGCTTCCCTGCGGAGCACTCCGTATTCGATGGCCTTTTTATTGAGTTCCAGCGACTCGTTCTTCTGTGCAACAAGGGCGGCCTTGAGGGAGTTCTCCTTGGCACGTGCGACCTCATACTCGTTTTTCAGGGAATTGATGACCCGGTTCACCTCCTGGCTCTTTCTCTTTTCCAGGGTCGTAAGCTCAGAGCCTATGGCCATCATCTTGGGGTGTTTCTGCCCGTACTTCTCGGAGAGCTCTGACATGCGCTTGTAGAGCTCAACCTCCATGGATTTGATCTGCCTGATCAACTCGTTATTCAACACCTCGGGGATGGAGTCCAGCATATCGGGGCTGCCCACCATGGCCATGGCCTGTTGGTACCGCGTTTCCGCCTCCACCCGTTTCGATTCCACCTCCACCACCTTCGTGTTGAGCTGGGCGAGTTTCTGGGCCGTGACCATCTCCACATCGCTGGAAAAATCGGTGATGATGCCGTGCTCTTCCTTGTAACGGAGCAGGGCCTGCTCAGCCCTCTCCACCTTCTCGCGTTCTTCCTCGATCCGATTGTGAAGCCACCTCACCGCATCCTGAACTGCCCTGAGCTTTATCTCGAGGTTTTGATCGATATAGGCCTTAGCGAGGGTATTGACGATGGCGGCCGCTAATGCGGGATCCCTTGCCTGAAATGTGACATCCACCAGCCGGCTGTTGCGGATAGGGCTCACCCCTATCCTGCCGATAAAGGAAGATACAAGGGGAGAATCAGCATCCGATTCCCCTGCCGTGTTGGCGGATTTCTCGTGGCCGGTTCTCAGAAGGGAGGCAATCGATACCCTCCAGTACTTGAGGGTATCGCGCACGGATTGTATCAGGCTGGAGAGAAAGTCGTTCTTCGGCTCAGGGAAGAACTCCTCGCTCTCATCCAGATGGAGTCTTTTGATTACCTCACGGGCCACGGTACGGCTTTCGATGATCTTGTATTGGGTCTGGTAGTAGTCCGTGCCGGATGCATCGACAGCCATGACCTCCTGGATGGAGACCACGTTCGGGTTCTCCTTATCGATGATCAGCCGCGTGGTGGCTTGATAGACGGGGGTGGCGGTGAAGGCATGGATGGCAACGGTGATCATGATAAGAGCCACGCAGGTGATAATGGTCCACTTGCGTTTACGGATCACGATAATGTAATCGCGGAGGTCTCTCGTTTCTTCTTGGTTTTGATAGATCATCAGAAAAAGCTCTCCGGAACCACGATTACGTCATCCGGCTGGATGATTACATCCTGAATCTTTTTCCCTGCCTCGGTAATGTCATCCACCCTTACCTCTATGATCTTCTCAATGCCGTTCTCCACGCGTATGATGCGGGTGCGATTGCGGGCCGCAATCTGGGTAAACCCTCCGGCCGTGCTGATCGCCTCCACCAGGCTGATATCCTTTTCTGCGATTGGATAGGACCCCGGCCTCTGTACCTGGCCGATGAGGTAAAAGCGCTCTGCCTTGGGGATAAAGAGGGTATCCTTTTCTGCCAGAAATATGTTCGAGATCTGATCGCTTCCCTTGAGAAGCCCCTCTAAGTCTAAGTTGATGACGATCTTCCGCTCACTATCCGTTTTGGGATCCTCGGTGCGGATGATCATGCCCTTCTTTCCGGCCTGCTTAAGATCGATGCCGCCCGCCTTTGAGATGGCGTCCAAGACCCGCTCCCTGGAACAAAGGGAATAGCTGCCCGGGTTTTTCACCGTGCCGAGAACCAGGAACCGCTTGCTGTTATACTCCGTGACCATGACCGAAACATGGGCATCTAAGAGGTACTGCTCTTGCGCCAGCCGCAATGAGATCATTGTTTCTATTTCCGAGGTGGTGAGGCGATCCACCTTTAAACGGCCTATGAGGGGAAAGGAGATATAGCCATCCCCCGAAACACGCACCGCCTCCCTGGAGAGATCTTCCTCCTCATACACGGTGATGCTCAGCACATCGTAGCCGCCCACTGTGTAATCGCCTCCTGCAGGGCCCCTGGCATCGGGATGCTCCATGAGATAGTGGGCTACCGAAAAATGCCTTGTCTTCTCTATCACGTTCTTGAGGCTGTTATCGATATCCCTATCGCCCCGCTTTTTCTTGATCTCATCGAGCTTTGCCAGGTGCTCCTCTTTTATGCCGGCATAAGATCCCTCATTGACGGCGGTGACTTTTACCACTTCTCCTTTGCCGCCGCAAGCAGCAGAAAATAGCAGTAGTGCGATTGTCGCTAAAAGACGCAGATACGTTGTGCCTGTCATAAGAGAACTCTTTTCCATTTTCACAAGAAAACTATAAAAGGAGCTGCCGGGAATAATCACGTTAGAAAGGGTCCCAAGGCAGCTCCTGTTTATGTAGGTTGAAAATCAGGCATCACCAGAACTTTTTCGGTTGAAATAGAGGCCCAGACCCTCCCCTGTTTAGTACACCCCCCCGTACAGATATCAGAAATTGATTATCGGTATAATCATTCTTGGGATAGTTGGAATCCTTTATCTTATACCGATACCCGGCAGCGGCACTCAGCCAATCCCGAATCTTGTACTCAATGCCTATCTCGGCATTGTAGTTATCATCCTTTCTTGGTTTACGCACCGGCACATTATAGTCATTTACGTTGTATGCAATACTCGCGGTGAAAGCATACTTGGTCATGGGCTTCTTGAGCAGGCTCAGCCCTATGCCCGTGTCCTCAAAGTATTCCTTCGTAGCAGAACCCGTCTGCCGTACTGCACGAGTAATGCGCAAACCAAGAGCTGTAGCGGGGGTGACCGCATGGGTCACCGATGTTGCCGCTATCCAGGTGTTCCTATCCTCGTATGCAGCACCGTCGACATCTGTGCGATTATCATGTTCCCGCCACTGGTACCCCAGGTTCAGCTCACCGCTCAGCTTGGCCCCGGTGTCCCAGGTGAGCCCAACGTTTACCCGGCGCCATGTGAGATCCGAATCATTGGCATCGGTCACGCCTGCTCCTGGAGGATGGGTGAAATAATCCCTCTCGCCGAGATGAACCCTGGCAAACCCCCATGTCTTGGGAAGCACCCTCATCTGGTAGCCGAGACCGAATTCGTTTTCCGCATAATCCTGAGTATAGTCTCTTGCCAGGTCATAGTCCTGTCTGTAAAAATTGTAGTATACAAAGGCCTGAGATCTATTAGCAAAGTCATAGCCCGCTTTGGCCATCAGATCGTTGTTCCATCGTGCTGTTTTTAGTCCAACTCTGTATTGTTCGAGATTGAGGTACGGGTCTTCCGCATCGGTGTACACGTTATCCATGCCGAGGATAATCCCGCCCGGCGCTCGATAGTCAAGGCCTACGGTGCCCTTGTGGGTCTGCCAGTTGTTGTCGTCGTCATCGGCATAGAAGGCAAGGTCGCCGTCATAGGCAATGGCCAAGGCGCCCCTTTCAGGAAGGGTGTACGTCAACCCTACTGCCGGCATGATATGGGTAATCACATCGGATTCTTTCAGCTCTGTCGTGCTGTTTGTTCCATTTCCCAGGTATATATTATCATCGTAGGTCTCTTGAACGGTGAGGCCCGGGGAAAGGGTGAGTTTTCCGGAGCGCATCCTTCCTGTCTGAGCCTTTGCCTGCGACGTCAATGCCATCACCATGACTACCATCACGCCCATAACCAAAATCACTCTTCTCATGCCTGGGCTCTTCCCGATAAATGCGTATTGAACGTTCTCGAATAGGTTATTGAGAAGGGCTCGCCTCCACCTTATACCGCTCCTGCTCAGTGGTTTCCGTATCCGGCAGGGGCACCTCTACGGGCGGCGCCTCTTCCCCGGGGGCGGCCTCCTCGGGAGCTGCCTCTTCCTCGGGCAAAGCCTCCTCAAGAGGCGGCTCTTCCTCGGGGACTGCCTCTTCAGGGGGCGCTAGTTCTTCGGCAATCGCGGTTGCCTCTTCAGCCAAGCTCTGGGCCGATTCTGCTGCTTGCTTCGTGGCTTCAGCTGCTTGATCCAGCCTGCGCGGATCGAACACCCCTTCCTCATACACGGCGCCGGCTGCCTGATTGGCGAAAGCGGCCTGGGCCTGTGCGTTATCCGCTATAATTTCCGTCTTCTGTATGGCGGACTCCGGCGCTTCCGCCTCCACGAGCCTCTGAACCGCGAGCTCGGCCTGAGCTGCTGCGAGATGAGCTGCAGCGGTATTCCTCGCTACCTGAGCCTCTCCCCCAACAATTGCATCCGGGTGTTTTCGAAGCTCATCTGCCGCCTCCTTGATTGCCCTGTACACCTCCACCTTGGCCTTTGCGCCATCTACCTTTTTCCTGGTAGCCTTTCCCTTTTCTGTCGCCTCATAAGCCCTTAAGAATGCTCGGTATACCCTATTGTTAAGGGCAGCTTCTTGCCCTGGTTCTGTAAAGGCGCCTTCTTTCCAAACCCCCACCTTATCAACCGCCCCGCTGAGCACATTGAGCAGCGATTCCACATTGTTGTACCCTATCTCCACCTCCGTACCCCGTACCCCGCAGGCTGCGGTAGGTGTCTGGAGGTAGTTTCTTCTCTTCGATACACCGGTCTTGAACCACACCTTGCCAATGAAACAGGTAATGCGGCGAACTGCCCGCTTTGGCGTAAAGATCCAGAGCTCGTGCTTTTCCTCCCTCTGCCGGATCGTAATGTGGCTGAAGGGGCTTATCTTCATGACCGCGCCATCCTCAAAGTTGATCGTGACTCTGCCCTGTTTCGTCTGGATACGATCTCCGTCTTTCAGCTGCAAAGCCGGCTTGCTGATCATAAAGATCTCTCCGGATTGGACAATAACCTCACCATAAGAGCTGAATACCACCGCGATCGGCTTCGAGGCATCTGCCTGAGGTGGAAAAAGAAACGCCGCTGCCAGCAACGCCGAAAAAATGAATGGGATACGCGAGATTGGGTTCATGGCCATTCTCCATTTTTAAGGAAAAGAAAAATGTCGCAGATCGTCCATTGTTTCTGAGAGTGAGTTATTCAGCACTTCGGGTACCGCGAAAAGGCTGCGCCCTATATTTGATCGAAAAGGTGAGAATCGTTGTCTGCCTGTTTCAGGTACCGGCTTCTTATGTGCAGGTCAGATTGTTTTGTCATTCAACAAATAATAGTCCCGGATGTCAAGTTTTATTAATGACTGCTGAATTGAGCATATTGTTATGTATGCTCAGCATAATAGGGTACCTATGCTCGACCCTTCAGTATCGACCTGAGTCCATCACCGGCTCTCCAAGATGGCCTGGTTTTCAACGAGCAAAACATCTCGGACAAAC
>Ga0307431_1001299_pt1 | contig 14598 bp, 9 predicted proteins | sample SalMarWE160170MG_FD_202155 | JGI IMG/M metagenome (GOLD analysis project Ga0307431, IMG submission 202155) | Salt marsh sediment microbial communities from the Plum Island Ecosystem LTER, Massachusetts, United States - WE1603-170 | ecosystem: Environmental > Aquatic > Marine > Intertidal zone >...
GATGAACTTGCTGAAATTGCCCTTGAGATGGGGGGCACCATTACAGCCGAGCATGGGACCGGTCTTGCCAGGGCGCCATACATAGAAAAACAGATGGGCCCGGGATTGGAGGTGATGAGGGCTATCAAAAAGGCGCTCGATCCCAACAACATACTGAATCCCGGTAAAATGGGGCTTGACGTTAAGAAACACGATATTTACGACTATTTCGCCTTCAAGCCCCTTCTCGAGCACCCCGAAGAGCTTAATTCCTTCGGCTACGATGCGGATAACGAGATCCTTGCATGCATCAACTGTGCATTCTGCCGCCTCGGCTGCCCTACCTATGAGGTAACACAACTTGAATCCAGAAATGCCAGGGGCAGGAACATCCTTGCCTTCAACCTGATGACCGGGCAAATCGGACCTTCCAAGGAGCTGGCTGAATCCTTCTATACCTGTACGACGTGTAATTCATGCACCCAGTTTTGCCCCGCCCAAATCAGGGTGGATGAGATTATCCAGAAAGGCAGAGAGAAGCTCTTTGCCTCCGGAACTGCCCCTGAGCCCGTCATGGCGCTGAGGGAGAGCATTCTTACCACGGATAACGTCTATGCCGCGAAAAAGGGAGATAGGGTCGCCATCTTTCCAGCATCTGTCAAGAAAAGGATTGAAGCTGGTGAGATCAAGAAAAAGGCGCCAACGCTTCTCTTTATGGGTTGCGTATCGAGCTACCTCGATATGAAGATCGTGCCGAGTTTCTTAAAGGTTATGGATGCTGCCGGCGTGGATTACACACTTTTAGGGGAAGAGGAAATCTGCTGCGGATTTCCGCTGCATCTTATGGGCGATCTGGAAAAATTTAGAGAAACTGCCATCAACCTTATTGAACGCATAAAGGCCACTGGTGCAAAGGAGCTGGTGACTCCCTGTGCCGGGTGCTATAAGACGTTTCGAAAATTCTACCCCGAAGTAGGCGATCTGGGATTAGAGGTATACCATTCCGTTCACTATATCCAGAGATTACTAGAGGATAAGAAGCTTAAGCTGGGTGGCGACCTTGACAAAAAGATCACCTACCATGATCCCTGTGACCTTGGCAGGACCTTTCAGATCTTTGAGGAGCCCCGAGAGATACTCAAGGCCATTCCCAATGTCGAGTTCGTTGAGATGGCCAGAAACCGCATGAAAGCCAGGTGCTGCGGGGGCGGAGGAAGCGTTATTGCACTTGAGCCGGAACTTGCAGCGGAAATGGCAGCTGTTAGGGTGCGAGATGCCATGGAGGTAGAGGCGGAGATCATCGTCTCCGGATGCTCGGCCTGCAAGGATAACCTCAGAAAGGGAATAAAATACATCCCCAAGGAAGAGCGGCCAAAGATCAAGGTCATGGATATCACGGAAATAGTCGCCGATTTTCTTGTTTAGTGTTCCTTGAGTTCATGGCGTTTTTTCCAAGATAGCAGTATGCTATTTCCTTTTGATGAATCCGGTTGATCTTTGGTCTGGGAGCTTCACCAATAAACCCAATCAACTCAATGAACTCAAGAAACCATTACAAAGGAGGAAAACATGACAACAAGCAAATGGATGCACGCAGGCACTGTTGTCAAAATGAATGCCATCAATTATCCCGACAAACTGGGGTGGCAGGACAAATCCAAGGAGTACACCTTCAAGGAGTGGAATGAGAGGGCCTGTAGACTATCGCATGGGCTTTCAGGGTTAGGCGTTGGCTATCAAGAGAGATTCGCCGTTCTGGCCTACAATCGAGGCGAGTGGATGGACATCTACGCTGGGTGCGCCAAGGGCGGTCAGATTATCGTTCCCATCATGTTTCGGCTCGCACCGCCGGACATCGAATATATCGTCAACCACTCGGATTGTAAGGCCTTCATCGTGGAGCAGCCCTTTGTGGATATGATAAACGGCATCAAGGATAAGCTTCCCGTTCCAGAGGATGCGTATATCTACCTAGGAGAAGGTCCCGCTCCAGATGGCTATACCGGCTATGAAGAATGGCTCTCTAAATCATCTCCGGAAGAGCCGGATATCATGGTAGACAGTGATGATACCTGGACCTTTATGTATACCTCGGGAACAACAGGAAGACCGAAAGGCGTGGTGAAGACCCACGAAAGCTACCATGCCCAATATGTTCTAGACATCATAAACCAGGGCGTCAAACCCACCGATAAGGTGATGCTCGTGATGCCCATGTGTCATGTGAACTCCATATTCTACTCCTTTCCCTATACCCTTTTGAGCGCCCCGGTGTTCGTGTACAATATGGTGAGCTTCGACGCCGAAGACCTGCTCAGGACCATGGAGAAATACAAGATCACCTTTACCTCACTCGTGCCCACGCATTACATTATGATGCTCTCCCTGCCCGACGAGGTGAAAAATTCGATCGATGTATCCTCTATCCGGCAGCTCCTTGTATCCTCGGCGCCTGCCAGAAAGGAACTTAAGCTGGCGATCATGGACTACTTCAAAAAGGCAGAACTCTGGGAGGCCTACGGCACCACAGAGGGCGGCCTGGTCACACTCCTAAGGCCTGAGTGGCAGTTCGAGAAGCTCGGCTCCATAGGCAAGGAGATCTTCGGCACGGATAGGATCAAGATCCTTGATGAGGACAGAAATCCCGTACCTGACGGTGACGTAGGAGAAGTCTTTTACAGGACACCCATGATCTTCAAGGAATATTGGAAAGAGCCGGAAAAGACCAAGGAGGCCTTTGAGGGAGAGTGGTCCTCTGCGGGAGATATGGCTACAAGGGATGAAGACGGCTTCTATACCTTGGTGGACAGAAAGGCGAATATGATCATTACCGGCGGGGAGAATGTATATCCCTCGGAGGTGGAAAATATCCTGGGAGCCCACCGCGCGGTAAAGGATGTGGCGGTAATCGGCGTTCCCGACGATAAGTGGGGTGAGGCCGTGAAGGCGGTGGTTATCCTGCATGATGACTACTCTGCCAGCAATGAGCTCGCAAAGGAGATCATGGATTTCACCAAGGGCAAGATCGCGGGCTTCAAGAGACCGAAATCGTTGGATTTCATCAAGGAAGAGGAGATGCCTCGCACCGGTACCGGAAAGATCTTGCACAGGATTTTGAGAGAGAAATATGGAACGTGGAGCAACGCTTAAAAGGTAAGCGGCAAACAAGAAAACGTAGGCAGCAAGAAGCAGTACCATTCAATACCTAAGAGAAGATGTTTGAATCAACGGGTACGTTCAACACAACCATACAAACAGGAGGATAAGGGAAATGCTAACAAAAGCCTATATTCCGTACAAAGGGTACTACTCGACCCCGTTCTGCCGATGGCAGGGGGCCATGGCGAATGAGAACTCAATCCAACTGGGAGCGACCACTGCTCAGCGATGGATCAAGAAGAACAACATAGATCCCATGATCTTTGACTACATGTACTTTGGAATCACCGTCGCGCAACATCACCTCTTCTACAGTCACACCTGGGCGGCTGCCCTGCTCGTGGACGGCCAAAAGGACCTGCCGGCCCTCATGATCCATCAGGCATGCACGACCTCGACAACCTGTGTCCATTTAGCAGCCGTGAACATAGAAGTGGGAACCTACAACACAGCCTTTGCCCTGATGGCCGACCGTTGCTCCAATGGTCCTCACACTGTCTGGGCAAACCTCTTAGGCCCTGGTGGAGAGGTAGAGTCGGAAAACTGGATGATGGACAACTTCAACGGAGATCCCTGGGCCAGACTAAAGATGATCCAGACCGCCGAAAATGTGGCCAAAGAGATCGGTACCACGAGAGAGGAGTGTGATGCGGTTACCCTCCGCAGATATGAGCAATATCAGGATGCTCTGAAAAACGACAGGGCCTTCCAGAAGAGATATATGTTTCCAGCAGAGGTGAGGGTATCGAAGAAAAAGACTGTTTTTGTCGAGCAGGACGAGGGTGTTACGCCGACCTCTGCCGAAGGCCTCGCCGGGCTCCGGCCCGTTGAACCGGGAGGCACGCACACCTTCGGCGCCCAAACCTTTCCAGCCGATGGAAACTGCGGCATTATCGTCACTACCCGGGATAAGGCCAAGGAGTTGAGCGCTGATCCGAAGATCGAAATTCAGATCGTCTCCTACGGCTTCGCGAGAGCCAAAAAAGGCTATATGGCTGCTGCCCCGGTACCGGCGGCAGAGATGGCGCTTCGGAATGCCGGCATCACGGTGAAGGATCTCAAAGCGGTCAAAACCCACCAGCCATTCGCCGTGAATGATATCAACATGGCCGTCAAGATGGGGATGGATGTGAACTGGATGAACAACTACGGGAATTCTCTCATCTATGGCCACCCCCAGGGACCCACTGCCGGCAGGCTCATCATTGAGCTTTTAGAGGAAGTAGTGATGCTCGGCGGCGGATACGCCCTATGGGCCGGTTGTGCCGCTGGCGATACGGCTGCCGCTATGGTCTTCAAGATAGGCTAATAAAAAATTATAAGTGCCTAAAGTGAGCTAAAGTGCCTAAAGTTAAAATGCCAAATGACATAACGTGATGCCCTCTTCAACTTTAGCTCACTTTAAACTTTAGGCACTTTACATTCTTGCCTTGGCGAGAAGTGCAGCACCAAGAGCAGCAGTAAGTTGTGGTTCATCCGGCACTATGACATCGCAACCCGTTATCTCCTCAAGCGCACGTACCAGGCCTTTATCCAGCGCTCCGCCGCCCACAAGGGCGTACTCCCTTTCAAGGCCTACCCGCTCTGCAAGGCTATGGATTTGGGCTGCCAGGGCCCTGTGAATACCGGCCAGGAGATCCTCCTTTGTCGCTCCCTCGGCTATTCGTGAGACGGCCTCTGTCTCTGAAAACACCGCGCACCCGGTGCTAAAATCCACCCTTTTGCTGGAGCGAAGGGACAGGCCCCCTATCTCCTCGATCCTTACCTGGAGTACCTTTGCTATAATCTGTAATATGCGGGCAGAACCTCCGGCACACTTGCCGCTCAATAGAAAGTTGAGGAGATTTCCGCTTCCGTCGATGCGAAAGGCCTTGCTGAAAAGGTCGCCTACATCCACGGCAGTCCGTACCCCGTGAGAAAGGAAAAAGATGCCCTTGCTGTGACATGTAATATCCGTGACTACCTCCTGTGCGAAACCCACATTTTTTGCACCATATCCCGTGGCAATCGTGTAGACGATATCCTCCGGGTGTAGCCCTGTTTTTGAGAGGAGATTGTCCTTGATCGTATCAGCGGTCTTTCGATAATCTCCCCGCGATGGAACTACGATAGATCCCATTATCTCTCCGTCACGCATGACAAGCCCCTTGGAAAAGGCAGAACCGATATCAATCCCGATGACACAAGGCATCACTCTTCTCTCCCAACGCCAGAAATCCTTGGACGAAGAATGTATTAAGGGCGCTTTTTGCGATAGTTGTAGCGCTCCTTTCCATTCGATTCTCCTGCGCTAATCGTCTCCCCTGATACTCTGGGTCTTAATCCAGCCTCTTTTTAAACCGTTTGACCGCGCTTACAAAGACAATCAACCCCAGCACCATCATTGCAATAAATTGAGGCCATAGAACCTCCAGGCCTACGCCCTTTAAGAATACACCCCGTATGATAACCAGGAAATACCGCAAGGGATTCAGATAGGTAAGCCATTGAATGGCCGTGGGCATGCTGGCTATGGGGAACACGAAACCGCTGAACATGAAGAAAGGCAGGATGAAAAAAAAGGTGGTCATCATGGCCTGCTGTTGCGTTGCCGAGATGGTGGATATGAACAACCCTACGCCTAGGGTAGACAAAAGAAAGAGACATGCCGCAGCGATGAGAAGCAAGAAGTTGCCCTTCATGGGGAGGGAGAACCACACGATGGCAAAGGTGATCACGATAATCATGAGTGTCTGGGTAATGATGATATAGGGGATAGTCTTTCCCAAAATAAGTTCAACAGGTCTCAGCGGTGTCACGATAAGCTGCTCAATGGTACCCGATTCCTTTTCCCGGATGATGGCCATGGAGGTAAGGAGCAGAGAGAGTATCATGATCAAAACGGCCACGACGCCCGGCACAAAGAAGTTACGGCTATCCAGGTTCGGATTATACCATGTCCGTATTCGAGCATCTATCTTGCCGTAATCCAATCGTTGCTTGTACCGTTCCTCAATCATGCTTTGATTGAACCCCTCGAGAACAAGGGAGGTATACGCGATTCTCAAGGAGGCCATATTGCTCATGCTCCCATCGGCAAGGATCTGGACAGGGGCTGAATCCCCTTTCCTTATGCGCTCGCTGAAGTCCGGCCCGATCTTCAGGGCCAGGTCCACCTTTCTCCTTAGCAGTAGTTCCTCTAACTCCTTCGGATGATTCATGTAATGGGTTATACGAAATGTCCTGTTCGCATTCAGGGCATCCATCAACAATCGACTCTCTCGGGTACGCGCCTGGTCAACAACGCCGACCCTCACATCCCTCACGTCGGTGCTGAGCACGTATCCGAAGACGAGCAACTGCACAAAGGGGGCGATGATCAACAGTGGCCTATTCTTTTTGTCTCTGAAGAGCTGGATGAACTCCTTTCGAACCAATTCCCGTATCCTGAGCCAGCTCATTTCACATTCCCTCTTTTTTTAATAGAGCAAAACCGATATTTGACAGGACTATCAACATGCCAACGAGTATGAGGTAACTCGTCCACAAGTGTGCGAGACCAAGGCCCCGGAGATAGATCCCGTTGAGTATATCGATGAAATAGGTGGCGGGAATAATATAGGTGAGTATTTGGAATATCTTTGGCATATTTCCCACAGGAAAAATGAAATTGGAGAGCAATAAGGATGGCAGAAAGGTGATGAGTATGGCCATCTGGTTCGCTACAAGCTGGGATTTCGTGGCAATGGAGATCAAAAACCCTAGGCTCAAGGCAACCGATATGTAGATCGTGGAAGCAAGCACCAATAACCAGAAGCTCGACTTCATCACCACGCCGAAGAGCACCTGCCCCATAAAAACCGCCACCAATACGTCAGTGAGCGCAATCAGAAAGTAGGGAATGGCCTTGCCCAATAAAAACTCGCCACCGCCGACGGGCAGCGAGCGTATCGTTTCCATGGTTCCGTTTTCATACTCACGGGCAATCACCAGCGAGGTCAGCATCGCCCCTACGATCATGATAATGATGGCAATGATACCGGGCACGATAAAATTTCGGCTGTCCAGGTCCTCGTTAAACCATACCCGTATCCGTCCATCCACCGGGGCCTTTATCTTCTCCATCCCTTTTCGATTGAGAAAACTGAGGAGACGATCGCGATTGTAGGCCTCCACAAAGGCGGTGATATAGCCCCTCGATATGCCTGCAAAACTGGGATCGCTTCCATCAATCAGCACCTGGAGCGATGCTGTGCGGTCCGCCTTGAGATCCTCAGTCCACCCAGGGGGGATCACGATGGCCATCGTGGTGAGGCCCTGATCGAGATAGCTTACCGCGGGGGAGGAATCATTGAGGTGGTGAACGATCTCAAAATAAGAAGAGGCATCAAGTCTCCGAACAAAGTCGCGGCTTACCTCTGTTTTATCGTGATCCACGACCACGGTCCTCACGCTATCCACATCCAGGCTCAGGGCATACCCGAACATAAGGATCAGGAGCAGCGGGATCACAAAGGCCAGATACATGCTCCTGAAATCCCTCACCAGGTGATAGAATTCCTTACGGGCAATGGCCTTGACAGTTACCGGATTCACTTCTGTCTCCGAGCCATCATGTGTATGAAGACATCACTCAGGTCGGCCTCGGGCCTGCCGGGAAATACCTCACTGATAATCTCCGAGGGGCTCCCCATTGCTGCGATCTTCCCCTCGTTGATCATGACAAGCCGCTGGCAGTTTCGGGCCTCATCCATATAATGTGTTGTCACGAACACCGTTACCCCTCCCTGGGCCAGCGTATCGATAAATTCCCAGAAGTTTCGGCGGGTGATGGGGTCTACCCCTGAGGTTGGCTCATCCAGAAAAAGGATTTCAGGTCGGTGAAGCAAGGCACAGCCGAGCGCTAATCGCTGCCGCCATCCAGGCGGCAATTCTCTGGTGATACGGTATCGGACATCTTGTAAGCGGGCCATATCAAGCACCCAATCGATCCTCTCCTTCCAGGCCTCTTGCGGTACTTCATATACCCCGAGATAAAACCGGATGTTCTCATAGGGGGTCATGTCTTCGTAGAGGGAGAACTTCTGCGACATATACCCTATGGAGTGCTTGATCGCCTCTGCCTCGGAGAAGATATCATGACCTGCAACCCGGCCGTACCCGGAGGTAGGGGCTATAATGCCGCAGAGCATGCGAATGGTGGTGGATTTTCCTGCCCCGTTTGGCCCCAAGAAACCAAAGACCTCGCCCTTCTTTACGGCGAACGAGATCTTGTCAACAGCGACAAATCTGCCGAACCTTTTTTCGAGGTCCTTCACATAGACGGCATCAGAGCCCGAATCGGTCATGGATAAGCCCCTCATCCACTTCTTGGATACGATGAATCATGGCCTCCTCCAGGCTGGGGTAGTGGGATTGGACTTCTTCAGGAGTTGCCATATCGAGAACACGGGACTTATGCATGAGGACAAGGTGATCGCATTTTTCCCCCTCGTCGAGATAGGCGGTTGAAATCAGGATGGTCATACCCTCCTGCCTCATCTCGCCGAGAATGTCCCAGAACTCCTGCCTGGATACAGGATCCACCCCATTGGTAGGCTCATCCAGGATAAGGACTTTTGGTTCATGGACCAAAACGCACGCAAGACCTAGCTTCTGTTTCATGCCGCCGGAAAGCGCCCCCGCCAGCCTGTCAATGTAGGGAAGAAGGTTTGAAAACCCGAGATACCGCTCTCTCCTTTTTGCTCTCTCCGCCCCAAAAACACCGAAAACATCCATGAAGAAATCGATGTTCTCCTCCACGGTGAGATCAAGGTAAAGCCCGAAACGCTGTGGCATATACCCGATAAGGGGCTTAATCCTGGTCTTGCGAGATGCCACATCCAATCCGTGTATCCGGATTGTTCCAGAGGAGGGCCTGACCATTGCCGCTATCATGCGGAGCAACGTCGACTTCCCTGCACCATCAGAGCCCACGAGGCCCAAAATGCTCCCCCCTGCCACCTGAAAGCTCACATGACTGACTGCCTCGATTGAACCGAAGTGCTTTGAGACATCTTGCAGTTGAACGGCGGAGACTCCTGCTGGCGGGCAGTTCGAATTCCCAGGCGGATTGTTACCGTAGCCAGGCATCGGCAGGCATTCCTGATTTTAATTCAAGGTGTGGATTGGGAATGGCAACCTTAACCAGGTATACGAGCTTGACTCGCTCTTTGTGGGTCTGGATCATCTTAGGCGTGAATTCCCCTTCTGGCGAGATAAATGATACCTTCCCGTTATAGAGCTTATCCGGAAAGGTATCGGTCCTCACTTCAGCCTTCTGACCCGGCTTCACCTTCCCGATCTCTGTCTCATCAACGAATATCTTGAGCTCCACCCTTGAGAGGTCTGAGAGCGAGAAGACCTCCCGTCCAGGGGATACCACTTCACCGAGTTCCACATTGCGACTCGTTATCACCCCCACAAAGGGCGCCCTCAATTGGGTGCGTTGCAGTTGAATCTCCGTAAGTTTAAGCGTCGATTGCGCCGCCTTCACCCCTGCTGCGGCTGTCTCAACCTCTTTTTCCGCCGCCTCTATATTCTTCATGTTCGCCTTGGCCTGTTGTAAAACCGCCCTGCCCTCTTCAACTCTCGCCTTTGCCGTGTCTATGGTCTCCTTTCTGACACCCTCTTTCAAGAGCTTCAGGGTTTCCTCAGTCCTCTCAAACTCCTTTATTGCATTCTCATACTTGAGCTTTGCCTCATCCCATTGCTTCTCTGACATCAGGTGCTTTTCAAAAAGATTCTCAAATCTCCGCTTATCCTTCCCGGCCTCTTCCATGATGTTCTTCGCCGTTAAATATGCGAGCCGAGCCCGTTCGATATCCTGCTGGCGAGAACCTGCCTCAAGCTCCCTTAACTGCGAGAGCAGCACCCTGACGCCCGCCTCCGCGCGGGTAACCTCATTGGGGAGCGTCTCTTTATAGAGCGCTAGTAACGTCTCTGCCCGTTGCACATTCTTTACAGCAATCTCCAAACTCGCCCTAGCCTGCCCATGCCTGGCTTGATATTCGGATTGATCGAGCACTGCCAGCACCTGATTTTTCTGAACGAGCTGTCCCTCATCTGCGGGTATCTCGATCAACCCTCCGCTCACCTGAAAGGAGAGCTCAGCGCGTCTGGCCTCAATAGTGCCCGAGTAGTAGAGCTCCTCGATCTGCACCTTCCGCTGCCCGAGGTACACCAAGATGCCCACGCCCAAAAGCAACACGAAAAAGATTGCTGCAATGATCCTTTTTTTCAAACCTATTCCTCCTTGGAAAGATTCTATACCATCTTATGCCTTTTCTGCGCAATGCGAATTATTCCTTTGCAATCGACGATGAACGGATGCATCTTATATGAAATTCGGCCGGTGTGTATTTTTTGTTGGTTTTTTGATGGGTGTGGGTAATGATTGCACCATGTTCTTAGATATGCACAATCACATGCTTCCGGGCCTGGATGATGGGGCTTCAGACTGGAAAAAAAGCCTTTCTATGGCGCGTATGGCCGTAGAGGATGGGGTTGATGGGGTTGTATGCACGCCCCACTGGGTTTTGGGGAAATATGAAAACACGCGCCGAACGATCTTGACCGCCCTCGAAAGACTGAAGCAGAGACTTTCAGAGGATACCATTCCTCTTACGGTCTATCCAGGTGCGGAGCTACGGCTCGATGTGAGTATCTCTGAAAGGATCAAGGCTGGAGAGCTACTCACCATCAACGACACGGGGCGTTTCGCCCTTATCGAGCTCCCTGAAGATGTTCTTCCTCAAGGCCTGGATGAGTTTCTGTGGGATCTCAAGGTGAAAGGGATTACCCCTATCATCGGCCACCCGGAGCGAAACCTTGTGCTTCTCAAGGACCCGATGCGGCTCTATGATTGGGTCCAGATGGGGATTCCGGCTCAGGTTACGGCTGCCAGTCTTCTAGGGCGTTTTGGGGAAAGGGTGCAACGATTTTCTGCTTTACTCTTAGAGCACAATTTAGTACACATCATAGCTACTGACGCCCATGGATTAAGCAGCCGAAATCCCAAACTTTCGGAAGGTTTTAGAGTGATTGAATATATGAAAGGGGAAAAAGAAGCCATTGAGATGGCCTCTGAAACCCCTCAGCGTATCATCCATGGAGAAACCGTTGTGCCTGTCGAGCCCATCCCGATCAAACATAGTTTCCCCTTGAAACGATTCTTTTCCTTCTTCAAGGCCGTTATGATCATCTTTTTTCTTTCTGCGTGCAGCCAAGCATGGGGGCCTTCAATACAGGAAATCAAGCAACCTTCCGCCTCTTCCGGCGCCTCAAGATCTGAAACCGGCATTCCGAACTCAAAGAGCGATAAAGCGGCCGTCCAGGAGATTGGCACTGAGGCGACCCCGAAACCTGCTGATGAGAGGCTCATCCAGTTACAACGCAAGGAATTAACCCGCAAGGACTACATTCGGGAGAAATTCGAGGGCAAGGAGCTTCTTTTTCCGGAGGAATTGGAAATGGCTCCCCCCGGGCGCCCAATCTACAGTATCGGTGTGGAGGACGAGCTCTCCGTCCTTGTCTGGCAAAACCCGGATCTTTCAACGGAACTCGTCGTGAGGGATGACGGCAAGATCTCTCTGCCTCTCGTGGGGGAAGTGGATGTGGCAGGGCTCCAGGTCCCGGAGCTGGAACGTCTTCTCCAGAAAAAGTACGCGAGGTATGTGGAAAAGCCTCAGGTGACCGTCACGGTACAAGCGGTCAACAGCTTAAAGGTCTTCATAACCGGAGCGGTGAGGGTCCCTACGATTACCGCCGGTCCGCTGCCTGCCGGGTTTCCGCTGCGGGGAGATAAGCGGCTGCTCACTGCCCTCTCGCAGGTGGAGATCCTCCCGGAGGCGGACCTGAGCGAGGTCTACATCGTGAGAGGGGACATCATTATCCCCTTAACGCTCAACCGGCTCCTGAAAGACGGCGATATGACCCAGAATATCTTGCTCAAGCCTGCTGACACCGTCGTGATCCCCGCAAAGATCATGGAAGTCGTTCTCCTCGGTGAGTTGAACCAACCCGGGCGCTATAAGGTGAGACGCCGAACAACGATCCTGGATGCTCTGGCTGTCGGGGGCGGCATCAGGCCTGAGACAGCCGTTCTCAGTATGGCCTACGTGGCCAGGGGTGGCAGTGTCCTCCCGATCAATTTCAAGAGGTTGATCGATATGGGAGACCTGGGCCAGAACATCCTCCTGCAGGATAATGACGTCATCTATGTCCCGAGCAGCCAGGATAACAAGATATTCGTGTTGGGCGAAGTCAGGAGGCCGGGGTTGGTCCGTTTTGCGGAACCCATAGATGTCGTGGAGGCCATTAGCGAGGCCGGCGATTTTGAGATCACGGCCAACCGGAGCCAGGTGGTGGTGGTTCGTGGAGCCCCGCATCAGCCAAAGGTTTACGCGATCAACGCCCTGAAGATGCTCAAGGGCGATACCGCTGAAAGGTTTTTCCTTGACCGGCGTGATATCGTGTACGTTCCGAGGACAGCGATCGCCAACTGGAACGTCTTCATCAGCCAGATCCTTCCCACCCTCACCGCTATCAATATCGGAAGTGAAACCTACGATAGACTAAAATAGTATCATGAATCAGAAACCAAATTCTACCCCAGCCCCTTCACTCTTGGTGCCCCAGGGCCCTGATGAAGGTCAGATGCGACACTACGTGCAGGTACTGTGGCGCAGGATATGGGTGATCATTGTGGCCTTTTTTCTCCTTTTAGGCACGGTCCTGGTGTGGACCTTTAGGATGAATCCTGTCTACAAGGCAACTGCCGTCCTCGAGATCCAGAGGTCAGGCGACAGCGGGGCTATGAGTCTTGAAAACCTCTTCAGTGATGAGCTTGCAGCAGGAGGGGATAAAGAGCTCAACACGGAGGTGGAGATCCTAAAAAGCCGGCCCGTGGCGGAAGAGACGGCTCGGCTCAGCGGCCATCAGCTTGTTTTGGACAAGGGCAGACCCCTCTACGAGACCCTTTTCAAGCGTCTCGAGCAGCGCTTCAAAGGCGTGATGGCGAACGAGGATTCCAAACAAGACAGGCTAACCCGCGCCCTGGTACAGGAGGGACATGAACCGCTGCGGGTTGAGGCCCTTGATATTCCGCCCCTGGAGCGCTCCTTTGCCTTCAAGGCAACGTTCTCAGATGATGCCTCCTTTTGCGTGCTGGATGAGGACAATGAACCCTTCGCGCGGGGAATCATCGGCAAACCGTGCGCTACATCACTCTTTTCCTTCGCCTTCCATGGGAGAGTCAATCCAGAGGAAGGCGTTTTCCCCTTCATAGTCAGGCCCCTGTCAGCCGCCACCAAGGATGTGCAATCGAACCTCGAGGTGAGCCCCATTCGGAACACCCGCCTGATTCGCCTGGAGCTTACCTCATCCCATCCGGATGATGCCCAACGGTTACTCTCCAGCGTGATTACTGCATACAAGCAACGCAAGATCGAGCAAAAGACCCAGATGGCATCACGTGCCCTGGAGTTCATCGACCAGCAGCTTGCCCTTGTCGATGAACAGATGCAGGAGGCGGTTGATAGGTTAAAGCGATTTAAGGAAGAAAGCCAGTTGGTGAGCCTCTCCGAAAGCATCAGGGTGGCTGTCGATCAGGTAGCGGAGCTGGAAAGGCAGGAACAGGAACTCATACTGCTCCGCAGGCAGTCCAGGTTCCTCCTTACAGCCCTTGAGGGGCAACAGATCATCGATCAGGAGTCGTTCTACGCCCTTGGAAACGCCATGGGTCAACCGGCATTGATCTCTCTGGCCAATGACCTGAGCCAGCTCCAGGCCCAGCGAGCCTCGCTGCGCAGTCAATATACCGAACTTCACCCCACCATCCAGGCTCTGGATAAGAAGATCGCGAAATTAAAGGAAAATATCATGGCCGAGGTCGGCTCCCTGGTCAACTCCATAGGCTCACAACAAAAGGCATTGGCCCAGGAGATCAAGGTCGCGGAAAAGCGGCTTGATAAACTCCCTGAGGCGGAGAGACGCCTGGCTGATCTGACACGCCAGGCCAAGGTGTACCAGGATACCTATTCCTTTCTGCTCGAGAAAAAAGGGGTGCTCCAGGTGACTAGGGCAAGCCAGATAGGTGATATCTGGGTTGTCGAGCCTGCTCAGGCCGCTTCCGGTTTTGTCAAGCCCAGGGTGAAGAAAAACGTGCTCCTGGCCCTCATTCTGGGATTGGCGCTTGGCATAGGTCTGGCATTTTTCCTGGATTACCTGGATAACTCCATAAAAAATGCAGAGGACATCCAGTCCGTTGTGAGCCTCCCGGTGCTGGGGACTATCGGCCACCATCCTCGAGCAAAGGAAAGGCGTGCCGTCAAAGGGCCGGATCTTTTCCTCTTAGAGGATTCAGACTCCCAGCTTGCCGAGTCCTTCCGCACCTTGCGGGCAAACCTGCTCTTCAGCAGTGTGGACAGGCCGCGCAGGCTC
>Ga0307431_1001300_pt1 | contig 14587 bp, 13 predicted proteins | sample SalMarWE160170MG_FD_202155 | JGI IMG/M metagenome (GOLD analysis project Ga0307431, IMG submission 202155) | Salt marsh sediment microbial communities from the Plum Island Ecosystem LTER, Massachusetts, United States - WE1603-170 | ecosystem: Environmental > Aquatic > Marine > Intertidal zone >...
ACCTAGCAAGATAAAATAGTTGTCCAACTATAAAAAATGTAATGGCCATCCTGTTTTTTTACTAAAAATCCTCATTCGTAGAGACTAATAAAGAAGATACTTGTTGTGAAAAAGTTGATAATTTTTTTAAGGAAATTATTGTCCCATTTGTAAAAGATCAAAATCTTTCTATTAAAGATATGAAAATTTCCAAAATAGAAGAGGGATTTCTCAATGTTGAAATAATAAAAAATATAAATAAATCAAAATTTGTAGTTGTTGACTTAACAAGTCTTAGACCAAACTGTCTTTTTGAAATGGGATATGCATTTGGATTGAATAAAAAAGTTATTGTAACTGCAATAAATGGAACAAAGTTACCTTTTGATACGAAGTCTATTCCATGTTTCTTTTGGAATCCAAAGGAAATTAATAGTGATTTAAAAAATGAATTTGAAGAATTTTGGAATAAAAAAATAAATCGCCGGCCTTTAATTTCAGGAGAAGGTATTATTTGAGAGGATATATGAGGGGAATATTATTTGCCATGGAAATTTCGAATATCTTGGAGAGGTAGACCCTATATTGGTTACTTCCCCTCATTTAGATTAAAACATATAATTTTCAACAAAGGAAAATGTCCAAGATGTGGTCATTATCTTGTGAAGCGAAAAGGAAAATACGGTGTTTTTATAGGTTGTAGTAATTATCCAAATTGTAGATTTACTCGTAATATAGAATGATGAGACTAATAAAATTATTTAGACATAGAAAGTTAAGTTATCTCTATTGTCTCAATCGCATCTTCAGGATTTTTTAGCTTATATATCCTTTTCCTTGAATCATCTGGATGTAGCTTAATTGTAAGCCAACCATGTTTTTTCAATTCAGATAAAATTGCACTGACAAGTCCATCCTTTTCTTCTTTTAAAATTTTCGATGCATCATCATGTTCAAACTCATTTTCTTTAAATTTCTTCCACAAAACTGAATATCTTTCCATTAACCACTTTGGTAACGGTTTTGTCAATTTTTCCTCTCCTAAACGGGAAAATTAAATTAGTTATTTGCTTAAAAAACTATTGTTTTGCTAAACTATGCAGTAAATAACAATAAGTTTAAATAATAGAATAGCTATATACTATACTAAATAGTAAATAACTATAATAATTTAAAGTGGAAAAAATGACCTACTCTCCTAAAGAAATTGACTGGAATAATCTTACCAACTCACATTCAACCAATTTTAACAAAGAATTGGTAGGAGGTAATAACCAAAAATGGAAAAATATAATAGAAAAAACAAAGCAAAGTCCAATAGAAGAAATGATTCACCAACATATCTTGGAGGATAAGGTGAAACATTACTATGGATTAAATAATAAAAATTTTCATCTAAAATTTGATCCGAACTATCAAAAACAATATGGTCTTCTTGATCCTAAGAAATTAACTTTTGAAGACATACGTCAACACGCAATAGTCCATCAAGGAAAAGACGAACATGGAACAGTTAAAAAACAAATGGATTACTTAAGTAAAATGTCTCAACATCCAATTTATCCAGTTGATTTCAATAATCCAGACTGGGAACAATATTTCCATTACATGGATTACATAAAGATGAACGGAGAAATGGATCGCTATGGAAACATAAAACCAGTAGGACTTTTAAACAGAGACGAAGCATGGCTGATGTATCTTAAATCAATAGGTTACGAAGACTTCTTCCCAAGATACAGAACAAGACTCGACAAAAACAAGATACAACAAGCATCACAAAATAAACTTGATAAAGCAATACCAACACCAGAGATAGTCTATGAGATGCTAAGATATGAGTATATCCAAAAACCAGAATTTGATAAATACTACAAATCCCTAAAACAAAAAGGAATCAGAAGAAGAGATCTAAACAAATACATCCAATACCAGTTTTTCTTTGGATTCTTTGTAGGAATGGCTTTTGAAAAAGAAATGGTGATACTAAATCTTCAAGATGTCATTGACCAAGGATCAAGATATGCCATAAGAATAACAAGACCAAAGGTTGGCAATAAAAAACGAATACTACGACTTGAAGAAACAATATCAAAATCACCAGTTCATAAATCATTCAAAAATTATCTGACAAAAATCAGACCTAAATTTGCAGATAAAAAAGAAACAGCTTTTTCAGTGAATCCAAAAACTGGTAGAAGATGGGGATATGATCTGGTAGATAAACATAACAACGAAACAATAATAATCCAGAAAGGATGCGACCAATTAAGAGGATACTTGGAAAGATGGGGAAAGAGAGTTTATCCGCAATATTTTCCGTATCTAATGAGACATTGGTGTGGTACAGCAAGAATGATAGACTGGGACAAAGAAGGAGATGCATTTGCCAGAGTCCAAGTATGGCTTGGACATGCAGATCCAAAAGATACCACAATATATGTTCAATTGCACAGACTTTGGGATGATAACAAAGGATCATGGTTGAGCCGTGCCCTCAAGCGTGATTGGCACGGAGGAATGGACGACTCAAAAAACAGTAGTGCACAACATATTAAATAAAAGGTGACTGTCGTGCAGAACTATAGTAAAGAGAGGAAAGAATCCCCACAAGCCCGTATCATTAATTGTGGCTAGAAACAATATACACTTACGATTTTCAGGTTAAAACAATCCTCATAATTTTGTATACATTTTTCCTGCTTTTTTAGATAAATTTATATTGTTGTTCTCTATAATGCATTTCAACTTGGTGGATGCTTGTGAGGAATATAAAAATAAAATTTGGGGATAATGCTGGGAAGATATGGAATGTCCTTAATAAAAAAGGTACGCTAGAAAAGAGGGAATTGTTAGGAGCTGCGAAGATAAATGACAAGGATTTTCATGTTGGGTTGGGTTGGCTTGCAAGGGAAGATAAAATATTTAAAGAAAATGATGATTATTACAGACTGGGTAACACAAATCTAGATCATGAAATAGGTGCTGTTGCAGGAACAGTATGGAAAATAATGGATATCTGGGGGGAAGCTGACATTTCCACAATTAAAAGATTAGCGGGAACTGATGAAAAAGAAATTTATTCTGCTCTTGGCTGGCTTGCAAGGGAAGATAAAATATGTGAAAATGAGAAACAAATTTACAGTTTAAAATAACTTAAGTTTAGTTATTAAATGGTTGAAGAGAAATTAATTTGGTCTAGATTCGAAGACCCATATGGGTGTGGAAGGGATTAAATATTAAGCTAAGAGGCAATAGATGAAAGTAGCGATGATAGGGTGGGAGTACCCGCCATTCAAGGCAGGCGGGTTGGGTACCCACTGTTACGGACTCACTAGAAGCCTTGCAGATAAAGATGTGTCTGTAGATTTCTATATGCCCAAAACCAAACATAATGCTAACAGCGATAAGAATAATTTGGTTATTAAAGAGGTTGGAGAAACTGAAATATTTCCATATGATCGCCCTGAAGATAAGGAGATTCCTGGCCAGTTTTTTGAAAGCGTATATCGTTATAATGATTTGGTCGCCGAAAAAGTCAAAGGCAACTATGATTTGATTCATTGTCATGATTGGCTTACCATGAAAGCAGGGGTAGCATTGAAAGAAAAGATGGGCATTCCCCTCGTCATTAGTGTTCATTCTACTGAGTACGATCGATCTGGTTGGCTATATCCAAATGATTGGTTTATCAACATTGAGAAAGAAGGCATGGAGAAAGCTGACAGAATCATTGCGGTAAGTCACTTCACAAAGAGAGTTATCGTTGATAAATATGGGATAAACCCGGACAAGATCAGTGTTGTTCACAATGCAGTTTATCCTCTTGGTGAAGGAAAAAAGCAGAACATTGTATTGTTTTTAGGTAGACTTACTATCCAAAAAGGCCCTGAATTTTTCTTAAAAGCTGCTAAAAAAGTTTTGGAACATGGGGAAAACACTCGTTTCGTAGTTGCTGGAATGGGAGATATGTTCCCTGGTTTGATTGATAAAGCCGTGGATATGGGCATATCCAATAATGTTATTTTCACTGGACTTCTGACCGAAGAAGAGGTTGAGCATATTTACAGGATTGCTAGCATATATGTCATGCCTTCTGTAAGCGAGCCCTTTGGTATTACGGCACTTGAGGCTATTTCAGCCGGTACACCTACTATTGTTTCTAAAACTGCGGGTGTTGCTGAGACATTCAAGAACTGTCTGCAAGTTGATTTCTGGGATACCGATGAAATGGCAAACAAGATCATATCTTTACTCAGATATGATCCATTGCATAAGACTTTAGCTAGAGAGGGAAAACGTGAAATTGACTTGTTTACATGGGAGCGTGTTGCTGATAAAACTATTGACGTATATAACAGGGTGATTTAGCTTGACATCAGTATGCATGTATTTTGAAGTTCACCAACCCATGAGATTAAATCATTTTTCGGTTTTCAATATCGGTGCGGATCATGCATCCCATTCAAACTATTTTAACCAAAAATTAAATCACGAAATATTTGAAAAAGTAGCGAAAAAATGCTATCTTCCAACAAACAATTTGTTGCTAAATTTAATTAATGAATCTGACGGCAAATTCCGTTTATCTTTTAGTATCACAGGTACATTTGTTGAGTATTGTGAACAATTTATGCCTTCTGTTATTGACAGTTTCAAAGAATTGTTTGCAACAGGTGCTGTTGATTTAATTGAAGAGACTTATTTTCACTCACTTTCAAGCTTATATGATAACCTTGACGAGTTTGAAGAACAGGTAAAAATGCATCGGCAGATGATCAAGAGGATATTCAATTATGAGCCAAGGGTTTTTCGTAATACTGAGGCGATTTACGATAATCGTATTGCAAAAAAAGTTGGAGATATGGGGTATAAAGGAATTATAACTGAAGGCACTGAGAAAATATTACATTGGCGTTCACCCAACTATATTTATAAGCCAGTTAATTCAAATATGAAGGTTTTGTTGAGAAATTATTCATTGAGTGACGACATTGGCTTCAGATTTTCATCTCGAAACTGGCCAGGTTTTCCATTAACTGCAGATAAGTATGCAGGCTGGATGTCTCGAGCTGACGGAGATTTGATTAATCTATTTATGGATTATGAGACCTTTGGGGAACATCAATGGACCGAGACAGGCATTTTTGATTTTCTTAGTCACCTTCCCAGAGAAGTTTTAAGACACGAACATCTTGATTTTGTTACGGTTAGCGAAGCAATAGACAGATATCAAGTTGTGGGAGAAATGGATGTTCCTTGGGCGATTTCATGGGCAGATGAGGATCGTGATGTTTCTACTTGGCTTGGAAATGATATGCAGGTGGCATGTTTTAACGAGTTAAAGAACATCGGACAAAAATTAAAGGAAACAGGGAATGATGATCTGATTAACACTTGGCGCAGACTTCAAACATCCGATCATCTCTATTATGTTTCAACAAAGGGTTTTGAAGATGGCAATGTACATGCATATTTTAGCCACTATGATAGCCCATATGATGGTTTTATTAATTATATGAATGTACTGCAGGATTTAAAAGAGAAAGCACTCTAAAAAAATTAGAGAAAAGAAGCGGCATATCTCTAATCTGATTGGGGCATTATCCAATTTGTCTTTGTTAGGTTTAAGACACGCAAACATAACTTTTGCTGAATAGCAACATTATAAAAATTTAAATGAAGGGGATTAAGGAAAAAGATGAGGGAATGGATTGTTACAAATGGTCTTGGTGGTTATGCATCACTGACACATTCTAACAGCAACACTCGTAAATTTCATGGTCTGCTCATTGCTAGTTTGAATCCTCCTACTGAAAGATGGGTTTTTGTTTCTAATGTAGAAGATAAAATTCAGATTACCGATGAAATCTATAATCTAAAAGACGTCAAAGGAAGATTCAGTTATGATTTATTTCCATCACTTTCTTATGATGTTGAGGGAGTAAACATAAAAAAAACATTTTTTATGCCTCATGGTAAAAATGTATCTGTCATTAGATACAGCATTAAAACAGACAAACCAGTAACATTTACCCATGCACCTGTCATAAATTCCAGACATTTTTATGATATAACCAATCATAATAAATTCTCTGTTAGACAGGATATTTTTGAAAATGGAGTTTGCATAACTCCAAGTAACATTGAGAAAACGATAAAAATAATGTTACACAATTCTACGTATAAACCAAAGGAGCACTGGAAGGAATTCTACTACGAAAAGGACAGAGAGAGAAATGATTCTCATATTGACAATAACTTATATGTTGGAAATTTTTTTAAGGAAATCAAAGAATCTACTGAGTATTATCTAATTTTCTCTCTCGAAAATAAAATCAGTAAAAATATTTCATCGTTATATTCTGAAGAAGTTCGGAGAAAAAAGGATTTATTTAATCGGACAGGCCTGTCAAGTGATTTTGAAAAACTGGTTTTATCAACCGATAACTTTGTTGTAAGAAAAGGAGCAGGTAAATCAGTTATTGCAGGTTACCACTGGTTTGGAGATTGGGGGCGAGATACGTTGATATCCTTGCCAGGAATTACACTTGTGACAAGTAGATTCAATATCGCAAAAGAAATTTTACTGGGATTGAAAGAGTTTTGCCATGACGGTTTAATTCCAAATGTTTTTATGGATCGAAATTCTGAAGCAGCATATAATACGGTGGATGCAGCTCTATGGTATATAGACCGTGTATTCCAATACCTCAAGTATACAAATGACCGTGTTTTTCTCAATGAGATATGGCATACGTTGAAGTCGATTATTGATGCTTATGTGGACGGAACCGATTATGGCATCTGTATGGATGATGATTTCCTCATAAGCCATGGACCTGGACTCACATGGATGGATGTAAAACTCGGCGACTATCATCCAACGCCCCGAACGAGAAAGGCAGTAGAAATTCAGGCATTGTGGTACAATGCACTTAGGATTATGAGCAAACTTGCAAGAATGTCAGGAAAAGATGACGATTACTATAATTTGTCAGAAGAAGTAAAAGAAAGTTTTAATTCACAGTTTAACCAACAATATGATGTGATTGATAACAAGGATTTGTCATTTAGACCCAATAAAATATTCCTTGTCTCTCTTGATTTTCCTATGATTGATAATACACTGCAGGAGAAAATTGTTAAAGAAGTTCAAAAAAAATTAGTCACCATCTTTGGATTGCGAACGTTATCACCTGATGATTCGAGATATAAGAAAAGCTATCTTGGCGAGTATAATCGAGATATTGCATACCATAATGGAACGGTATGGCCATGGTTAATGGGACCATTTATCAAATCCTTTGTTAAAGTAAAAAACCATGAACCGACATGGAGAAAACATGCATTTGAGAATTTTCTAGAACCTATGTTTCATGTGTTTGGCAAGAATTGGGATGGCTCGATATATGAGATATTTGACGGAGATTCCCCATATGCTCCTAGAGGGTGCATAGCACAGGCTTGGAGCGTAGCTGAAATACTTCGTGCATGGGTCGAAGATATTGAAAATATCTCCCCAACGTATGAGGATATCTTTACCTCACATGAAGTACGCGTTTAATACATATTGCTGAACCATTCTATTTGTGTTAAAAAAGGATCCATTTATTGCAATACAACTCCTCATCGTCCGTATCCAGTTATCTCTGTCATTGTAGAATTTGGGCATTATCCATGTTTCAAGTTTATTGTAAAGATCATTTCTATCAACATCATCATCAGATTCATTATCTTCTGTTTTTTCTGGACCAATTGACCATCCTGTAATATTTTCTATACATCCCTCAAGCCACCAACCATCAAGAGTGCCAAACTGTGGAACTCCGTTGTGTGCAGCTTTCATTCCTGAAGTTCCTGAGGCTTCCCGCGGTCGTCTAGGCGTGTTTAACCAGAGATCAGTTCCAGCGGTCATCATTTTACCAATAGTCATGTTGTAGTTGTGAATAAAAATTATTTTTACTTTACCTCTAATTGTTTTCATAGTTTCGAATATCCTTTTTATTGATTCCTTGCCAGATTCATCCTTTGGATGTGCCTTTCCAGCATATATAATCTGCAAAGGTCCTACTTTTTCGGCAATTTCTTCTAGCCGCTCATGATCAGAAATCAGCAGTTCAGGTCTTTTGTAGGCGGTTTGTCTACGGGCAAATCCTATTGTAAAATCATTATAGTTCATACCTACATTGTATCTTTCGTTAACAAAATCAATAAGCTTTTTCTTCGCGTCCATGTGGGCATGCCATATTTCTTCTTTATTTATGCTAAAAGCAGATCTAAGAACATATGGATCTGAACGCCAGCAAGGCATATGTTTATCAAAAAGTTTTTGAAAAGGTTCAGAAACCCACGTGGCTGTATGGACTCCATTTGTAATGGAATCTATGGAATGACCCGGAAACATTAATTGCGATACCTCTCCATGTTTCTTTGCAACGCCATTGACGTAATGGCTGAAAAATAATGCAAGTCTGGTCATATTTAACCTATTTTCAAATATGACTTCCTTGAGAATAGAGTCTGGAAGGATGTCACCCATCATTGGTTTGGCATAAGAAAGTTCAAATTGATCGTGCCCGGCAGCTACAGGGGTGTGAGTGGTAAATACACATTGTTCACGTACTTTTTCGACATCATTTAACTGGCGATATAGTTCAAGAGTCCCAAGAGCAGCATGCCCCTCGTTCATATGATACTTGTCGATTGTATCATACCCTAAAGCATTAAGCATCCGAATGCCGCCTATACCAAGAATGATTTCTTGTGCAAGGCGATATTTATTGTCGCCACCATACAGATGTTTTGTAAGGTTTCTGTCCCATTCACCGTTTCCCTCTACATTTGAATCAAGGAAAAAGACCGGTATTATGTAGCCATTTATACCTTTGAATCGGTAAAGCCAGGCACGAATATCAACATCTCTTCCCTCAATCGTCACAGTAGTTTTACTTGGAAGTAACTTCAGAAAATTTGAAACGGAAAAGTTTGCAGGGAGCTCTGTCTGATTCCCGTCTTTGTCAAGCTTTTGATAAAAATAACCATTTTCAGAAAGTAATGTAATGCCTACCAATGGTATGTTTAAATCAGCGCATGATTTAATTGTGTCACCGGCTAAAACGCCAAGCCCGCCACTGTAAGTAGGCATGCGTTTGTCAATTCCTATTTCCATTGAAAAATAGGCGATTTTTGGTTTCCCTTCGAGATCGACTACACGGATCTTTTTATGTGATTTTTTACTAAGTTCTTCATCCATCCTTTTCTTCCACCGTTTGACTTATTGTGACATGATTTTTAGGGGGATATTATTACAATGATTTATAACTTATCTTTTGTTTCGCTACGGCTAATTTTTATAATATTGCTATTTCGCCACGGATTCACTGTTTCATTGCATTAAGAATGGTTGCATTTATAAACCTGTTTGAAATATATAACTTGAAGAATTTGGTTTGGTGGTGTTAGTATAATTGAAAAAAGATGTGATATGTGTAATCGCAAGATCGCTCTAGATGAAAACCTTTCAGGAATGGTATTTGATGATAAACACTTTTTATGCGAGGACTGTTACGATACACATTCAGAGGAAGAGTTGGATAATTGGATGCAGACTACAATGCAACATCCTTCCAGAGGTATGCCCATAGCTCTTTGGCTTATACATGAGCAAAACAAAGATAAAACCATAATGTCAATGTCGACTAAAAAATAAAATACTGTTGTCTAAGAACCTATCGAAAATCCATCTCGCTAGATCTTTTCGTGATTACAGCATATTTGGCCAAAAATGGAATATTTTATGAAAATCCTTTTTAGAGTTTAATGTATTTAGCAAATTATGTTCATCATAAAACTTGGCGGCAGTGTGATAACTGAAAAATCAAAACAAGAATGCTTTCAACAGAATGTAATGGACAATTTGGCCGAGGAAATCAATAAGGCGGACAAAGAAGTTATATTGGTTCACGGTGCAGGTTCCTTTGGTCATATCCTTGCAAAGCAATATGAATTGAACGACGGATACAAAAACTATAGTCAAATCAAGGGTTTTTCTATTACTCATGCAATGGTCCAAAAATTAAACTCTCTTGTTCTAGATTCTCTACACAACCATGGAGTCCCTGCTGTTTCAATAGCCCCACATTCAACATTAAGACTTAATAATCATAATTTGGATAAAATGAATTACAAGATTTTTGAGGATTATTTGGATAAGCACTTCACTCCAGTAACATTTGGTGATGTGGCATTGGATAAAAAACTTGGTTTTTCAATTTGCTCTGGGGATTTACTTGTTAAAGCACTTGCAAAATATTTCAAACCAGAAAAAGTAATATTTGTATTAGATGAAGATGGTCTTTATACTTCAAACCCAAAGACGAATGAAAATGCAGAATTTATAGCTTCGATAGCACCCAAGAAATTAAGAAGATTGACAACGTCTTTAGATGATCATGCTGATGTTACTCAGGGAATGAAGGGAAAGATTAACACAATCAGTGAATTGGCTGGGAGTGGCATTGATACTGTTTTACTAAACGGTAATAAACATGAACGGCTATACAAGACATTAATCGGAGAAAAAACTAAAATCACTGTTGTTCATGGAGGCAAGAGATGAATCAGACTGAAAGTAGAAAAGACGAACACGTGAGAATTTCGATAGATGAAACTGTCTCAGCAAGTGATAATTATTGGGATGATGTAAAACTTGTGCACAATGCTCTTCCAGAGATTAATAAAAATGATATCGATATTTCTACGAAAGTATTTGGAAAAAAATTGGGGGCACCATTGATTGTTGCTAGTATGACTGGTGGTTATAACAAAGCTAAAAAAATTAACGAAAATCTTGCCGCTGCAGCAGAAAAATACCAAATAGGAATGGGCGTTGGTTCCCAGCGGGCAGCACTCGAAAAACCGGAATTGAAAGAAACCTATGGTATTGTTAAGGACTATGATGTTCCTTTGCGTTTTGCAAATATCGGAGCATCTCAGATTGTTTCATGGGGACATAAGAAAACACTTGATAATGCACAGAAAATGATTGATATGATTGATGCGCATGTCTTTATCGTTTGTCTGAATTTTTTGCAAGAGGCGGTAATGTCTGAAGGAGAATCAAACGCAAAAGGATGTTTTGATGCAATAAAAAAACTTGCAGAAGATCTTGACACTCCTGTAGTTGTAAAGGAATCAGGTGCAGGAATTTCATTTGATGTTGCTAGTAGGCTTTCAAAAACAAAAATAGCGGGAATTGATGTAGGTGGTGCAGGTGGCACGTCCTTTGCTGCAATAGAACATTATCGTTCTAAACTGAGATTTGACAGACTTCATGAGAGAGGAGGTAAAACATTCTGGGATTGGGGCATTCCTACACCAAAATGCATACTTAATGTTGGTGATGCAACTGATTGGAAGTTACCTATAATTGCGACTGGTGGCATTAGAGATGGTTTGGATGTTGCTAAGGCGATAGCCCTAGGTGCAAGTTGTGCAGGAGTGGCACATACATTTCTTAAACCTGCAACCAAGAGCAAACAGTCTACACTTTTTGAAGTTGAAGCGATTGTTAAAGAACTGAGGGCTGCAATGTTTTTAGTTGGTGCAGATAGAGTTTCAAAAATGGCTGATATTGGTGCAGAATATGGATTTAAAAAATGAATTAAAAAAAAGAGTAGACTTGTTTAACATAGAACTCAAAAAATATTTGGAAAACGGCCGTCCAAAAATTCTTTATGATGCCGCAAGACATCTTCCCATGGCTGGTGGCAAAAGACTGAGACCGGCTATATCTATGCTAGCCTGTGAAGCTGTTTCAGGAGATGTGAAACAAGTCATGCCGCTTGCAGTGTCCCTTGAACTAATTCACAATTTCACGCTTGTTCATGATGATATAATGGACAAATCACATTTGAGGAGAAATACGCCAACAGTGCATATTGAATATGGAGAACCTACTGCAATAATAGCAGGAGATCTTTTGTTTGCCAAAGCCTTTGAAATTATGCACGATTTCCCTGGCGACCCTGCCGTTTTCAAAAAATTGGATTCAGGTCTTGTGAGAAGTATTCGCGAGGTATGCGAAGGCCAGCAGCTCGACATGGAATTTGAAAAAAGACATAACGTTTCAGAGAAGGAATATCTAGAGATGATAAGAAAAAAGACATCTGCATTGTTTATAATTGCAGCAGAGGGTGGTGCAATTGCAGGTGGGGGAGCAACAGAAGAGATTAAAGGTATGAATGCATATGGAGAATTTCTGGGGCTTGCCTTTCAAATAAGGGACGATTATCTTGATATGAGTAGCGATGAAGAGACGCTTGGAAAAGATATTGGTAATGACATTAGAAACGGTAAAAAAACACTCATTGCGGTTCACTCTTTGAATAATGCTTCCGGAGATGATAAAAAACTTTTGGATAATATATTTGGTAATAGGGATGCTTCGGAACGGGATGTCAAAAAAGTATATGATTTGTTTGAAGAGTTGGGATCAGTTGGATATGCAAAAAATACTGCTTTGGAGTATAGTGATCGGGCAAAAAAAGCCCTTGATACTTTGCGAAATTCAGATGCAAAACAAGTTTTAATAAAACTTGCAGAATATTCCATAAAACGAGAGAAGTAATATTATGGCAACTGATGAGATACAAGAAACTGCAAGAAAATACGCGCTTCGAAATGCTGTTCAATTTGATGGAAAGGCAAATGCAAAATCAGTGATAGGAAATGTAATTGGTGTTTTGCATAAAAAAGGATTTAATCCAAGGGAGATTATTCCAATAGTTAATTCTGTTGTTAAGAAAATTAATAAAATTCCGTTGGAAAAGCAGATTTCTGAGTTGGAAAAAATAGCACCAGAACTTCTTAAAAAAGAAAAGAAACAACGAGATTTTTCTTTACCTAAACTTCCAGAGGCGAAAAAAGGAAAGGTAGTTACTCGATTTCCTCCAGAACCTAATGGATATTTACACATTGGTCATGCTAAGGCAGCTATTGTTGATTACGAATATGCAAAGAAATATGATGGAAAGTTCATCTTACGTTTTGATGATACGAATCCTGAGAATTCTCATCTTGAGTTTTATGATGCACAGAAGAAAGATCTCAAATGGCTTGGCATAGAATGGGACGAAGAATATTGCACATCAAATAATCTTGAGAAACACTATAAACTAGCAGAGCAGTTGATAAATCAAGGGGATGCATACATTTGCAATTGCCCACCGGATGTAGTTAAAGATGGACGTTTTCATGGAAAAGAGTGCAATTGTAGGCACAATTCGCCTGGAGAAAACATCGATCTTTGGAAAGATATACTCTCTTCTTCATCAGAGGGCATGGTCCTTAGACTTAAAGGAGATATGACTTCTGACAATACTGCAATGCGCGATCCGACCCTGTTTAGAATTATTAATAAGCCACATCCACTGCATGGGGACAAATATCGTGTGTGGCCTACCTATGATTTTGCAGGTGCGGTGGAAGATAGCATAGGTGGGGTGACACATCCATTTCGTACAAAGGAATATGAGCTCCGTGATGAATGTTATTTTTATCTTCTAGATCTCCTTGGGTTAAGAAAACCTCATCTTTTGGAATTTGCCCGTCTTTCCATAGAAGGCATGCCCGTTTCAAAACGCAAAATAAAACCACTAATTGAAAATGGATCGGTTTCAGGATATGATGACATCAGACTTCCAACCCTTAAGGGGTTAGAAAAGCGAGGCATATTACCTGAAGCCATCAAACGATTTGTTTTGACTCAGGGAATCTCCAAGGTTGAATCGACTGTTACATTTGGTCTTGTAGAAGCAGCTAATCGCAAGATATTAGACCCGATAACAAAACGCTATTTTTTTGTGAAGGACCCTGTACAGATGATTGTTCAGGGTGCCCCATCAATGGAGAAATCAATAAGTTTACATCCAAACGATGAAAAATTTGGAAATAGAACAGTAAAGACCGGTAATACATTTTATGTTCCAGAAGAAGACATTGAAAAGATGAAAATTGGAGAAATATTTAGATTAAAAGATCTCTTTAATGTTGAAATAAAAGAAAAAAATGATGTCGTCATTGCAGGATATGCTGGTGAGGAGCTGATGTCTGATTCAGCTAAGATTCAATGGACAACTGACAAATATGTTAAAATGGATGTTTTTATTTCACACCCTCTCTTTAAGGAGGGAAAATACAATCCAGATAGCCTTGAAAAAGTACAGGGATTTGCTGAAGAGGCAGTCTCCTCCATAGAAAATGGTGAAATTATACAGTTTGAACGGTTTGGTTTTGTGAGAATTGAAAACACAAAAAACCAGATAGTCGGATTTTTTGCGCATAAGTAAACTTTTTAAATTGGAATGCATTTTGGATATTCAGGTTGGATGTAAGAATTGGAGGATGGGATAGTATGTGCTATAAGAAAAAGGCGATAATATTTTTAACTTTTTGTTTGTTTTTAATTTTTTGCGCAGAATCGGCAATTGCAGGCAATATCGAATCATTTTTTTCACCGGAGATTTCCTTTTTAGCTGTATTGGCAATAGTAGCAATCATTATTGCAGTTATTACTGCAGGCGGTATAAAATATGTAACGCCGGAA
>Ga0307431_1001303_pt1 | contig 14574 bp, 15 predicted proteins | sample SalMarWE160170MG_FD_202155 | JGI IMG/M metagenome (GOLD analysis project Ga0307431, IMG submission 202155) | Salt marsh sediment microbial communities from the Plum Island Ecosystem LTER, Massachusetts, United States - WE1603-170 | ecosystem: Environmental > Aquatic > Marine > Intertidal zone >...
CATCTCTGTACATTATAAGAGCAACGGTCAGCTAATTACCTCTTCTCAGATATCTCTTGGCCTTACGCGTTCATAAGAAGTCTCATGGCTCAGATCTCAGTTCATTGGTCCACGGTCTTGACAACCAATTAAATTCCAAGTATAAGAAACTATTAAGAATAAATATAGTAGGTGATCTGCCCAATATAATTCCCGATGGATGTGGATATAGCTGCAGGGAAATTAACTACGGCGTTAACTTCTTCTCTCAGCCGAGCAATGTTCTCATGGTAGGCGGGACCATCTACGGTAAGGCCCGTGAGGGCACACAGGAACAGATGGAGGACCTGAGACTGATCGCCAGAGGAACTCTGTTTAACAAGGATGAATACACGGTACTGCGCCCTAACGGGCAGGTGCTCCTGGATGCCGACTATGTCCTCTCGACAGTAGGAGGGCTGTATGGCAGGGTAGATCCGGAACGTGCTGTTCGGATGCTTAAAAAGTATCTGATGCCGTTAGAGGTGGAACGGGTCAAGGCAGACTCATAGGATGAATGAACTGGGATTGGTTCAGGTCTACACCGGCACCGGAAAAGGAAAGACTACTGCCGCTATCGGGGCCGGTATCCGTGCTGTAGGACAAGGCTTGAGAGTTTACATGATCCAGTTCCTCAAGGGGGGAAAGAACTTTCCCCCCTACGGGGAGGTTCGCGCGCTTGCACTGATCCCCCAATTCACGCTGGAACAGTACGGCCCCTCTCACTTCATTAAACCCGGTGCGATAAGCGATGAGGACCGCAAGATTGTCAAGCGAGGCTTAGAGCGAGCAGAGGAAGTCCTCGCTTCAGGGGACTACGACCTTGTGATCCTCGATGAGATCAACGTTGTCCTTCACCTGGGTATGGCAACGCTTCAAGAGGTTCTCGATCTGCTAGGTAGGAAAGCGACACAGACGGAGGTGATCCTCACCGGCCGCGGGGCCCCGGAGGCGTTGTTGGAACGCGCCGATCTGGTAAGTCGAGTTGATGCAGTGAAGCACCCCTTTGACAAGGGAATCCGAGCTCGACCTGGGATTGAATATTGATCGGAGCAAATCTGTACGTTCTGATGAGTGGTTTCCTCTCCTCTGGTGGTCATTCGTCATTCCGGCCCCTGCTCTGGACCTCGAATCTTTGTGAGTTACCCTGCCGTCATGTCACAAGGGTAAGCGCATGGAGCCGACCGCGAGGACGCGGTGGAAATCAAGTAGTTGTGAAAGGTTTCCATTAAGCAAGATGTCATCATTATCCGTTTGCCGGATACTAGTAGCCCGGCAAGTCTACTCCCCTAAGATCTTGCTAGAAACCTTCAACAACATAGCATCCTTGACACTACACGCTGAACGATCTAGTATCGGTGTGCACCCGAATAGCGACTGGAAAGGGCTGTTGACTGTAGAATGAGAATACACAGATGAAGGATTCATTGCGCAAAGGTATTTCGTTTGGGTTGACATCGGCTGTCATCACGACCCTAGGTCTCATCGTTGGCCTCCACTCAGGGACGCATTCCAGGATTGTGGTCCTTGCCGGGATTGTAACCATTGCCGTTGCTGACGCGTTGTCAGATGCCTTGGGTATCCACATTTCAGAGGAAGCAGAGAACACTCACACCACAAGAGAGATTTGGGAGGCCACCGTTGCGACCTTCCTGACCAAGTTTCTGTTCGCGGCGACCTTTCTGGTCCCTGTTCTTCTTCTCTCCCTTTCCGCTGCCATCATCGTGAATTTAACATGGGGACTCTCCATTCTCTCTGTTCTGAGTTACATCATTGCAAGATCGCAGGGCAAGCCACCTTGGAAGATTGTCGGCGAACACCTCGTGATCGCAATGATCGTCATTGCACTCACGCACTGGGTGGGCGACTGGATTGGAACACTGGGAGCATGAACCAGCACCCAACAATCGACTCCTGATGAGCAACAACCGGCTAGTGAGTGTCGAATGGAGAAGTGAAGACGATACGTTTATTCTTGCGGTCTCCAGCAGTGGGACATTCGACACATCGAGCGGCTTGCTGTACCATGGTTAGTTGTGGTGAATATGATTCTCATGCATGACCAGGAGGTCTGCTATGGCAAAAGCACAGGACAAGAAACGGACGAGTGAAAAGAAGAAGGCGCAGAAATCAATCAAAGAGAAGCGCGCTGCCAAGAAGGCCAAGAGGGCCAAGAAGGCTGACAAGGCCGGGGGTTACTAGCGGATCGTAAGACGATGGATGCAGCAGGTTGTCGAAACATGGCGGAGCTGCTCGGGACGCCGTTAGGATAGATCTCGCACACCTTAGGCTGGTAGAGCGGATAGCGTTTCGAGCCGGAAGTCTCTGTCTCCCTGGTTGCGCTCACCGACAACCTTCACCTGTTCCAGGGTTGCCGAATGCCCTGTCAAGGAGAGTTTCTCCTCTAGTGTACCGTCTATGTGGGGCTTATATCGGGGTTCAATTGCATGACGATCCGGGGTTCGCCGGAATGACGGTGCACACTAACAATCGGAACCTGTAGTCTTACGGAGGATAGCCTTAACTTAGCGGTTACGCTGTTGGCGGGAGAGGATTGAGGTGAGGAGGGCAGCCCTGAAGTTGCTGCAGTGTTACGTCATCATTATCCGTCTGCCGGACAATAACAGCTCAGAAGGCCTAGTTCTGCAAGATCGTTGCCTGAAACTCTCAACAACATGGTGTAGATCTTTTGACGCTACATGCTGAACGAGCTAGTATCGGTGTGCGGCCGAATATTGGTCAAGAGGGATTGTTGGGATTATTATGAAAAGCATTCCATTACACATATCTAAGCAGGTCCAAGAAGCTATTTGCAGACCAGAGGGAACAGTTCATCCCCTGGGACAGGTACAAGAGTTGCATCTATCGATCTGAAGAAAGTACCCTGGGATCTTGTATTGAATCGGTGCTCAACTGATACACTGGCACAGAGGAGGATGTGATGAGTAAGGTAGTTGCAATCAACGGCAGTCCCCGAATGGAAAAGGGCTATACCGCGATGGTTCTTACCCCTTTCATCCAAGGGATGCTGGATGTCGGATCCGATGTCGAGCTATTCTATGCTAGCCGCCTCAAAGTCAAGCCTTGCACGTGTGGCGAGATGTACTGCTGGTACGAAAAGCCTGGGGAATGTTGTATCAAGGATGATATGCAGTTGCTTTATCCTAAGCTAAGGAAGGCAGACATACTCATCCTGGCCACCCCGGTTTACATTCCTCTGCCCAGTGAGATGCAGGACATCATCAACCGGCTGTGCCCCTTGATCAAGCCCTTTCTTGAGATACGTGAGGGACGGACGCGGGCCAGGTTTCACGAGGAGGTTGGGATTCGCAAAATCGTGCTTGTGTCCACGGGTGGATGGTGGGAGAAGGGGAACTTTGGCACAGTGGTGCGCATCGCCGAAGAGCTTGCGAAGGATGCGAGTGTGGAGTTCGCCGGTGCAGTGCTCAGGCCCCACGCATTTCTGATGAAGGAACAAGGGCAATTAACCGAGAAAGGGGAAGCCGTTCTGAATGCGGTGAGAGGAGCGGGCTATGAGCTGGTCAACGAAGGGGTAATGAGCAAGGAAACCCTCGAGGCGATAAGTCGCCCACTCATCTCCGAGGATGAGCTGAGGCGTAGATACAACCGGATGTTGTGAGGGGTAGTGTATTGCCGAAGGAGTTGAGCTTTGGTGTCAAGCGCGCCTAACACGTGCCTGCAGCCGACCGTGCTGTCGAGAATCCTTTTGATGCTTGCCTCGTGTTTGTGGCGTTCTGGCACGCAAGGGGGTCGTCCACTCGCAGCTTATCTGCAGCCTCGTTAGGCAGAATTTTCACCACTTGACAACAGGAGGGAAAAGTGGAAGATCATCATCCAGAGATTTCGGAAGATCGCCTTTTCTTCTTTGAGAGGGAAAAAATCGTTGTCGATGACTTCGATGCTACAGGGTTCATTTTGGACATCGGTGGAGGTGGCAGAGGAGTGATAGGGAAGCTCAAAGGCGAACAAGTTATCGCCATTGATCCTAGCAAACGGGAACTGGAGGTGGCGGCAGCCGGTCCATTGAAGATCATAATGGATGCCACGAATTTGCAGTTCCTTGACGGGACCTTCAGCACGGCGACCTCGTTCTACACGCTGATGTACATCAAACGAACTGATGATCATAAGAAAGCGTTTAGCGAAGCGTTCAGGGTTCTCACCCCCAGGGGGAGACTCTTCATCTGGGACGCGGTCTTTCCACCACGTTTTGATGAAGACAAGGATATTGCCGTATTTCCTCTGACTGTCCAATTGCCTGACGAGGAGATCGATGCGGGATATGTGGTGCTATGGCCAGAGGAAGGGCGCGATCTGTCTTACTACGTAGGGTTGGCTGAGAATGCAGGATTCGAAGTTGTTTCGCAGCGGGAAAGCGACCAAATGTTTTTTCTGGAATTGCGGAAGCCATAGGTTTTGGCCAATGAATTCTGGCTAACCAGCGGTTGCAGCCGAGCGCGAGGATGCTGCGTGCCCTCGCAACGGGGCTGCGGCTTACCATCCGCGGCTCGTTGGGCACCATGTTCTAGCTAGCTGAGATGTGGCGGTCCTATGAGGAGGACGACAGAATATGCTCATGTTGGAAAGAACTGCATTGATAATCATTGACGTTCAAGACAAACTGGCACACCTGATGTACAGGAAAGAAGCACTCTTTGAGAACCTGCAAAAGATTATCAAAGGCACTCATATTCTTGGAATTCCTATTCTCTGGCTTGAACAAAACCCGGAAGGCTTAGGACCGACAATCCCTGAGATTGCAGACCTCCTCTCCAATACTGAGCCTATCAGTAAGTTGAGTTTCAGTTCTTGCAGGAATGACCGCTTTATACAGGCATTGAAGGCCTTAAACCGCAAGGAGATCCTGATTGCAGGGATTGAGACACACGTCTGCGTGTATCAGACAGCAATTGATTTGGTGAATTTGGGGTACGAAGTTCAGATTGTTGCTGACGCTGTCTCTTCAAGAACCATGGAGAACAAGAAGATCGGCCTCCAGAAAATGAGAGATGCCGGAGCAAGTTTGACGAGCACGGAGACCGCCTTGTTTGAACTGCTAAAGGTAGCTGAGGGGAAACAGTTCAAGGAAATTCTTAAGGTCATAAAATAACCACTGTGCCCAACAAGGCGCTCCACCTGACTGCTATTCCGCTGCGCTTCATAGCGACAGGTGAGCTCGGTCGTTAGGCATAGAATGACTGATTATTACCATTCTATTTAGTATGATTGTAGCGAAGGTGGAATTGTAAAGCCGTTAATTAATAAAAAGGAGGGATTGTATTATGGTGAAAGTGATCGTTATAGCACTCATCCTAAGCTTGATGAGTCTTGTACCTGCACTGGCCTGCACGACCATACTCGTCACCAAGGGGGCGTCAGAAGACGGTTCGGTCATTGTCGCGCATTCAGACGACAGCGAATTGTTCGATCAGCGCCTGGTCTACGTACCGGCCGCAGATCATAAGCCTGGATCACTCCGGCCTGTATACTACGATGCTGCATCGCTGGGCAGCAGGCCGGAATATCATGGATATGAGCTGCGGCGCTATGTCGGCACACACCGGGGCCCGACTTATATCGATCCCAATCAGCCGCAGAGCATACCGCTTGGTTACATTCCGCAAGTCGAACATACCTACGCGTACTTCGATGGTAGCTATGCCATCATGAACGAACATCAACTTATGTTTGGCGAGTGTACCGACGGAACCAGAATTCAACCCGAACCGGTACCTGGAAAACTTATTTTCTACAGCGCTGAACTGAGCCGCGTAGCAGCAGAACGCTGTACAACAGCACGCGAAGCCGTTGAATTGATCGGTTATCTTATTGAGACCTATGGCTATTACGGCACGGGCGAAACACTGCCCATCGGGGATACAGAAGAAGGCTGGGTCATAGAAATGGCACCCAGTCCTGAAGGCACAGGCGGCCTTTGGGTGGCAAGAAAAGTACCCGACGGCGAGGTGTTTGTGGCCGCAAATGAGCTGCGTATCCGTGAAATCGACCAGGATGACCCCAACATGCTCTATTGCAAGGACCTGCATGCCATTGCCGAAAAGTACGGTTGGTGGAAACCGGAAGACGGCAAGCTGGACTGGCTGAAAACCGTGAGCCTGGGAGAATATAACCATCCTTATTACTCGCTTCGCAGGGTCTGGCGGCTGCAGTCGCGGATTGCGCCTTCGCAGGCCAAATCGCCTTGGGTCGAGAATGGCTACACGAAAGAGTATCCATTCTCCATCAAACCGGACAAGAAGCTCAGTGTCCGCGACGTCATGAGCTTGTACCGCGATTATTATCAGGACACTGAGTTCGATCTTTCAAAAGGAGTCACCGCGGGACCATTCGGCAGCCCCTACCGTTACCCCGGCCCCATGGACGCGGGAGGCGACACCGGGGATCCGAACCGCGAGCTGAAGGGCGCGTGGGAACGTCCGATTTCCATTTTTCGCTGTGGGTTCAGCTATGTATGCCAAGCCCGCGGATGGCTGCCTGATCCAATTGGGGGTCTTGTCTGGTTCGGTCCGGATGAGCCGATGAGCACCTGCTACGTACCTTTCTACGTGGGGGTCACAAGCATCGCTGAGCCATATTACACATGTGAAACCTCAACCTTCAGCCAGAACAGCGCGTGGTGGGCCTTCAACTTCGTGGCCAATTGGGCGGGTCTGAAATACAGCTACATAATCAAAGATATTCAGCAGAAGCAGGACGAAATAGAACACGCTGAAATTGAAGGCATCAAGAATATAGATGAGCAGGCGGTTGCTCTTTATAAACAAGCCCCGAAAAAGGCGCAGGAACTGCTCACCACATACTGCGAAACGCAGGCCAACCAGGTTGTGAAAGACTGGTGGGAATTTGCCTGGATTCTTGTGGCCCGTTATGACGATGGCTATATTAACGCGTCTGGGAAAATGGCCCAGGAAGTCGGTTATCCTGAAGATTGGTATGATAAGTCAGAATGGACCAACGGGCCGACAAGCTACCAAAACAAAGAAAACGAACCAACGGATTAAGAATCCGTCGAGTTGTGAGTTAAGTATTGTCATAAGAAAGTGACTATAGTCAGGTAGTCCATGAAGGAGGAGAGTATAGTCAGATCGTTGAAAGTAGGATTTAGACTCAAAAGAAGTGTTTAGCAAGGCGCTGCATCCGACCGCCATTCCGCTGCGCTCCGAGGCGGCAGCTGGGCTTTAGCGTTAGATGAACTAAATGTGGGTTATACGACTATGAAGTATCTTGTCGGTGTAACAGATTATTCTTGGTTTGAGTTCTTACTAAGCCTGAAAGCCACAAAGTCAATTTCTGGCGTCCGAGTGGTAAATTGTCAAGAGCAATAGAAGTTGGTGTGCCTTCGTCTTGGAGGATGGCGAGAATCTCCTCTAGGAGAACGCATCGACTACGTTTTGATGAGTAGTTTCCTCTCTTCTTGCTGGGGCCTTCGCCGGAATGACGGTGCACACTAAGAATCGGAATCTGCGGTCTAAGGAAGATAGCCTTAACTTAGCGGTTATGAAGAGTCTGCCTGTGTAGTACCGTGACTCAACCTACTGTAAACAGCAAGGGAGATGCATGCCAAACAATCTCACCCTCACCCCTGATCAAGTCAGGGGCAGGCTCTAGCCTCTCCCTTCATCTCGCCCCGTGTAGTAGTACGATGGGAGTTACTACATGGGGCAAGGGAGAGGAATCAAACGGATGCTAAATAATCTTCCCTCCCCGATCGAGGGAGGGAATTAAAGGGAGGGGGAGAAACAGTGCAACCGTGTAGTAGCACGAGTGAACTTGGTGGTGCTGATTCCGTTTGCTCGGTCTCATGGGTCAAAGAGTATCCGTAGAGCCGCAAGGCATGTCTTGCCTGGCTGATCTGTCAGTCCTGGCAGCAGCTCTGAAGTTCCTGCTCTGGAATGGCAAGAGCTAGAACAGTTTGCTCAATCGATCAACCGCCTCGGCGGTTGTCTTCTCGCGGCGCGACCTCATCCAGTTAACGACCCCTGATCCGCAGACGGTTGCACCCTTGGCTTTGCAGAGCTTCCGCATCTGGCGGATGGCGCGATTTCCGCCCATCCACGGATAGGGAAACAACTGCGTGACCAAACAAGCCACCTTTTTGCCTTGTAAGGACTCAATCTGCTTCAGATAGGTAGTCAGTACCGGCGACAGGGAAAAGGCCTCCACTGCAGAGCCGAACACGAGCGCATTGTATGGCCCGGTATCGGGCAGCGTTTCGAGCTGGAAGTCTCTGCCTCCCCGCTTGCGCTCACCGACAACCTTCACCTGTTCCAGGGTCGCTGAATGCCCCGCTGCGGAGAGTTTCTCCTCCAGCTTCTTGGCAACGGAAAGCGTGTTCCCCGTCTGAGAATAGACGATGATGCCGATATTCATCTTACACCTCCGAATTGGTCTGTGATCACTACACTACCATATTTAGGTGTCGCTGCCCAATAGAATCCTCTCCACCAAGAATGGCTGCGGTGACCGTTGTCTGGGTCTGTGCGAGATCTTGGAAGAGGAGTTCGCCAAGTTCGTTGTCGACTACAAGCCCGAGAAAGCTGAGACCATCCCGGCCAGGTTTTGAACCCCTCGAATCCGAGGGGTTTAGGAATAGCGCTGACCTCAGCAGCTTTGTGTTGACTTCCCGACAATGGATAAATTCCACTTAGGCCATCGGGTTGATCTGCAAATCCAGAGGCTACAGCGCCACCTATGCCCACGAAGACATTAGCTTTGAATCACTTTAGTGTTGTATTCCCCGCCGCTTGCGGCGTAAGCTTTTTGTGTGAGTAGGTGTATACATAAGAGTCATAATATAGCGGCGCTGATTTACCATCTGGTATTTCCAGCGAAGTACAGAGGCGTGGTATTCGATAGTGATGTTGATAAAGCACTTAGAGATACTTGTTTGGAGATGGTTTGTGCGATCTATTCGACGTGAAACAGCAGTAGAGAGCAAGGTGTATTAGAGAAAGCTTCACCAATGACTGAATTTGGAGATCAAGAACTTGCCACTGTGTAGGACAATAGAATCAAAGGAGACCTATGAATAACTATAAGAACCGCCGTGCTAGATTGATTAGTAGTATAGGTGCTGATGCCTTCTTAGTCTTCGATCTTGATCGTATCCTGCCGCGTAGCATCGACCATGAAGGCTTGTTTTACCTGACCGGTTACACTGGGGAGGGGGCTCTTCTTATCTGCAGGGATGAGGCGATTCTACTAACGGATTCCCGATATGTAGAGCAGGCGGGTAAAGAAGCTCCGGGATTAATCCTTCGACACGCAGAGGGGGATTACCTCGCAGAGATAGCTGCCCTCATACAAGAGAGGGGCATACAACGCCTTGCCTTTGCCTCCTGGCGGATGACCCACTTTGTTGTCGAAAAGTTACGGGATACTACAGGGATTGATCTCGTTGTTGCGGCCGATCCCGTGCGAAAGATGCGTGCAGTTAAGGATACGGGGGAGATCGAGCTTATTCGCAAAGCAACGAAAATCTCCGAGGAAGCGCTTGCCGATCTCATCGGGGAGATCGAGGTTGGGATGAATGAGGTTGACATCGCCTTCCGATTCGGTCTGTTGATGCGAGAGAAAGGCGCAGAGCGCACCTCATTTGACATGACCGTTGCTTCAGGACCTAATTCCTCGCTGCCGCACTACCGACCTTCTCTTGGACGCCGGACGCTTGCCGCCGGTGATCTCCTGTTGGTTGACTTTGGGGCTGTGGTAGGAGGGTACTGTTCCGACATGACGCGAACGTTCACCGTGGGCAAGGGAACGAGCAAACAAAAGGACGTCTATGATTGGGTTTTGAAGGCCACGGAGGCAAGTCTCTCCAAGCTTCGCGCTGGGGTACTGGGGCAGGAAGTTCATCAGGCAGCGGTTGATGTTATCGAACATTCTCCATACAAGGACTACATCTTCCTCTCGCCGGTGGGGCACGGAGTCGGTCTCGAGGTTCATGAGCTCCCGCGGATGGGGTTGGACCCAGGTGTCCTCGAACCAGGTATGGTCGTAACTGTCGAGCCCGGCATCTACATCCCCGGTTTCGGCGGGGTGCGCATCGAGGATATTGCTGTTGTTACTGAGGATGGCTACAAACTGCTTACGGGTTTTCCCCGTGATCGACTGATCGAGATCGGGTAGATAATGCAGTCGAAGTCTATAGGTGCCCTGATTGAGACGCATCGGCAGGGTGAAAACAGGTTGAGCCTGGGAGAGGAACTCTAGTGAGCAAGCTCGTCTGAGCCGCGTGGCTCTTGGTGTGGGTTCTGGAAGCTATTTCTGGTGATTCAGGCGGACTCATTCAACAGTAGTCGGATTGGAAGTAGGTATGGCCTGTTGTTAGAATATCCTGAGTTGCAACTTCGCGCTCAGGTAGGTTAAACGCTTCAAATTCCCGCAGCGCTGCCTATGCATCGCTTGACTTTATTCTGGCTTTGGAGGTGCCTTTCCACACTAGGATCTACAGACTACAGCACGAGCCCCATCTTCAAGTACTCCACCCGCTTCTCGAACCCGAGTGACTCAGCCGCCTCGACAACTGATGGCATCCAGCGCGGGATCTGGATTTCAACTCGCAACTTCGGGCTTCGCGAGACAACCTTGTAGAGCATCAGCCCGAGAAGATGCTCAGCAAGCCCGGGGTACGCGGGGTCGAGGCGGACCGAGATGCTGTTGACGCCCTTCCCTCTGGTTGATGCAGAGTAGCGACAACGAGCGATCAGCATGCCATCGCTTGTACGGCGAACAACAAACTCCTCTTCCTTCTCCCGTTGTACAAGATTGAGGAGTCGGATGAGCAGGCGGAACACTAAAGGCTGCCGGAACCTCCCCTTCTCAACTGGCTCAAACTCGCGGGCTCGCTCCGGTACGATCCGCTCTTCGAGCGCAAGCCGGGTTCTCCAGTCGGAGCGTGGAAGCCGCGAGATGCTGAATCCTGGGGGGAGAGGAGATAGCGACGGCATCGCAGGATCACTCAGCGAGTACTCTGTAGTGGCATCATAGGCCTCGAATCCGAGGCTCTCGTAGAGCCGCTGCGCGGGTGTGTTCCCGCTAATCACGCCAAGCCAGGTCTTCTTAGCCCCGCGCTCTTTCATTAGCTCAAGGGACTTGTCGATCGCAGCGCGGGCGATTCCTCGTCGCCTGTATTCGGGCAGCACGCCGACCGTCCCTACAAGCCACGCGCTGGTCGTTCCATGGCGCTGGACTATCGTCACTCCAACCATGTTACCGTCTTCGATAGCCACGTAGCCCCTAAACATGTCACGCAGCGATGGAGCGAGAATCTGCGCAACCCGCATAAGGGGCCAAATGCGACGGAAGCTCTTGAGCATATGAGAGATCTGTTCCTTCTCGTCGATCTGAACGCTCCACTCCGGGTTCTCCGGATACTGGAACGTGTCGCAGATCATCTCTCCCAAAGGTTTCAAATCGCGCGGCCACTCGATCGGCCTTAATTCCACAGGTATACCTCCTTAATCGCAGGTCAATGAAGTATCTCCATGGCCTACCGTCTATGCAACAGCGGGAAATCAGTTGATGGGTGTCTCAAAGTCATTGACATATTCCGTTGGTGCGGACGTTCAATACACAACAAGCTCTCGACCAGGAATCAGGGCAGGACGAGATGGAGAAGCGGCTGTACGAGGCGGAGCTGTCAGGAACACGGTCGGATACAGTAGTGAATGAGATCCATCCCCCGTTCCAATGGAAGGAAAAGCCCAAGAAGCCGCCGTGGATACCCGCAGCAAGGCAGGTCCCACTCATTTGCCATGCAATCTACTAGAACTGCGAACGAACGGATGGCATCACTGGCGGAAATGGAGCGCAGCGGAGTGAAATTCCAGTGCAGCGAGTTGTTAGCGATTCTTGCTGTAATCTGAACATTGATGCCAATCATCCTAACGCCACATCAAGTATCATCATTACCGAAAAACCGGTCATTGTTGCCATTGTCACTAAATCGATGTTTTCATATTTTCTTTGAGATTCGGGTACTAGCTCCTCTACTACGACAAAAATCATGGCTCCAGCAGCAAAACAAAGAGCATATGGTAAAATATTTTGCATTCTTAAGACAAATAGTGCTCCGATAACCCCGGCGATTGGCTCAACGATTCCCGAAGCTTGCCCCATAAAAAAACTTTTCCCTTTACTCATCCCTTCTCTTCTTAATGGCATTGATACAGCAGTACCTTCAGGGAAGTTTTGAATTCCGATTCCGATTGCCAAAGCAATTGCTCCTCCAATTGTGGCAGATGGGAGATGAGCTGCCACCGCTCCAAAAGCAACGCCTACAGCAAGACCCTCAGGTATATTGTGAAGGGTTATAGCAAGTACAAGAAGGGTACTTCGTTGCCATGAAGTCTTTACCCCTTCACTCTTATCAATACTTAGGCCAGGATGAAGGTGTGGCAAAATTTTGTCAGTCACCCTCATAAAAATCCCACCACCCATAAATCCGATGACTGCGGTCAACCATGGAATCTGCCCCAACTGTTCAGCCATTTCAATACCTGGGGCGAGAAGAGACCAGAAGCTCGCAGCAATCATTACACCAGCAGCAAAGCCAAGCATTGAATCCATAAGCTTTGTGTTTACAGTACTTGAAAAAAATACAAGTGCCGCGCCTGCAGCAGTTACACCCCAAGTGAAGAGTGTGGCAATGAACGCCTGCATAATTGGATCAAATTGTTGTATAAAATCGCCCATTCTTATTATTCCCCTCGCTAACGGTCGGGTTCAGCCGCACGCGGAGCGTGTCGGCTGCAACCCGTTGTTAGGCCGCAACCTTTGTCTTAACCTTGCTTGATTGCCTTGAAATACAACAGCGCGCCGTTTTCACAAGGAATACGTTCAAACTTGAAACCATACTCCTGGCAGATTGTCTCCAATTCTGTTTCTGGATACAAAACACCTCTAATTGTACTTTGAAGCCTATTTCTCTCTGGAACAGGGACACTACAAACTAGCACGCCATCGGGAAGCAAGACCCGACTGACTTCTTGAAAGACAATCTCTACATTGCCAATAAAGTTCAGTGATAGGATACATAGGCAAAGGTCAAAAATGTTACTTTCAAAGGGTAAATCATCTGCACCTACCACATAGAATTCAGGGTCTGGAAAACCAGATTTGATGAACCGCTTCGCTGCCTGCTTTAGTAAACCAGGGCTTACGTCTGTCCCTGTATAATGATTGTCACTATTGAGGAAATGAACTGTGCTTCCGCTACCCGTTCCTAATTCGAGAACTTGCCTTCCGTGACTGCCTGCCAATTGTTGAGTGAGGGCGTTATAGTGTTTTTGGATATTGCCACCAAACTTTTTGGGGAAGACAGAATTGCTCATTATAAAGTCATACAGAAAGGAAAAGCTGTCCCCGAGCCATGGCTTGTACCGTATCAAACGGTTACCGCTTCCCACAATATAATGAAGTTCACCCTTTTTGATGATTTGGATATCTGGCTTAATTTTGATCATAAACCTTCTCCTTGACAACACTATCAGCATTTATTCGAGCGGCCCAACGAAAAAGCTCAGCCGCGCGGGAACCGCGTCGGCTGGAGCGATGGGTTAGGCATCAATTCACTTTTCAAAGGTGACCCCTTTTCTTCGCAGTGCATTGTATTGTTAAACCATCTTTGCCAATAGTTGTGCCAATTCCCTAGGGCGTGACAGCATTACGTCATGTCCTGCCTCGATCTTCTCCAGGTTCCCGCCCAGCTTGGAAGCCAAAGACATGCTCAGGTCATATGGGAAGGCATTGTCCTTCGTGCATGCGACATATCGTCGGTCTGCGCCAATAGAGCGAGCCGCGATTCTTGCTGGTTCAAGATAAGGCGCAAAAGGCTGTGGAGTAAGGTGGTCGTAATAAAGGCGAGCTTCACCCTCTGAGATGTCGCTGAAAAAGGAAGTTCGTGCGCTTTCAAAATCAAGGCTAAGAGTATTATCGGAACTCTCCGCGGCGATCTCAAAGTACCTGGAACGTCGGCTTTCGGGAATCAGATCAATAGCCGCTTCACCTACGTCAAGCACAAGCCCGGCAAGAAAAACAACGCGAGAAATCCGCAAGGCATTCGCCTCAGCAACCATAGGCAGTATGATCCCAGCGAGAGAATGCCCGACCAAAACCGTCACATCGATATCCAATGATCGTAGAAAGTCATTGGCCGCTTCGACATAAGATTCAAAGGTAACCGCGGACCGTGGGGTTTGGTCATTGCCATGACCGGGTAGGTCGAAGGCGAATGCCTGGTGCCCGAGCAGCTTAAACTCAGAAATCAGAGGGTTCCAGCACCAGGAGCCATGAGATCCACCGTGTATGAGCACGAAATTCGTCATTCTTGTACACACTGTGTTAGAAAAGCCCAACAATTTACGTCACTCGCGCGTCTTTTGCGTCGGCTTCCTTTTTTTGTTAGGCACTGCACACAACTTCCAGTAGTTCTTCCTCGTTATACCATTCAAATTGCAAATCATCGGATTCGTTTTCTAGCAACCATTGATCTGTATAATTACTAGAGGTCCA
>Ga0307431_1001306_pt1 | contig 14559 bp, 17 predicted proteins | sample SalMarWE160170MG_FD_202155 | JGI IMG/M metagenome (GOLD analysis project Ga0307431, IMG submission 202155) | Salt marsh sediment microbial communities from the Plum Island Ecosystem LTER, Massachusetts, United States - WE1603-170 | ecosystem: Environmental > Aquatic > Marine > Intertidal zone >...
TCCTCAGCGATACCATGCTCAAGGAATACTCCCCTGAAGAAATAGAGGTAGCCCTGGCTCATGAGCTCGGGCATCACCTTCACCATGATATTGCCAGACTTTTCTGGGTTCAGGCAATGGCATTTCTATTGGCATTTTATCTGGCAAATCTCGCTCTGGAGGGTGGTGTGGCGCTATTTCCCTACCAGTCGATAGGTGATATTGCCGGTATCCCGTGGTTGCTTATGGTTCTGCTGGCATTATTTTTGATATTACGTCTACCGCTCAATTGGTATAGCCGACGCATTGAGCTGGCAGCGGATAAAGCAGCGCTGGAGTTAAGTGACAATCCTGAAGGTTTTATCAATCTGATGACTAAGCTGACTGACCAGAATTTGAGTGAAGCTGAACCTGTGCACTGGGAGAGGGTTTTGTTTCGTGACCATCCCTCATATAATGAGCGAGTGAAGTTAGCTCACGAATACAAGCGCGCGTCTATCTAGGCTATGGAGAAGATCAAGCTAGAATCCAGGGTATTAAACTTCGTTAACAAACATAGCTTAATTCCCACCGGGGAAAAGGTGGTTGTTGGAGTATCCGGTGGTGCTGATTCAGTTTGCTTGCTCGACCTGCTTACAAAATGGCAACAGCAGCTAGGAATAAGAGTTCATGCTGCTCATTTAAACCACCAGCTTCGGGGTGCTGAGGCTGAGGCGGATGCCAGGTATGTTACCCGTCTCGCTGGCTCTCTTGATGTTCCAATCACTGTCGATATACGGGATGTAAATGCCTATCGTAGGGAGAGAAATTGTTCTGTCGAAGAAGCTGCTCGAGAGCTACGTTATGACTTCCTGGCAACCGTGGCTAAGAATATTGACGGCCGGCTGGTAGCGGTGGGTCATACCCGGGACGACCAGGTGGAGACAATTTTGCTACATATTTTGCGAGGTGCGGGCACTGCCGGATTATGTGGTCTTAAACCTTGCTTGCCCGTGGTAAATAGCATCCGCGTGATAAGACCTCTCCTTGAGATTACCCGACAGGAGACAATGAGCTATTGTCAGCAGCATCAACTTGAGCCCCACAGTGATTCCTCCAACCTCTCGTTATCATTTTTACGAAATCGTCTTCGCCTCGAGCTATTGCCGTTGCTCAGAAAATATAATCCCGGCATAGATAAGGCACTTCTTCGCCTTGCTGAAATTGCTGGCGGTGATGTTTCCTTTATTGAACAGCAAGCGTTGCAGTTGTGGGATAAGGTAGCCAGGGATGAGGAACAAGTTGTCTATCTTGACAGGGAGAAAGTTGCCCCATTGCCTATAGCGCTACAACGCCAGTTAATAAGACTGGCGATAATCAGGATTCTGGGAAATGCCCGAGACATCGAGGTAAACCATGTTGAAGCGATAAGGAGTTTGCTGACCAAACCCAGGGGTAAAAGAGTTTCGCTTCCTCGTGGTCTTACCTGTCACAGCGAAAGTAGTGAGATTATTATTGCTGGTGGAAGCCCTGCGAACTGACGAATTATAGTTAACCGCATAACCTCGTATAAAATTCCTCTCCCTTGATGGGAGAGGATTAAGGTGAGGGTGAATTTCCTCCTCCCTCTAACTCCCTCCATATTTGCCCGGGAGAATTATAAGGAATTTTGCAATTGACTATAAAAATGCCTCAGATTACTAAAGTCTCTTTGTTTATAGCTTACGCATTACAACTTGGTTATTTTTTAGGGGCTAATAAGGCTTTTGCACAGTCCACCACTCTGTTTACTGTGAAGCCAAGCAAGCGTAAACCAATTCCTGAAGAAATTGGGGGAATACCAATGAGCAAATCTAAACCTGGTGTGGTTATAGCCACCAGAGCAACTATCGTGATCGTTAAGCGAGCAACGCCTAAAGCTGTAATAGCATGAAACACTTACGCTACCTCCTGAAGATTCTGGAATTGCTTATGAAATAGAGGTATGCTTTTGGAGAAGCCGAATTGAATTATCCCGTTTATTTGACTGAAAGCTTGTTGATTGATTAATATTAGCGTAGTAAGATAAGCGTTCGGACTTTTAGGGGGTGATGACATGATAGAGATGCTGATTGATAGTATTCGGGTTAGCTTGATGAATAATCAACGCGTGGTGATTTTGAGGGAAAAAGAAGAGGAGAAAGAAGAGGGAAAAGAAGAAAAAAAAGAAGCTAACTATTACTTACCAATCTGGATTGGTCCTGCTGAGGCCGACGCTATTGCGGTGAAGCTACAAAATGTGGAACTGCCTCGCCCGTTAACCCATGATTTGTTGCAAAGTCTAATCTCAACTCTAGGGGGAACGCTTAACTATGTCGTGGTTAATGACCTGCAGAATGACACCTTCTATGCCAAACTTTACATTAGTGTTGACGGTCAGCAAATGGAGGTTGATTCTCGCCCCAGCGATGCCATAGCTTTAGCGGTGAGAACTGGAGTACCGATATATGTTGAGGAATCAGTGCTGGATAAAGCTGGCATCATGCTTGATGAAGAGACAGGCAAACCCGGTTCTGAAGGGAAACCCAAGAAAAAAGAGGGACTCAACGAACAAGAAATGAAAGGACTGTCAGCATTTAAGGATTTTATAAACACCCTTGATTTAGACGATTTTAAGAAGCGTAAGTCCTAGTTCATTTCGACTGGAGACTGTGATGAAACAATGGCCAGCAGCGATGCAGTTGTTGGTAGTGGGTTTCTATGTAGCGTTCAGTCTTATCATACCAGCAGTGATAGGTGTCTGGTTTGACAAAAGAGCATCCCATGAATTCCCTTTATTCACCCTCGTTGGTCTTGGCCTGGGCACAATAATAATGGTTTACGGAGTTTACCGTATGGTCAAGCCTTTCCTGGAACAAGCTAAGAAGGAGGGGAAGGAGGAACAACTTCGTGGACCCGCGAAAATCCTTTCCAGACTGGCATCTTCAAAGCAAAAAGGGAACGAAAAACAGGAATAATGGCTAAAAGGAAGGTTTTAGGTTGCTCGTTAAATTTGATAATTATTCTCGTCGTTGTTTCCCTGGCCTTAACTGTGATTAGCTTTGTTGGTGGTAGTGTGGGGGCATTGATAACGGGTGGAGAACCACTGAGCATTTTTGCTGTTCAGCCCCCTCATCCTCAATTACCCGCGGAGCATCCTTTTCCTAATCTTCCTATAACTAACACCATGATTACGGCATGGATAAGCATTTTAGTTCTTTTTGGTATATTTTTTGCCGCCACTCGTAAAATGAGGCTTGTTCCCCGTGGACTTCAGAACTTAGTGGAATTTATCTATGAGACGGCGGCAAACTTTATCGAGGACCCTGCGGGAAAGAAATGGGGACGAATATTCCTGCCTGTCTGTTTCACCATATTCTTGTTCGTGCTGGCCAATGCCTGGATTAATTTGCTGCCTGGTTTTGAGACTATCAAAATGAATGGTGAGCCCCTACTGCGCAATGCCAATACCGATATAAATGTTCCTCTAATGCTTGCTGTAGTCGCTTTTATCTCTATAGAGTATTGGGGATTTAAGGCAAAGGGGGCTCGTTATTTGGAGACCTTTTTCAACTTTAGACCATTGGGTTTGGGTTTTAAGCACTTGTTTACCGGCAAGATTAAGGCTGGCTTTGGTGGCATCTTTAATGGTATAATACTTGCCTTTGCTGGCATACTGGAGATACTAAGTCACTTTATACGTATGGTTAGCTTTACTTTTCGTCTCTTTGGCAATATGACTGCCGGGGCTATATTAACCTTGATAATGATATTTCTTGTTCCTTTTGTAGTTCCTGTGGTATTTTACGGATTGGAAGCATTCTTTGGCTTTGTCCAGGCGATGATATTTGGTGGATTGACCCTGGGATTTGCCTGTGCTGCGGTAATGGCTGAAGAATAAAAAAATAGATACGAAATCCTAAACAAATTTGAGTTTAGGATTTCTGCGAAAGGAGGTTAAGCTGATGGAAGTTTCCGTGGAGGTAGCCAAATTATTAGGTGCCGGTCTGGCTATAGGACTGGGAGCTATTGGTCCTGGAATCGGCATTGGAGTCCTTGGCATGGGTGCCATGAATGCCCTGGGTCGCAATCCCGAGGCGAGAGGACCAATAATGACCAACATGATTTTAGCTATTGCCTTTGCTGAAGCTGTAGCTATTTATGCCCTTATTGTGGCTATTCTGCTCATTTTCGTGGCTTAGTCTGATTCTAAGGAGTAAATAGAATATGGGTCTAGGGTTAGATTTAGCTACTTTTATTGGTCAGCTTGTTAGCTTTCTTATCCTGTTTGGTTTGCTGGTCTATTTTGGCTATAAGCCAATTCGAAAGATGCTTGATGAGCGGGCGAACAGGATAAAGGAAGGTATGGAGCAAGCTGAGGCGGCAAAACAGGAATATGAGCAGGCTAAAGTGGCAGTGCAGGAGCAGATTAGTAAGGCTCGCCAAGAAGGGCAAGCAGTAATCGGCCAGGCAACACAAATTGGAGACAGGCTCAAAGAAGAGGCAAAGGAGGAGGCAAGAAAGGAAGCTCAGGCTATTGTTGACCGAACTCGGGTTGAGCTGGAGCGGGAGCGGGATAAGGCTATTGATGACTTGCGCCGAGAGTTTGTGGATACCGCTATTTTAGCTGCTGAAAAAGTTATTAATGAAACACTGGATAAGGAAAAGCACAGAGAACTTATCGAAGAGGCGTTAGAGGAAAGCGCTACTTTCAGGGAAAGTTGAAGTATAGCCCACAGCACTCAGCACTCAGCATTCAGCAGTTAGCTGATAACTAGGTTAAGATGCCGAGAATAGCTTCTGGTAAACGGTATGCTCAAGCTGCTTTTGAGCTGGCAAGGGAGAAAAGTGAACTGGAAAGCTGGCAGGTCAGCTTGAGGAAGATTGCTGAACTGAGCATCGATGAGAACCTTATGGGTTTATTGGAGAACCCCAAGCTTCCCTTCCAGATTAAAAGGGAGCTTCTCGAAACACGGCTAGGGGACATAAATACCCTGGCGTTGAATCTTGCTTGCCTCCTGGTAGGTAAGGGCATATTGGGAATTGCCGGTGATGTTTCGCGGGAATACGACCGTTTGTTAGATGCTCATTGTGGTATTGAACACGCTGAGGTGGTTACCGCTTTATCCTTGGATGAAAAGGATAAAGAAAGGATTTCCAGTCAACTGGGGGACATGGTTAATCGTAAAGTCATCATTGATACGGTAGTTGATTCCTCCGTAATCGGGGGATTCAAAGCTAAAATCGGCGATATGCTTATTGATGCTAGCGTGCGTAGTAAACTGGAGATTTTAAGGAAGAGTCTGTCTGAAGTTGGGAGGTGATGTTAAATACTAAATACGAAATCCTAAACCAAAATCAAAGGGCAAAATTTAAAAATCAGTTTAGTAAAGCCTTTTTTGCACTTTGAATTGTAATTTTGATTTTTGATATTTGTTAGGAGGTTAGCATGGCAACTCGAGGGCAAGATATTGTTTCGGTAATTAAGGAGCAAATCGAGCATTTTGGTGCTACTGTAACTGCAACGAATGTGGGCACGGTGGTAGAGGTTGGGGATGGCATCGCTAGAGTTCATGGACTCAGCGCTGCGGGATATAATGAATTGCTCCAGTTTCCTCATGACATTATGGGATTGGCTCTCAATTTAGAGGAGGACAATGTTGGTGCTGTCGTCCTCGGTGACTGCAGCTTGATTAAGGAAGGCGATGAAGTGAGGGCAACGGGGCGAGTGGTCGAGGTTCCTGTCGGTGATGCTCTTATCGGAAGGGTGATTGACCCTTTGGGACATCCCCGTGACGGTAAGGGACCGATCAACACAGATAAGGCCCGCCCTGTGGAGAGAGTAGCGCCAAACGTGGTGCTAAGAAAGCCTGTGGATACTCCAGTGATGACTGGAATTAAGGCTATAGACAGTATGATCCCAATCGGACGTGGTCAGCGTGAACTTATCATCGGTGACCGCTTTACCGGTAAATCAGCCATTCCAATTGATACCATAATCGCGCAGAAGGGCGGTGACCTCATTTGCATTTATGTGGCTATTGGACAAAGGACATCCAAAGTAGCTCAGGTGGTGGCTACTTTGGAGAAGTATGGAGCTATGGAACATACTATCGTAGTAGCTGCTGATGCCTCTGCCCCGGCACCGTTGCAATATCTTGCTCCTTATTCCGGTTGTGCTATAGGTGAGGAGTTTATGGAACAAGGAAAAGACGCCTTGATTGTCTATGATGACCTTTACAAGCACGCCTGGGCTTACCGGCAGATTTCTCTGTTGCTGCGGCGTCCTCCAGGCAGGGAAGCTTACCCTGGTGATATTTTTTATCTTCATAGTCGGCTTCTGGAAAGAGCAGCCAGGCTAGCTTCTGAATATGGTGGTGGCTCACTCACCGCTTTACCTATTATTGAGACTCAAGCCGGTGATATGTCAGCTTACATTCCTACGAATGTGATTTCCATTACCGATGGGCAAATCTATCTTGAGCCTGATTTATTCAATGCGGGCATTCGCCCGGCGATCAATGTAGGATTGTCGGTATCTCGAGTTGGTGGCTCAGCGCAAAGGAAGGCGATGAGGCAGGTAGCTGGTAAGTTGAGGCTGAACCTGGCTCAGTTCCGTGAACTTCAAGCTTTTGCTCAGTTCGGTGCTGCCGACCTGGATAAGGCTACCAGAGACCAATTACAGCGTGGGCGGCGTATTACCGAGGTGTTGAAGCAGCCTCAATATTCACCTATGTCTTTGGGAAAACAGGTGATGATTCTCTACGCAGTGACCAATGGATATCTTGATGATGTCCCTGTGGATAAAATAATTGCCTGTGAGGGGGATTTCCATCGATTTATGGAAACTAACCATCCTGAGCTGGAGCAGAAAATCAACGATGATAAGGAGATAAAGCCCGAAAGTGAAGGAGCTTTGAAGTCGGCAATAGAGGAGTTCAAGGGAGGTGCCACATATTAAATACTAAATCCGAAATCCTAAATCCTAAACAAATTTTGAAATTTGGATTTAGGATTTGTTTAGAGTTTAGAAATTACTATTTAGGATTTTTAGTTAAAGAGTAATGGCTAGCACTCAGGTTCTCCGTCGTCGCATCCGTAGCGTTCAAGGTACTCAGAAAATATGCAAGGCAATGGAGATGATCGCCACTGCCAAGATGAGGCGGGCTCAAGACCAGGCGGTGGCGGGACGCCCGTATGCTGAGAGGATAAGCCAGGTAGTCGCTGACCTTGCTATTCAACCCGAGGTTAACGGGGAGGCGCATCCGTTGCTGCAGAAGAGGGAGGTTAAAAAGATCGCCATAGTTCACATCACGACCGACCGTGGGCTATGCGGTGGCTTAAATGCTAACCTGAATCGCCTTGTAGCTGACTTCATCCTTGAGCAAGGTGTTCCTGTTGCTTTAATCACCGTGGGGCGAAAGGGGAGAGCCTTCATGCTTCGCAGCGGACAGGATATTCGTGCCGAGTTCACTGGCATTAGCGACCGTCCCACCCTGTTGGAAACGCTACCTATTTCCCGGGTTGTCATTGATGACTATACCAATAGCGATGTTGATTTGGTTTATCTTGCTTACCCCCGTTTCGTTACTACTATGGTTCAGCAACCTACGATAGAGGTATTGCTTCCCGTTGAGTCAGCGGTGGTGCCTCCAACACAGAGGGTGGAGTATATTTATGAACCTGCCCCCCGCGCTGTTTTGGACCAGCTACTGCCAAGGTTTGTGGAAATGCAGGTATACCATGCCATACTTGAGCTCATTGCCAGTGAGCAATCAGCACGGATGGTAGCTATGCGCAATGCCAGTGATAATGCCAAAGAGCTCATTGAGGACTTAATCCTGACCCTGAATAAAGTCAGGCAGGAGACTATTACCAAGGAGATTTGTGATATTACTGGAGGAACTGAAGCTCTCGCTTAAGAAGGTTAATAAATGACAAGAAGCGAAGGGTTCAGGCTCGCAATGACATTAACAGGTAGGAGGTAACACATGGCAAAAGGTAAGGTAGTTCAGGTGATTGGCACAGTGGTTGATATGGAGTTTCCACCTGATGAATTGCCTGCGATAAATAATGGCATAGAGATTCCCATGGATGGGGACAAGGTTGTTGTTGAGACTCAGCACCATGTTGGCAATAACTGGGTCCGTGGTGTCGCCTTAACTCCTACCGATGGCTTGGCACGAGGAGCTGAGGCTATCGATATGGGAACTCCAATCACCGTGCCTGTAGGAAAAGCAACCCTGGGGAGGCTATTCAATGTTTTCGGTGAGCCTCTGGATGAGCTTGGCGAAGTAAAAACTGAGCAGAGGTATCCTATCCACCGCCCCCCACCTTCTTTAGAAGAGCAGGAGACAACTCCTCAGATGCTGGAGACAGGGCTCAAGGTGATGGACCTGATCACTCCTTTCACCAGAGGGGGAAAGGTTGGGGCGTATGGTGGTGCTGGCGTGGGCAAGACGGTTATCATTATGGAGCTGATTCGTAACATCGCCACTGAGCACGGTGGTTTTTCCGTTTTTGCCGGTATAGGCGAAAGGTCACGTGAAGGCAACGACCTGTGGCTGGAGATGCAGCGGTCTGGAGTCCTCGACAGGACTGTTCTTGTCTTTGGGCAAATGAATGAGAGTCCCGGTGTTCGTGCTCGGGTAGGATTGACCGGGGTAACTATGGCGGAGTATTTCCGCGATGTTGAGGGTCAAGATGTCCTTTTGTTTATCGATAACATATATCGCTATGTTCTGGCCAATATGGAGTTATCAGCTCTTTTAGGACGCATGCCATCGGCGGTGGGCTACCAGCCAACACTGGGCACCGATGTTGGTGAGTTAGAGGAAAGGATTACCACCACCAAAAAGGGCTCAATTACGTCCTTCCAGGCTATTTATGTGCCTGCTGATGACTATACCGACCCGGGCATCGTGGCTACCTATGGTCATCTTGATGCTGTTGTTGCTTTGGAGCGTTCTATCGCTGAGTTGGGTATATACCCCGCTGTTGACCCCTTAACTTCAACATCGAGAATACTCGACCCTGCCATTGTTGGTGAGGAGCATTATCAAGTGGCGCGTGGGGTACAGCGAACGTTACAAAGGTATAAAGAGCTGCAGGACATAATCGCCATTTTGGGTATGGAGGAATTAAGCGAGGAGGATAAGCTTACCGTGCATCGTGCTCGTCGCATCCAGAGGTTCTGTTCTCAGCCGTTCCATGTTGCCGAGCAATTTACCGGCACCCCTGGTAAATATGTGCCGGTTAAGGAAACAGTACGCGGCTTCAAGGAGATTTTAGAAGGGAAACACGACGCGCTTCCTGAGTCTGCCTTTTATCTGGTGGGAACTATTGATGAAGCGGTGGAGAAAGCCAATAAGATGGGAGGGGGATAGTGGCTACAGAATTTCCGGTCATTCTGAGCGGAGCGAAGAATCTCATCTCTCCGTCAACTCACGAGGAAAGGATTAACGTGAGGGCGAAAGTATGGCTACATTGAGGCTTGAGATTGTCACTGCGGAAAGAACAGTCTTCGCTGACGATGTTAGCGAGGTGGTAGCCTGGGGAGTGGAAGGACAGCTGGGCATTTTACCTCATCATGCTCCTCTGATGACCATGCTTCAGCCTGGAGATTTGCTGATAAGGAAGGATAATGAGGAGCACTATCTGGCGATAAGTGGTGGTTTTCTCGAGGTGCGTCCTGATAAGGTAATTGTCCTGGCTGATGCTTGTGAGCGTGCTGAGGAAATTGATATGGAACGTGCTGAGGCTGCTAGACGCCGTGCTGAGGAAATCCTTAAAACCAGACCACCCGAAGTGGATACTGTTGCCGCTGAGGCTGCTTTACGGCGCTCATTAGCAAGGATAAAAGTGGCTGAAAAAAGGCGCCGTAGGAAACTAGGATAAGTAGGTTACATTGTTTGTGGTCTGACCTGAGATAGATTGCTTCGCTTCGCTCGCAATGACAGGGTAAACAGGCTACATTATCTGTAACCTGACTCTGGTATTATCTTTGGCTGCTTTTACTCGAAGTAAAGTGCGTATTGCCTCAGCTACCCGACCACCTCTGCCGATAACTCTACCTTTATCGTCAGCAGCGACCTCCAGTTTAAGCAATAATCCTTCATCGCTATTCTCTTCGGTGATGGTGACATTATCTGGCTCAGCTACGATGGATTTGACAATGTAGTCTACTAATTCTTTCATTTTGTCTCCTTGTCAGCAATTGCCTTCCGTTTTGAGCCTTTTTGGTGCTCAGATTTATCCACAATGCCCGATTTGCGAAGCAAGCTATAAACTGTATCTGTAGGCTGAGCCCCCAGTTTAAGCCATTTCAAGGCTTTTTCTCCGTTAATATTAACAGTCGAGGGGTCGGTTAGTGGATTGTAATGCCCGATAATCTCGATAAACCTTCCATCGCGTGGCGAGCGACTATCGGCTACTACCACTCGATAAGACGGCCTGTGCTTGGCACCTACTCTACGCAGCCTGATTTTAACCATTCAATTACCTATTATCTCCTAAGTAGCTATGCTTGTCAATGGCTTCGTGATCTTAGATTTGCCACTACATGAAAATGGTTTTACAATTGGGCAAGGTGGAAATACATAAGTTGCATCAGTGGGATGTGAGCCATGGCCAGGCTAAAGCGTTGCAGGTCAGCCTGGCAAAAAAGGTTGTGACTGATGATGAAGGTATTAATCCTCATTTGATTGCTGGTGTTGATATATCCGCTCCTGATTCTCGGGGTGTAGCTCGAGGGGCGGTGGTGGTGTTAAACTACCCTGAACTCAATTTGGTGGAGGTGAAGACTGTGGAAAGGGAAGTCACTTTGCCTTATATACCGGGGTTACTGTCGTTTCGGGAAGCTCCGTTAATATTAGCTGCTTGTGAGGAATTATCCAGCGTTCCAGACCTGATTCTAGTCGATGGTCAGGGGATTGCCCATCCTAGGCGTTTAGGGCTTGCCTCGCATCTGGGGCTTTTCCTTGATGTGCCTACCGTGGGCTGCGCTAAATCCATACTTCTGGGTAATCATAAGCCTCTGGGGGAAAAAGTTGGCTCCTATGCCGAACTGGTTGATAGTGAGCAAGTCATCGGGGCTGCTTTAAGAACCAAGCTTGGAACGAAACCAGTATATGTTTCCATAGGTCATAAGATTAGCCTTAACTCAGCGATAAAGTGGGTGCTCAATTGCTGTCGCGGCTATCGTCTTCCTGAGCCAACGAGGTTAGCTCACCTTGTCGCTGGGGGCAACTTGAAAATAGAATCGAGTCAGCAAGGGAAGTTATTTGATTAACATTAAGGAGGAGCAATGGAAGAGCAGAAAGAGAAACTGGATGCTTTGGTTCGACAAATCTCACAAATAATGGAGCATCTTTGACATTCCTGGCAAAGAAAAGGAAGTTGCTCGGATAGAGCGGGAATCGGCAAGTCCTGATTTCTGGAGTGACTCAGCCAGAGCGCGGGCCGTAATGCGGGAGCTGGGAAAGAGGAAGAATCTAATTCGCCCCTGGCGTGAGTTGGAAAAGAAAGCTTCTGACCTTTATGAGCTCGTTTGCCTCGCTGAAGAGGAAGGTGACTCTTCTCTAAGTGAAGAGATAAATACGGAGGTAAAGGCGGTAGCCTACCGATTTGAGCGGCTGGAAAATCAACTGATTTTGAGTGGCGAGTACGATGCTCATAATGCCATGCTTGCCATCCACGCTGGTGCTGGTGGCACGGAGTCGCAGGATTGGGCAAGTATGTTGCTCAGAATGTATTTGAGGTGGTCGGAAAGGCGTAATTACCACGCTGAAACATTGGATATTTCCCCTGGCGATGAGGCAGGCATTAAGAGTGCTATCCTGGGAATTAAAGGGGACTATGCTTATGGGTATCTCAAGTGTGAGCACGGAGTTCACAGGTTGGTTCGACTTTCTCCCTTTGATGCTGACCATGCTCGGCATACCTCTTTTGTGTTGGTGGAAGTTCTCCCTGAAGCAAAAGAAGAGGTGGATTTGCAGATAAATCCTGAGGATTTGAAGGTGGAGACTTTCAGGTCGAGCGGTCCTGGTGGGCAGCATATGCAAAAGACAAGCAGCGCTGTTAGGGTAACTCACTTGCCCAGTGGGCTGACCGCGGGTTGCCAGAGTCAGCGCTCCCAGCATCAAAATAAAGAAAATGCGTTGAGGATCCTTTATGCGCGCCTCCTGGAAGTGGAGCGTGTGAAAAAAGAGGAGGAGAAATTGAAGCTCAAAGGTGAGCGCATTGAGGCTGGGTGGGGAAATCAGATTCGAAGCTATGTCCTTCATCCTTACAAAATGGTGAAAGACCATCGCACCGGTTTCGAGGTTAGCAATGCTGAAGCGGTGCTCGACGGAGAGTTGGATGAGTTTATCAATGCTTACCTGCGCTCTAAAGTAGGGAAGGGAAGTGACTAAATATGTGTTTGGCAACCTTGCCTCTTGTCATTCTGAACCCTGTGGGCGGGAAATCTCCTACAGACCCTTCGTGGAGCCTGTCCCGAGTGCTATGATATTGCTTCAAGGACTCAGAGTAATAGGTTATCATCATAAAGGCTGTTATGGTTAAGCGTATCGGTTTGGTAATCCTGACGCTTCTGCTATTACTGGTTTTCTCTCCAGTTGAAGCTGAAAGCGATATCTCCGTCTTAGATACCAGCATAACCATGGATTTCCCTTACTCCCTTGCGTTTAATCTTGAGGCGGAAAGTTTGGCCGATATTCTTGATGCTCGGCTTCATTATCAGGTTGACAGGATGAATTATGCTCAGGTTGTTAGTGAGGGCTGGGCTGAGTTTACTCCGGCAATGAGGGTGGAAACTAGCTGGGTATGGGATATGAGGAAGGCGAGCTTGCCTCCTGGAGCTCAAGTAACATATTGGTGGACTATTAAAAATGCTGATGGTGAAGAGCTTCAAACTTTGCCCAAAGTGGTTTACTTTGAGGATGACCGCTATCAATGGCAGAGCTTGACTGACAGGGAAATAACTATTTTTTGGTATCACGGGGACGATGAATTCGCCAATGAGCTAATGGATGCCTGTCAGGAAGGACTTGCCAGGTTAACACAGGAATTTGGCGCTTACCTTCAAAGGCCTATCAATATATATGTTTATGCTTCATCACAGGAGTTGCAAGGAGCAATGATTTTCCCCCAGGAGTGGACTGGAGGCGTTGCCTTTACTGAATTTGGCATCATCGCCATCGGCATTTCACCGGATAGCATTGATTGGGGAAAAGAAGCCTTAGTTCATGAGCTGACTCATTTAGTTGTTCACCAGCTAGTTTTCAGTCCCTATGGCTCACTGCCTGTGTGGCTTGATGAAGGTTTGGCAATGTACAACGAGGGTGAGCTTTCTCCCCAATTAAGGTCTCGCCTGGAAGAAGCTATCTCTGAAGGCAAGCTGCTCTCGGTTCGCAGCCTGTGCAGCCCATTTTCTGCCGACCCTGAGAAAGCCTATCTTTCCTATGCCGAGAGCTATAGCCTGGTGGAATACCTTTTGAACAACTATAGCGGAGATAACATGCTTGATTTGTTAACTTTAATTAAGCAGGGTAGCACCTACGATGAAGCTTTGACTGAGGCTTATGGTTTTGATATCGATGGGCTTGACACCCGGTGGCGAGAATCATTGCTGGTGGCTTCCCCAGTCGTTGCGGTGAGCCAAAGCCCTTCGCCCTTCGCTTCTTGTCATTCTGAGCGTAGCGAAGAATCTCATCCTGGCTCAATCGCTGGCTTGTCAGCGTTAACTATATCAGCAGGAGTTCGGTAGCTTGAAGGATTTTGGGAAAAGAATCTGGCGTCTGATATCATTGTCTTTTCTGCTTTGTGCCCTGTTCTTGCCTCAAGCTAGCTGTGTTTGTAACTGGCCTCCGCCTTCCAGTGGAGATGTCCTTAATCTCTGGGATACCGGACCGATAACCCTTGACCCGGCAATTTCCAGTGAGATGTCTTCTCATGGCTATGTGATGCAAATCTTCAGCGGGTTAGTCCGCCTTAATGATGAACTGGAGGTGGTGCCTGACATTGCTGAAAGTTGGGAAAAGAGTGAGGATGACAAGGTCTTTGTCTTTCACCTGCGCCATGGGGTTACATTTAACGATGGCAAAGAGGTCAAGGCAGAGGATTTCAAATATTCCTGGGAGCGAGCCTGTGACCCTGGAACTGGCTCCCAAACAGCAGCTACCTATCTGGGCGATATCGTTGGTGTAAATGATAAGCTTGGTGGTGAGGCGGAAGAAATTTCGGGAGTTGAGGTTGTTGATGATTATACCCTTCAGGTTACCATTGATGCTCCCAAAGCTTATTTCCTGTGCAAGCTTACCTATCCTACCGCTTTTGTCGTTGAACGAGCGAATGTAGAATCGGGAAGTGACTGGTGGCATCATCCAATTGGCACGGGCCCATTTGGGTTGAACAAGTGGGAACCGGGACAGGTTCTGATTCTGGAAAGGAATGAACTTTATTATGGTGAGTTACCCCAAATTAAGCAGGTTGCCTTTCATCTCCTCGCTGGAAATCCTATGGCGATGTATGAAAACGGGGAAATTGATGTCGTGCCTGTCGGCACGTATTATATAGACCTGG
>Ga0307431_1001307_pt1 | contig 14552 bp, 15 predicted proteins | sample SalMarWE160170MG_FD_202155 | JGI IMG/M metagenome (GOLD analysis project Ga0307431, IMG submission 202155) | Salt marsh sediment microbial communities from the Plum Island Ecosystem LTER, Massachusetts, United States - WE1603-170 | ecosystem: Environmental > Aquatic > Marine > Intertidal zone >...
TATAAGAATTTAAGGAGGTATAAGTGCCAAAAAGTTTCTTTTCGGACCGGAAGAAATTAATTTATATTTTTATTCTTATTCTGCTTGCATTATCTTTAATATATTTTGCTTCTCTTTTAATACCTTCTAAAATGATGTACGGTTCCGATTGGCTTCTTTCAGGTTACACGGATCATTCTTCCTGGGTGGAGCATGTAAAATCGTATTGGCGCTTTCCTATGTGGGACAGTTATAATTTCAGCGGACATCCTACTGTAACTTCGGGAGGTGGTGGTGGGATGGTTTATCCTCCTCATATCTTATATTTTGTTTTCCCGGTACATTATGCATGGACTTTTTTGTTTGTGTTACATATATTTCTCGCGGGTTTGGGTATGTTTTTACTTCTGAGAGAGTATGAATTATCGGAGCCCGTTGCTTTACTTGGTGCAGTTATTTTTATGTTTTCGGGTCAATTGATAACAACTACACACGCAGGTCATCTTGGAAGGATGATTGGGGCGGTCTTTTTGCCTTATGCTTTTCTGTTTTTGCATAGAGCATTTGAGACTGAAAGAATTAAAGACTTTATAATTTTTGGAGGTTTAACGGGGTTGTTTCTACTTGGCGGACATACTCAGGTTTGTTATTGGGGTATGATAGGTGTTCTATCTTATTTTATTGTTGAGTATTTTCATAGAAAGAATGAACTTGGTAAGGGAGATATATTAAAGATCGGCGGTTTCTTTTCTGCCGGAATGATTGTTTTATTTTTAATAATCCTGATCAAGTTTCTACCGCCCGCTTTGTCTTTAAGTTATGGTGCGAGAGGTGTAACAAGAGGTTATAGTTATTCGACATCCTGGTCTATGCCGACCTCGGAACTTTTAAACCTTATTGTTCCGCATTTTTCGGGTATTCTTAAAGATTATTGGGGAGAAAATGTCTTTAAACTTGATTCCAGATATCTTGGTATATTACCTCTTATGCTTCTCGGATTTGTGTTTCTTTATAGTAAAAAAAGATATTTAACTAAATTTTTTATTTGGTTCACAGTAATTAGTTTAATATTAGCGCTTGGTAAAAATACGCCTTTGTTTAAAATATATTATTATCTTGCTCCCATGGCTAAGAAATTTAGAGGGCCTGCTATGTTTTTTTACCTTGTGACTTTTGGAATTTCCGTTTTGTCCGGTTTTGGAGCAGAGGCGTTATTAGAAATCAGGAATGGAAAGAATAATAAAAACAAGGAAAATGCTATTTTGTATTTGTATGTACTTTTGGGATTGATTTTTCTTGGGACTTTAATTGTAACTCTTGGTGACGGTAGTATCTTGAATTGGATGAAAAGTCACTTCGGTAGTAATTGGGTTGGTATTTTGGACCGGAATAGTATTCAACAAAAAATTTATATTATGAGTAATAATTTCGCAGATTTTAAGAAGAGTTTATGGATATCGTTTTTTATTTTTGTTTTGAACGGGGCTTTGATAATTGCTTTTTTACGAAAGAAAATCAATTTTCAAGTAGTTTTTTCGGCGCTGGCTCTTTTACTGATAATTGAACTCTGGTCAGTTAATAAGAAATATCTTTCTGCAGTGTCGAGGCCTGAAGAATATTTTGCTGCTGATGAAGTTACGAAGTTTATTATAGAGAAAGATGATATGTTTAGGGTATTTCCTTTTAATTATGAAGGTATATCCCAGAACTCATATTTTCAATTTCATGGTATTGAAAATATTGGTGGGTATGGAGCTAATCCTCCGGGAAGATATCAAGAGTTTATTGGCGCAGGCAAGAGCGTTATGTTTAATCCCGGAAATTTAATCAAATATCCGCATCTTTTATCTATGTTAAATGTTAAATATATAGTAGGCCCTCGCTTGCCGGAGGATTTATCCGGATATGATAAGAGGGTAAGGGGAATAATCGAAGAATATAAGAATTTTTATTCGAATTTTGAAGTTACTTTTGTCGAAAAAAAATATCAGGTTTTAGAAAATAAGAATTTCCTTCCCAGAAATTCTTTAGTGCATGGTTATAATTTAGTTGATAATGCAGAGACAGCTTTAAATATGATTTTATCCGTCGAATTTGAACCGGGGAGCGTTGTATTCTTAGAGGAAAACCCGGGATTTCCTCTATCAAAAGGCGGCGGAGAAGTTAGTATCGTTAAAAGCATTCCCAATGAGAAAGTTTTGGATGTAAAGACTGATGGAGTGGCTTTTCTTGTTGTTCGGGAAAATTATCATCCGGATTGGAAGTGTTATATAGACGGGAAAGAAGAAAAAATATATAAAGCAGATTATATTTTCTACGGGGTTTTTGTGCCGGAAGGAGAACATGAAGTTCGTTTTATATATGAATCAAGTATATTTTATATCGCTTCTATATTTAGTTTACTGGGCTTTATTGTTTTTATTATTGCTTTGGTTTTTTCCATAAAAAAGATGGCAGTTAGAGCCTAATTTATGGGGATGAAAATTCATATAGAGTGGCATGAATAAAGATAAGAACTTGAAAATAGGAAGTTCTAAAATCCTTTTACCACGAGATATTTATGCCCAGATGGAGAAAGTGATTAGAGGAAATATGCTTGATATAGGTACGAGAGAGGGTTTTAAGTTGGAAAATATATTAAACCGTATTAAAGAAGGGGAAATTAGCAAAGTCATAGCGATAGAGCCTTCTTCTGCTTATAAAGAGTCAAGAGTTAGGTTTGCTCATGATGGAAAAATCCAAATAATAAAGAAACGCGTTGAGGATGTAGAGTTTGCTGCTAATTATTTTGATATTATTCTAATGTTTGATGTTATAGAACATTTATTTTTTATTGAAGATGCCATGAAAAAGATAACAAGTTGGCTGAAACCTAATGGTGTTTTTATTTGCTGTACACCAAATAAATGGCTTTATCGGGTAACTACTTGGCTATCTTTGAAGAAGATAGACCCTACTCATGTAAACGAAATGAGCTATAAATATTTCATGAAATTGATAAATGATTATTTTGAAAAGACAGAGTTTTTAGGTACTTTTCCTTTTATGAGATTGTCCAAACGATTCCCGGCACTTTTTAAGATTTACCCACTATTGGTATCTTTACTCCCTTGTTGGATGTGGTTAACCGTTTATTGTTTTGCTACTGCTCCTATAAAAGGGAATAATTAATTGTTTTGGTTCGGATGAGAGAGGAGCTTATTTTCTATTGCTTGAAGTTCTTCTTCAGCACCCAAAATTCATCCAATGCGCAGGTGAACACCCGCTATTCTTGTCCTTTAATATGTGAGTACTCTTGACATATCTTTAAAAAACTTTAGTTTCTAAAGAGGTATAGATTTGGTGTTTATAAGGAAACAGTTTATATGAAAATAGCTTTAATTAATGACCAGCCGGAATACAGTGGGATGGGAGAATACGCGTTTCAGTTGTATAGGCATCTTAAAAATTTATGTAATGTCGATCACATTTTTTTGAATTATGCTGAGAGTAGGATTGAAAGAATCGAAGATCATGATAGGGTTTTGATTTCTAAAATAAAAAAAACTCCCGTAATAAATAATGGAGTACTTTTTTGGTTGAAGTGTAGCAAATATATTTCAGGATACGATTTATACCATATAGTTAATCACAATTTGTCTCTTTTGTCAAAAGGAAGACGATCGATTATAACTCATCATCACCTTTCACCTGCGAAGTATTCGGATAGTGTAGTAAGATATTATGTCAGGAGGTCTTTACATTCATGGATTAAGTATGCAAATCATATGATTACCGTTTCAAATTTTACAAAGCAACAGTTAATGCGAGATTATAGACTTTCAGATTCAGATATTACAGTTACTTACAACGGCGTTAGCGATAGTTACAAACCAAGAGAGTTAAAGAAAATCCGGGAGCAATTAGGGCTGCCAATGGATAAGAAAATAATCCTTAATATTGCTGGAAACGGTGTCAGAAAAAATATCTCTAATTTAATCAAGTCGTTTGATTTTTTACAGAAGAAAATAGAGAATACCCTGCTTATACGAATTGGAAGAGAAAGAAAAGAAAATATTAACTTAGTTAAGAAACTTGGCTTGCAAGATAAAGTGGTGTTCTTGGAATACGTACCCAGAGATAAAATTCCTTTTTATTATAACGCATCTGATTTATTTGCTTTCCCCTCTTTATCTGAAGCTTGCCCGATGGTTTTACTGGAAGCCATGGCATCGGGTTGTCCGATTTTGGCTGCAGATGCTTCTTCTATACCGGAGATACTTGGGACGGCAGGAATTTTGGTTGATCCTTTTGACATTGATGATATGAAAACTAAAATGTTTGAATTGTTATCTGATGCAGAATTGAGAAAGGAGATGTCGAAAAAATCCTTAGAAAGGTCGGAGTTTTTTGACTGGGAAAAAGTTGCAGAAAAAACTTTGGAGATTTATAGTAAATTTGCCCCGTCTTAGTGTATAAGCGCTGCGTTTTATGAGCTGTAAATAAGGTTTTTTATTTGTTATACGTCTAATAAATGAGTTTATCGAGTAGTTAATTACTTATCTATGAAGAAAATCATTTTTACTCACTACATTTGCAAATAATGGATAATAAGGGTTTTGTCCCTTGTCGATGGTACTTGACATATATTGTTAAGTATATTATTATACTTGAGTAAATTAATGGTTTTAGGTTTTCTTTTTTTTATGAGAAACCTATCGTTTAGGGTTTTTTACAATAGGTTAGGGGAAATGGATAATTATAGAAAAAGTGTTTTGCCTTCAGGGGTGACGGTATGTTCTGAGTTTATACCTTCAGCCTATTCGGTTATAATCGGTATTTATGTAACCGTTGGTTCAAGAGATGAGGATGAAAAAAAAGCTGGTATATCTCATTTTACCGAACATTTGGTGTTTAAAGGTACAAAAACTCGTAGCGAAAGAGAAATTTCTCTTACTATAGAGTCAAAGGGAGGATATTTAAATGCTTCAACTTCCAGGGAATGGACTTCTCTTTATGTACATGTTCTTCCGGAAGAAGTTAATGTTGCATTTGAGATTCTTGCCGATTTAGTAGAAAACCCTCAGTTTTCAGAAGAAGGATTAGAAGGAGAAAGGGCTATTGTTTTACAGGAAATTAAAATGTTTAAGGATTCTCCCGAAAGCTTGCTTTTTGATTATGCTTTTAAGAGTACCTTTGGAGAAGATCATCCTTTATCTGGATTAATATTAGGTGACTTTGAATCTGTGCAAAATATAAATCGTGATGATATAATAGAATTCTGGAATAAAAATTGGACTGCTGATAGGGTTTTTGTGTCTGCTGTCGGAAAGGTGGATCATGAAAGTTTGTGTAACTTAGTTAGAAGAAAAATTAGTAGAAAAAATGGAAATGTTTTTAAAAGGGAGTCTTCTTCTATAAGAAGCAGAAAAATAAACACAATTGCCAAAGCGGAATTGAACCATAGATATGTAGCGCTTTCTTTTCCATCTTTTGACTATAAACATGATTTGAGATTTGCTCTTCTGGTTTCGGGGACTATCCTTGGATCAGGTATGAGTTCCCTTTTATTTCAAAAATTACGTCAGGATTTAAGTTATGTGTACGAAGTTTCTACTTTCAATGAATTTTTTAGCGATACCGGAATTTTTGGTATTTATTTTTCTACTGATGAAAAGAAGCTACAGGATGCCCTAGATACAACAAGGGATTTATTGGATAAGCTGGGTTTTTCTAAAGAAGAGGTTGAAAGTGCAAAAGAAAGATTAAGAGGTAACATCAAGATATCATTAGAGAGTAACGGTAATAGAATGGAAAGAAACGTTAAGGAAGAAATATATAAAGGAGAACGTTCTTCTATAGATTATCTTTTAGAATGTATCGAAAGTGTTTCTATGGAAGAAGTTAACCATATTGTTGAAAACTACTTGAAACCTGATAATTTTGCCCTGACAGTATTAGGAGAAGATGATAATGTCTCTTGGTGAAACTTATAATTCAAGAAGATTTTCTTTGTATGATTCATTTCTTTTTAATTTTTATAGGGAGAGGTTTTCCCATTTTATCAATCGTAATGTTCAGATTGTAAATCTTTTTTCCGTGGACCCCATTAATACTCATCATTTGAATGATGTTCGACCTATTACAGAAGAAGAAATCGTTAGAAGATTAAAATTGTACTTTGGTTTATCAAATGACTATAAACTGTTAATCCTTCCTAACAGATTTTCCGCGTATTATCTGTTTCTTTTTTCTACGGCTGATGTGGGTGACGAAATATTGACCCCTGCGCCGACTCCTTATTTTGTAAAACAATATGCTGATATTCTTTCTATAGATACTAAGCTTATTGAGACAAGTTCTGCGGAGGATTTTGATCTTCCTTTGAGGAGAGATGTCGAGGATGCTTTGACTCCTCGAACAAAGATATTTTATTTTTCGGAGCCTGGTTTCTCGGGAAGTATTATGTATCCTAAGGAAAGTCTAGAAAGAATGCTTTTTATCTCTAGAAATTATGAGTTATTTTTGGCTGTTGATGAAACTCTTAGTCATTTAATCGAAGATACTAAAGGTTTGGTTTTTTTGAGAGACATTTCTCTTAACAACGAGAGGGTAATAAGGGTAAATAGTTTCCTGAGAGACCTTTCTCTGGGAGACTTGACGATAATTGTTTTTCACGCTACATTATCCGCAAAGATTGACATAATTGCGAAAGATTTATTTCCGATAACACCGTATGAGCTTTCTCTGATTGACTATTTTCTCGAAAATCATTCCAGTATATTGAATAATCGGTTTGAGCAAATAGAACAGAATAGAGCAATAATAAGGAATTTTCTTGATAATAGAGAAGATGTTTCGGCAGCGTATTCTAACAGTATTTCTTCGATTTTTTTAAAGCTGCCGGTGCCAAGTGCCGATACTTTTGTGGAATGGCTGCTATGCGAGTATAATAGGGACATGAGAACAGTGTTTGTGGCGCCATCGGTTTATTTTCATTCCGACCAGTATGAAGATGAAGGAGAAATTTTAATTGACTATTGTTATCTTAATCCCGAAATTCTGGAAGAAGGTCTTGATATATTGCAGGATGCACTTGATAGGTATCTGGGTTTGGAAGCAGTAAAAGGAGTTGAACAATGATCTTGGAAAAAGGTAAGAATACCCCTAAATCTTCGATAAGGAAGCTAATACACTATGCCGATAAAGCTAAAAGTGATGGGGTACAGGTTTATCATTTAGATATAGGGCAACCGGATATTAAGACACCTCAAGTTATATTGGATGCGATACATAATTTCAATGAAGATATTATTACTTATAGTTTATCCCAGGGTATTCCTGAGTTAAGAAGGGCTGTATGTCTTTAACGATAAACGTTAAAAGATTGGATGAAGATTTACCCCTTCCCGCGTATCAGACTGAGGGTAGTTCCGGGCTCGATCTATATGCTTCGGAGGATTGTCTTTTAGCTCCGGGTGATTTTAAAATGGTTTCTACAGGGATTGCGCTTGAAATACCTTCCGGATATGAGGGAGAAGTTAGAGCGAGGAGTGGGCTTGCATCAAAGTTTGGGATAGGAGTATTGAATTCACCGGGAACGATAGATTCTGATTATAGGGGAGAGATTAAGGTGATTCTTTTTAACCTAAGTAAGAAAGATTTTGAGGTAAAAAGGGGAAATAGAATAGCACAATTGATTATTTCTAAAGTCGAGAAAGTAAATTTAAGAGAGGTAAAAGAGCTTAAGATAACCAAAAGAGAGGATGGGGGTTTCGGGTCTACAGATTATTAATTATGAAAAAAATCTTTATGCTTTTTACGACTCAGTTTTTAAGATTTACTCCCGATTGGTTCCGGGAGTTTTTAGCAAGAGCATCCGGGACTTTATGGTTTTATTTCGCGGGGGAAAGAAAAAAAGTCATAAGAGAAAATTTAATTACGGTTCTGGGCAAGGCTGAAGAGAAAGATGTAAAGAAAGTTTTTATCAATTTTATGAGAGTGTACGGTGATATTCTTAATGTGCCCAATATGAGTAAGGCATATATGAATTCAATGATCAAGCTTGAGGGAGAACATTTTATTGGGGAAGAATTAGACAGGGGAAAGGGGGCAATTATTGTTTCTTGCCATGTAGGGGGGATGGAATTGGCAGGTATTTATCTTGCGGGTTTGGGTTTCCCTCTCTATTCCGTCGCGGAAACCAAAGGACCGGGAGTTGATTTTTTTAAATTTTATAAGCATTATAGAGGTCATTTTGGAAGCAAATTGTTGCCCCTTGAGAGCAGGAAATTGCCTTTTAGATTGATAAAATTGCTAAAAGATAACAAGATGATTGTTTTGATTGGTGACAGAGATATTTTGAATTCAGGAGTGGAATGTGAATTTTTTGGACGAAAGGCATCGATTCCGAAAGGTATTGCTTTTCTTTCCAGGAAAACGGGTGCACCTATTCTGGTAGGACTGCTCGCTCTTGATCCAAATTCACCAAGATATTTAGGCAAAGTTTTCAAGCCTGTTTATCCTGAGGATTTTGGTTCGACAAATGAAATGCGGAAGGAAGTTATTCGTCTATTGGAAGAAGGTATACGAATGTATCCCTTTCAATGGTTTGTTTTTCAAAGAATCTGGAAATGAAAATTCTTTTTATTTCTGATTTTTATTATCCTCATGTTGGAGGAGTTACTGAACATATATACCATCTTGCCAACGAATTCGAAAATATGGGACATAAGGTTTCGATACTTACAGCGGATATCCAGGGAGATTTGAAGCCGGATGAAAGGAGGGTTATTCGTTTGGGAAAGTCAATGGTGATTCCTATGAACCAATCTAATGCGAGACTTACCGGCTGGGTTGATCTGTCGGTTCTTTCAAGTGTTGTGAACGATTATGATGTTATTCATATCCATGGTATAATTGCTCCTACCTTACCTCTTCTTTCGCTTAAAGTTTCAAGAAAAACAAATATATTTACCTTCCATCCTGCTTTTGAGTCTTCTAACTTGTATAAGATTTTCAAAGGATATTTAAAGCATTATTTAAAAAGAATTCATGGCAAGATTGCTGTCTCAACTACCGCAAAAGATTCAATTTTCAAATATTTTCCGGATGATTATCGTATAATTCCTAACGGAGTTGACCCAAATAGGTTCAAAAATTCCGGAGAGAAAAAAAATCCTTTTGAAATATTATTTGTCGGAAGAATAGAATCAAGAAAAGGACTACAGTTTTTAGTTAATGCGCTACCTCGTATAAAGCGGGCGTTTCCAGAGGTAATGCTTACTGTGGCAGGCGGTGGTTATAAAGGAATGAAGCTGAATATTCCTTCAGATATTAAAGATTCAATCAGGTTCCTGGGTTTTGTAGACCCAACTGATTTGCCCGCAATATTCAGCAGTGCGTCGGTTTTTGTATCACCAGCCATTAGTGGGGAAAGTTTTGGGATTGTTTTATTAGAAGCTATGGCTACTGAAACTCCCGTAATTGCTTCGGATATTCCCGGTTACAGATGTGTTGTCGAAGACGGAAAGAATGGGTTACTTGTTTCTCCAAGGAATTCAAGAGAAATAGCCTGTAAGGTTATATCTCTTTTGGAAGATAAAGCCCTGTGCAAAACCCTGGTGGAAGGAGGTCTTCGGACAGTTACGAAGTACTCATGGGATACCATTGCAAAGGATATTATGGATTTTTATTATGAAGTCGATCCTTCTCTACCATAATATATCTAAAACGTTTTCGCCTTATGGTTCAATTGTTTTTCCCGATGTTTTTAGAAAACATATAAGATTTATAAAAAGTAAAGGAATAAGGTTTCTGCGTCCGGATGAGTTCTTTAAAGAGGATTCAGGGGTGTTACTTACTTTTGATGATGGGTTTGTCGATTTATATGAGTTTGCTTTTCCTGTGCTTATGGATGAGAAGGTACCGGCTGTTGTATTTGTGGTTTCGGGTTACGCCGGAAAGAAAAACGAATGGGATGTTACAATGGGTAAGTCATTTACACATCTTTCCTGGGATAAAATTAAGGAAATGCATAAATACGGTATTACAATTGGTTCTCACTCACATCTTCATCCTGATTATTCGCGCAGTCCCCTTGCTTTAATCAAGAAAGACATGGAAGTTTCTTTTAAAGTGATATCTGACAAGATAGGGGAGAGAGTTGAACATCTCTCTTATCCTTTTGGTAGAATAAGGAAAGATGATTGGCAATTGGCAAGTCAGGTCGGTTATAGACAGGCTTTCATTTCTACTCCAGTTGAGACAGATAATCCTTATTCTTTAGGACGCTGGGGTGTATATACAATAGATAGTCTTTTTAATCTCTCTGCAAAAATTGGTTTGAATAAATTCAGAGGACTTGAGAGACTTAAATGTAAGGGAATAAACTGGGTTTCGAACGCAACGGGAATTATTAAGAGTTTTAAATTCAAGACTTAGGATATGGAGTATAGAAAGGAGAGAGCAGTTAGCAGTAAAAATATAGGGTATAGTATTTAGGGTATAGCAAAAAAAATATAAAAACTCTGTGTTCTCTGTTTTGAAAAATTAAGTTAGAATGTTAGAAAGTTAGGAGAATCAAACTTAATTTATTGAGTTCTTAGGCTTCGTCGAGTTCGTTGGGTTTTATTTAAACCACCCTAAGTTTACACTTTTGCTCGGGACATATGTGTAAAGTTATACGATTCCATGTAAACCTTTTTCGGTATCTGAGGAATATTGTTATCAGTTGCTGGTCACGAGTTACAAGTCAATAAAATAAAAATGAAAACTACAAGTTCTACCTGCTCTACATGTAAGAATTTTAGAGATGGGATTTAGTTAAAAAAACAAAAAAAATCCTGTCAATCTGCGTTCACCTGCGTCCAATTGTTTGGGCTTGTGGGGATAAAAAAACACAATTTTTCTCTGCGCTCTCTGTGCCTCTGCGGTGATAATAATTTTGGAGGGGTGGTTGGGTAATCTTGTGTTAATCTTGTGCAATCTCGTGGTTCATGTTTGTCTTATTCGATTTCGATAATTACAGGAAGTTTTATTCGTTTGAAATGTGTTGATTTAATCCTATGTATAGTTTTCTCTATATACTCTTTTTCAAAACCCGCATCTTCAATTTCCTCTTTGCTTTTACCCTGATCGACGTAAAGTTTAAGAATGGGATCCAGGATTATATAGGGTAGAAGCTCATCTTCATCTTTTTGGTCTTTATTTAACTCTGCTGAAGGAGGTTGTTCTATAATTGACTGTGGAATAATATTTCCTTTAGTCTCGTTGATCCATTCCACCAATTCGTAAACTTCTGTTTTATATAAATTGCCTATCGGGGCAATCGCTCCTACAGTGTCTCCGTAAAGCGTGCAATAACCGGTCAAGATTTCCGATCGGTTACCTGTCGCGATTACAATCGCGTTTTTTCTGTTCGCGACATACATTAGTATATTTGCTCTGATTCTTGCCTGGAGATTTTCTTCCGGTATTTCTATTCCTTTGATTATAAGTTTTTCGGCGAGAGTTTCCAGATAAGTATTGAAAATACCGGTTATATCAAATTCAGTCAATGAAACCTGGAGATTTTTACAAAGCTTATGTGCGTCTTTTTTACTGTTTTCGGAAGTAAATTCCGTTGGCATGAAAAGACAATTTGTATTTTCTTTTCCGATTGCATCACTTATAAGGAAAACAGTTAGAGCAGAGTCGATGCCGCCGCTTACTCCTACAACTGCTCTTGTAATATTATTTTCTTTGAAGTATTTTTTTATTCCTTCAATGATTTTGTTGTATATCTTTTCCGTATTCATTATTGTTAATTTTATCATAATTCGGTATTTGTCAAGTATTTTTATTCTCCACACTACACCCCCAATAGTAACCACGAGATTACACAAGATTAACACTTGATTTTTTAATTAACCGCAGAGGCACAGAGAGCACGAAGTCCCACCACACCCCTTTTTTTATTGTTTTTTCTAACAGTTAAAACCCAAGACCTGATGCCTATAATTATTCTTTGTGTGTCTGCTTGCCCTGTGGAGTAGGAGTCCATCATGCGCCAACTTTTATTCCACTGGGCCTGCCCCGCTTGCCCCGTAGGGAAGAATGACCGTATCGGGGTAAGGAAGAATGACTGTATTGGGGTAGGGAGGAACGACCGACCGTACCAGGGTGTGCTCTGTGGTAAATGTTTTTTTCGTGTCTTTTGTTTGTTTCGTGGTTAAATAAGGAGCTTGACAAATTTAAAAGTAGTTTTTATACTAATTTGAGGTTTGAAAATGGGAAAAGAAAAATCAGTCTATAAAACATTTGTGGAAACGAGTTTCTCGGCCGCTCATCAGTTGCGAGGTTATGAGGGTTCATGCGGAGAGCTGCATGGCCATACTTGGAAGGTGAGGGTTGAAGTTCAAACTGATTGTCTTGATAAAATAGGTATGACTATTGATTTTAAGGATTTGAAAACGAAGGCAGATTCTGTAGTTGGTAGATTTGATCATCGTTGTCTTAATCAGATAAGCCCTTTTGATGAGGAAAACCCCACTGCAGAGAATCTGGCTAAGTATTTCTACAATAATATGGAAGAAATTTTGCCTGATAATGTTAAAATTCTTGAGGTAATAGTATGGGAATCGGCAAATTACGGTGTAAAGTATTCGGAGAGATGAATTGCTTAATGTCAATGAGATTTTTTATTCTATCCAGGGTGAATCTTCTTTTTCGGGAATCCCTTTTGTATTTATAAGGCTAAGCGGTTGTAATCTTAGATGTTCTTATTGTGATACGAAGTATGCTTACGAAGAAGGAAAGGAAATCACAGTTGAGCAGATTTTGAAAGAGGTCAAAAAATATAAATGTCCTTATGTTGAAATTACGGGGGGAGAACCTCTATTGCAGGATGATACCCCTTTTCTGGTGGATTCTCTTATAGATAAAGGTTTCAACGTTCTTGTTGAAACTAACGGAACTAAAGATATAAGAGTTATATCTAACAAAGCTATAATAATTATGGATATAAAATGTCCTTCCAGCGGCGAAAGTGATAAAATTGATTGGGAAAATCTGGATAGATTAGATCCGAAGGACGAAGTTAAATTTGTAATAGCTGAAAAATCAGATTACGATTGGGCAAAAGAAGTCATAGCTGAGAAAAACTTAAAGGGTAAAGTTGAATTGCTTATGTCTCCGGTTAAAGAAAGGATAAATCCTGATTTATTAGCAGACTGGATATTGGAAGATAATTTGAATGTTCGTCTTCAACTTCAATTGCACAAAATTTTATGGCCGGATGTTAAGAGAGGCAAATAAAATGAGCAAGAAGGCAGTAGTTTTATTAAGCGGTGGTATCGATTCCGCGACTACTCTTGCGATTGCGAAAGATTCAGGGTATGAAGTGTACGCGATTAGTTTTAATTACGGTCAGAGACACCGTTTCGAGATTAAGGCTGCCAGGAAGATTGCTCGCGAAATGGATGTTAAAAAACACTTAATTATGGATGTAGATTTATCTTCTTTCGGTGGTTCTGCATTAACTGATGATATTCCTGTTCCAAAGAGAGAAAAAATTGAGAATATCGGAAAAGATATTCCCGTTACTTATGTTCCGGCTCGTAATATTATTTTTTTAAGTCTTGCTCTGGGATGGGCTGAGGTCTTGAGCGTAACTGATATATTTATTGGTGTTAATGCAATAGATTATTCCGGTTACCCCGATTGTAGAGAGGAATTTATAAAAGCTTTCGAAAAAGCGGCAAATCTTGGAACTAAGAGTGGGGTAAAGGGTAAAAAAATGAAAATCCATACTCCGCTTATTTCACTTACAAAAGCTGAGATAATAAAAAAGGGGTTGAAGTTAGGCGTTGATTATGGCTCGACTCACAGTTGTTATGACCCGGATGATAGGGGTTGTGCCTGTGGCAAGTGCGATAGCTGCCTGTTAAGGAAAAAAGGTTTCCATGAAGCGGGAGTAAAGGATCCGACTGTTTATAGTTAGTAGTGAGTAGAGAGCAGTTAGCAGTAAAAAATAAAATATATTTTTTCTTTTTTATCTGTGTTTATCCGTGTTAATCTGTGGCTAATTTAGGGGGCTGAGCTGATTTTCAAAAACAACAAATAAAAAATCCTTTTTAATCTGCGTTCATCTGCGTCCAATTCATTTTACATTTTCTTCCAGTTTTGCTATAAATTTTTCCTCTTCGATGTCAAATTCGATTGTTTTGTTTTCCGAAGTTAAGCCCGAAGTTATCTTTATTGGGATACCTGTGATTTTCTTTAAATATTTCTGCAGTTCTTTATTGGCTTTGCTTTTCTCGGGTGCGCTTTTTATCCAAATTTTAAAAACACCGTTTTCCATTTTTACGATTTTGTTTTTATTTGATGATGGTTTTGCTTTTATCTTTAATTTAGGCATAAATGAAATATATAGGAACCACGAGATTACACAAGATTAACAAGACAAATTTCTCATACGGAGCCACAGAGACACAGAGAAAAACAGCAAAAAAATATTTATGTTTGTTTAAAGCCCACAACCCCAAATACAGGACAACAAATAACACGAATAGCACAAATGTTTTTGATTTTATTAAATCCCAACCCCTCGTATG
>Ga0307431_1001308_pt1 | contig 14548 bp, 11 predicted proteins | sample SalMarWE160170MG_FD_202155 | JGI IMG/M metagenome (GOLD analysis project Ga0307431, IMG submission 202155) | Salt marsh sediment microbial communities from the Plum Island Ecosystem LTER, Massachusetts, United States - WE1603-170 | ecosystem: Environmental > Aquatic > Marine > Intertidal zone >...
CAAATGTGATAGAAGCCATGATGAAGCAATGGTTTCTAATCCGATGAACATCTTGGAGGCACGTCAAAAGGAAGTGATGAAAATGGAGAAATAAAGATTTCAAAACGGGATATCTTTAAACCCCTATATATACTTCTCCTCTCCATACGATCATTTGTGTCACCTCGTTGTTTCAGGGTTTTTGCTTATTACCCATATAGCGAAGGGGTGACACATGTCTTTGGTTTCTGCAACTATAATTTTATATACTATTACACATTATTTAAATGGGGAATTGTCTACGAGATTTTTACTTATTTATCCCTCATCTGGAAAACTTGAAGTTGCTTCTGCTTCAGGAAAGCTATTTCCAAAAGATGCATTTGTTCCGCCTCTAGGATTATTATATCTTGGCAGAGTTTTGGAAGATTGCGGTCATGAAGTTGAAATTATTGATTGCTATGCCGAAAATATCAGTAAAGAGACAATAAGAAGTAAGGTAATTCTTTCAGATGCCGTGGGTATGACAATCTATAATGAACCACGGGAGTTCAATACCTCTATTGCACTCTCAAATTTTATCAAGGAAATAGATCCAACTATCCCTCTTTTAATCGGTGGGCCACGTGTTACTTTATTTCCTGAAGGTTCTGTTCAGAGTCTTAATGCAGATATTGGTGTTAAAGGTCCAGGGGAGCTTGTAATAATCCAGATTGCTGATGCTTTAGAGGGAAAAAGAAAACTATCATCTATTCCTGGGGTTTATTACAAGGATGGAAATAAAATACGTCATTCAAAGCATTCAAATAAAATCAAAAATCTTGACATGGTTTCGTTTCCTGCTCGGCATCTTGTAGATAAGTATGATTATGGATATATATCTGGAACAAAAATCGGGAAAGGAAAAGTGACCTCCATTCTTTCATCATGTGGATGTCCTTTTCGTTGTAGCTTCTGTGGTTTGCATGCTCAGATACCACACTATCATGATAGATCGAGTGAAAATGTGATAAAAGAAATCGATGAAATAATAGAACAGGGATATACCACCCTTGCTTTTGTTGATGATAACTTTTTATTCAGTAAGAAGAAAGTTGAAAAAATAATGGATTTTATCATTCAAAAAGATGCAGATATCAAACTGTGGATTAATGACGCTCGGGCAGATTCAGCGGATAGAAATCTCTATACAAAAATGCGAGATGCTGGCCTTGAATTAATTAATTTTGGGATTGAATCAGGTTGTCAAGATGTCCTTGATTTTTATAATAAAAGACTTACCCTTTCTCAAATACGAGAAACTATTGCTCTCAGTAACGAAATGGGGTTTTTTACGTTTGCTAGTTTTATTTTTGGTGCACCTTTTGAAACAAAAGAACACTTTGAAAATACTATAAATTTTGCCAAATCAATCAAATTGGATGGAGCGGTTTTTTATAATTTAGGATATCCCTATGGCTCTCAAATACGAAAGGATGCAGTTAAAAAAGGTAAAATAAAAAAAGATGAATTGAATGTAGTGGCTGATTCAAGAAGGGGATTAGGCAATTTTACAAAAGAGGAATTATTGGAATATACTGCAAAAGCTTACCAGAGTTTTCACTATAACTCTAGTTATTGGATCAGAGAAATTACTAAAGCTTTTTCAGAAAAAAACTTTCGATTTTTAAAGCTAGGCATTAAGATGATTATAAACGGATAATTGGTATGATCATAAAATAATGTCTTTGGTTTCTACATTACCACTCATCGAATAACTAACCATCGTTCTTATTTTATCTACTGTAAACTTGTTTTTGCATACTTCACATTTAACTAATTTAATAATTTCACCACATCTTCAAAATACACTTATCATTTTTCATATTTAACACCTTTAACATTACCAGATTTGTCAAAATAAGTCACCTTATTACCCTTATAATAAACTTCAACAATACCGTTTAAATCAATATCATCTTTATTTTTCATTTTAAAACCATCCTTAACATTTTTAATTCTTATTCTCTGGGCTTCTAAAGGATCATAATTATAAAACCAATTACCATAAATATCATAACTTCTAACAAAATTCTTACCATAATTTCTATGATTCTGTAAAAATCTTATAGACACAGGATCCCTAACAGGCAATCCATTCAATACGTTATCAATAATAGGCAACATTCTAGATTCAGATATATCAAAGAAATCATACAACAACTTTAACTGATTAACAACTTTCAAATTACATTTATCCGACATTATGTCAATAAACAAATTCTCTAAATCCAATTTCTTAAAATACTTCTTTGAAAACTCACAAACAGGTCTAGTTATCCTTTTTATATTCCTACTTTTAATTATTTTAGTCTTACCATTTATTTTATTTTTAACTTTAAACTTTTTTTCCAAAACATCCTTACTAAATGTTAATTCAGCTCTAACATGATCTCTATCCTTACGATATAGCTTTAAAAAAACACCTTCATTAATCTGGAACTGAATACTAAATGATTCATTCTTATTCAATTTAGTTGGGTTATACTCCTTATTATATTCAGGTAACCTACAATTTATACCTATTTCTTTTACGTTATCCCTGAAATCCTTACCTTTATCAGATCCTATAAAATTACTAATTTTATCCATTAAATAATAACTTTTATTCTTACCTACATAATAATCTACATTTGTTTCAATCTGGCTAACTGTTACCTTTTCATAAACTAAATTATTATCTGATATTAGTTTATTTAATGATCTATCAGCAATACCTATGCAAATTGATTCCAATTCATTAATTAAATCATTTATCTTATTATTATCCCAATATGGCCAATTCTCATAATTCAAATAATTATCTTCATCCAATAAAATATCTTTATCATAACCAAACCTGAAATTATCAAAATTCTTAATCCTACTTCTTAACAACCTTATAAAATTCAATTTAAAAGACACAGTAAAAGGCACAAATGCAGAAACCTTAATATCAGTTACATAAGGAATATCTTCAAAATCAGGCATTTTAACCTGATAATATAACTTATTATTACTTCTAAACCTTTTAAAATCCAAACCTTTAGATTTCCTACTTGAAATTATCAAATCTTTATAATCATTACATTTTACATTATCCAAAAGATAGCTATAAGACGGAATAACACTCAATTGAATACGATCAATTAGCAAAGGCCTACTATTGACTTCCACTTCTTTATACATCTTATATTCACATCCCTTCAAGTCAGTTGGGACTACTGTTATACTAAACGCAGTGCGACCTAGATCCTATGATTTCGATCACAAGTTCAATATACAAATAAAAAATGTAATTCTCCCTAATAAACTAAAAAAAAATCAAATTAAAAAAATTGTTTTAAATATTATAATTCTTTAACAGGGTTTATAATCATGTCTAAATTATTGATTATCAAATATTACCATACTGTTATGCTCCAAACGTCATCAAGTATTACCATTCACTAAATAAATGGTTAGTACATCAGACAGATGCTGTCTAGGAAATTAGAACCTATATTTATTTTTACTACTAAAATAATAAGAAAAAGTACGCTCTTCTTTAGCCTCTTTACCGGTCACCATTTCAATTATACCCTGCGCAAGTATCCATCCAAAATATCCCATGAAAAACGTGAAAAATCCTGCAATGCTGTATCCAAGTATAATCTGCATATAGCTCTGTCCACCTGTTGCAAATAACACAAAGATTCCAATAGTAATAAACAAAAAGATTAGAAGGAAAATCCATCTTAATGCATAAATAGTAACTTTCATTGTTTTTAATGGAATATCTTCAAGTGATATTTTTTTATTGGCGAAATTTGGAAAATTTCTATTCTTGCTGATTCTTTTTCCCGGCAACTTTTCTCCTCCTAAAACAAATTTTTTAGTCGAGTGATCCCAAGATGGATAAATAGGAGGTAGATATAAAAAGCTATTTCGCAGATACATATGCAGGTTAAATTAAGATATATATTTATATATATGCAACTACAGCATTTTGTAGAGAGCAAATCATTGTACAATACACGAAGTATCACACAATTAGTAAAAAGAAAACAAACAAGCGATAACACTTTTTAAGAATCTGCCACGATTCTAACGACATCTCCATCTTTTAATTCGTGATCTGAACCTATAACGCGATGTGTTCTTGCATCTATTGCTCTTATGAAATGATCTCCAATATCGGTATGAACCTTGTAAGCCAAATCTTTTGCCGTACTTCCACGTGGCATCAAATAGGCATCGGGCAGGATTCTACCTTCCTTATCAGTAAGGTGAGTATCATCTTCTACAGGATATACAACAATAAGATCCAACATCTTAACCGATTCTTCAATGCATCTCTGAATTCCTGTGGCACCATACTTTTGCAAAACATGTGTTCTAATATATCCAAGTGCTTTAGTTTGTTTTTCACTTAACTCCGATTCTTTCAGGATTTTAAAATCACTACCACCTGGATTGTAATCAATCAAACCTTTATCCATTGCATTGGTCAAGGCAAGTTCAGCTTCTGCACTCGTAGGAACAACAACATATCCTTGCTCTTTAATTTCCTCTAACTTTGCCATCGTAGCATCTGGTGCAATGTCACTTTTGTTAAACGCTATAAGCATCGGCTTGCTGATTTTTCTAATATAGCCTGAAAGCTTTAGTATCTCATTATCTGTCCATTTTGATGGCTTGTCTGTACCAAGATCTAATGTTCTGATGGCATTATGTATGTGCTCTTCCTTTATTCCAAGGCCTGTTAATTTCTCTGCAAGCATCTTGTCAACCTTTTTACCAGCAACTTCACATTTTCGGGCAATATCCTCCCAGCTTTTTTTGATGATGCTTTTTAGCCAGTATACAACCTCTTTTTCCAAAAAATCCACATCATTTAGTGGATCATACTGACCAAGTCCGCAAGGATTGCCTTCTGCATCTGCACTTCCTGAGGCATCTACGATGTGTATTAGAGCATGGGCCTGCCTAAGATCATCTAAAAATTTGTTACCAAGCCCCTTTCCTTTAAAAGCATCTGGAACCAAACCTGCAACATCTATTGCATCAATGGGAACAAATCTAGTCCCACCAACACATTTTGAATTATGCGGAGTGCATGTTACTCCAAAGTCCTTACAAGGACATGGTTTTCGAACATACATCACTCCATGATTGGCATCTATTGTTGTAAAGGGATAGTTTGCAATTTCGGCATGCGCATCAGTAGCTGCATTAAAAAAGGTGGATTTCCCCACGTTGGGTTTTCCTACAATGCCTATCTGCATACTCATTTTAATTACTCCAACATCTCATCTACTTCATCCAAAATATCTGCATTACTTTCAAATCGTCTAACCTTTTCCTCAGTACCAGAGTCAACAGGCGTTACAAATGATATACCGTTTTTCGCAAACAATGTACCATCAACAGACGCAATTTTGGATAGATAAATCTTTCCACCGGATATATTTCCTGCAATATGCGTATTTTCATCCACTCGCACATCGCCATCTGTATCGATATTTCCTTGAATTCTTATGTTTTTACCGCAAAATACGTCTTCAGTGGATTTCAAAGTACCATGTATAACAGAATCATCTCCAATAAATATATTTCCTTTGACATCGTAATTTCCTATAATGCAAGATTTTCTCCCAACACGAAGATTGCAATCTACTCTGGATTTCTGAATACCAATAATGGAATTATTTGGAATGAAAAGGAATATCTCAGAAATTGGAATTGTGTCTCCATCATTTTCTTCCATTTCTTCAAGAAGTCGTTCTATCTCTTCGCTATGCCCCATCTTCAATAGTTGTGTAAGATATATAAAAAGATATATAACAACAGGGATAGGACTACGAATATTTATCCACCCCTTCGCCTCAAATCCCTCGTTCATCTCAACGCTATCAGCAACGTCAAGATCCCCTTTTAATGAAAGTTTTCCTCCCAGCTTTACCTTCTCCCCAAGATATACATTGCCTCCACTTTTGACATTACCACCTATGCGCGAGAAGATATCTGCCCTAATGTCATTTGTGGTCTCTAAATCACCGTCAACTATGACGTGCTCTCCAACAAAAATTCGACCATCTGTTTTTATCCCGAACTGAAGTAAACAGCGATCGCCAATAATCACATCTCCCTTCGCAAGTATCGTATGTTCATCAAACTTTGTTTCGTCTGGAATCACAAGCGTCTGTCTATCAAATGTCATGCTAGGGCATTATTGCATTTCCCGTTATAAAGTCAACGGCTCGCTTGCAATAAAAAGGGAGAAAAGAATGGTGCTCTTATTCTGCCAGCCATTCTTCATCAATACGTGTGTAATTAGATATTTCCTCAGATTTAAACCAGAGATTGATCTCAAATTCAGCAGTCTCTGGACCATCAGAGCCATGAACAATGTTCCTACCGATAAACTGACCAAAATCTCCCCGCATGGTACCCATGGCAGCTTTTTGAGGGTCGGTCTTTCCCATCATTCCCCTAACCATCTCTATAGCATTGCTTCCTTCAAGGACCATAGCAACCACAGGAGATGAAGTAATGTATTTTACAGTTGGCTCAAAAAACGGTTTTCCTTTATGAATGCCATAATGTTTCTCTGCAAGCTCTTTACTAACCGATACAAGCTTCATTGCTACAAGTTTGATTCCTTTTCTTTCAAAGCGAGAGACAATCTCACCAATAAGGCCTCGTTGAACTGCATCAGGTTTTATCATAACGAATGTTCTTTCCTTTTCCATAGGATCTCACCTGTAATTTTTAATAGATTGATATAACTCTCCTTTATAGAATTAACGGCCAAATCTAGATGGATTTACCAAGTATATAAAAACCAAAGCTAACCAGATTAAATAGGATATGAGCAAAAATTGCAGAGTATAAGTTTTTTGTTTTAATCACAAGAAAGGCAAGAAGGAGCCCAACTACTGCAGTCATGATAGCAGGGTAAACATTTCCAAATGATAAATGAGCAACGCCAAACAAGAAAGCGGTAACAATTATTGCTGCTTCTTTTCCGACAAGTGAATTAAACTTTTCCAACAAAAATCCTCTAAAAAATATCTCCTCACCAATAGGCTGAAAGGCGATTAGAACCAATATCAAAGGCAAGGAAAAATACGATTCTAGTTCAGGAATATTACTGGAATCTGTAAGATCAAAACCTAGAAACATCATTACAGCACCCATTGCAACAATTATTGCAAATGCAAATATCATTGTCAGTATACCCCATAGAAACGCTTCATCTATACCTTTAGTTCGAAGTTTCAAATGAGAAAACATTTGCTTTAGGCTAAATTTATTAACCAAACGATACCACAAAAGCGGGATTACAATGAATAACGCAACAACAAAGGCCAACTGAATAAATAAAACAATTATTTCAAACAATATTCCAAATGATTCTGAGATGCCTCCAACCTGACCCGTTTGGGTTGAAAGAGGCATTCCAAAATAGGAAAGTACTGGAAGCACAATAAAAACAAGAAAGGTAGCGGTAACTAGGAGTAGTGCTAAAATGTGTGTTGGTTTCTTAATATTAAAATCCATGTAAGGGGTCAACAGCTACGATTTCATAAAAGTTTTTAAATATGCAAGCCCGTTACTCAAAGAAATGCTGGGCCCGTAGGGTAGCTTGGTCGATCCTTTTAGCTTTGGGAGCTAGAGACTCCAGTTCAAATCTGGGCGGGCCCACTAGCCTATCTTCATAATGGTTTTTTGCACTGTCTTGTCCGTCAGATGAATGGTTACAATTATTGGAATTATTGTTTTCACTCCCTATATTCTCTAATTCTTTTATATGATTAATAATGCCTCTTTCTGCTGCTGCACTAATATTAATTCCCATTGATTTTGCTTTTTTAACTACATTTTCATTAAGATTCATTTGGAAATCCCAATATATGTTGCATTATTGTCATGCTGATTTCATCTCCGCATCAACCATACGCTCTAAAATTAAGTAAAGTATAATATATAATACGAAAACCAGATATCCTCTCCGAGAAGAATTATGTCTGTTCATTTTTTGAGGGGTTCAAAAGGAGAAAAGTGTTCATTTTTACAACTATTTCAATATCACAAATGGTCCTATTGGATATCCATTAGCAGACTCAATAATATCATTTATTTGTAATATTTTCATTATCCACTTTTACATCTGCTAACATAGGTTGATATGATAAAGACACCAAGATAAACAAGCAAAGGATACTCCCACTAATTAGCATAGATTTTCTCATATTCTAATCATTAAATCCTCCATACATAATCCCACAAATAAACCTCTCTCCAACATATCCTATAATATGAGATTTATAGTTTGGATAATTGGAATCTGAAAGTACCCACGATTCACCTTTATTCAAATATTCTACACTAATTCCATCTCCTTCTTTCCAACCAATCACAAGAACAGAAAAACAATTGAAAACATAAATTATCTCACTATCATTCTCTTTCAAAGTCTTTAGATTATAAATAAAACCTATAAATAGATAACAGAAATTAGTTTCATATCTAATATTCCTAACATTATCTATCGCATCCTGTATCCTTGTATACTCTGCTCCGTCATCATCAACATAGATAGTCTTGTTTAATGTAGGTGTATCACTTGATACCATTGGTATAAGAATTGGAATTAAGAAAAGAAGAATAACTCCCAATGCAAATGGTTTCTTATACATGTTAACCTCCCTTAATTTTCTTCAATTGAATATTCATAATAACTATATTCATAATCCATTTCGAAGGAATTCCCTTTATCTCTCAGATATTTTAATACCCTCCAAATTTTTTCTCCAATATCAATATCAATAACAACATCAAAAGAAGCATTATTCATATCTCTAAATTCTTCTCTAATTAACTCATCTGCTTGTTCAAGATTTCTAGCGCTAACCATTCCATCTGAAGGTATATCATTCGCAAAGAAAAGAAAAAAATGGTTTCCAGCATGTGTTGAAGTTTCTATAAAAACATCATCATTATGACTAATATTTACAGTTAAGACATCTTTTCCCTTTGTAAACAATAATCCATAAGTAAAATCATCAATCCAATTTACATTTACTTCAACACTTGTAAGAACATCCCCTTGTTCAACAGATACTAAAAAATCATCTATATATGATTCTTTTTTACTAACAAATAAATCACTAAAACTATAGTTTCCAGTTTTCTTAGTCCACTTGTAAAAATAATTATAATACTTTGGCTCAAGTGAAATATTCAACCAAAAGGTTTCATTATCTCCAATATCATAATAAGAAAAGTGATAATAACTATAATTTTTATGATAACATATTAAATCTATTACACCCTGAGCGGTTTTCATCATATAATAACCATTAGAATCAGTAAATGTACTATTATCAAAAGAAGGATAACCATAATATGTAGTGTTATCTCTTCTCCAATTTAAATCAATACTAACATTTTCTATAGGTTCCAATATTTCGGAATCATATATATATCCACAGGTAATTGCATTCTCTTCAGGCAATGGAGTCATTGACAAGTTAAACCAACGAGTACTCCATGCATCAATCCAAAATTCACTTGATTGAAAATGGAAAAATTCACTATAAAAAACTACGATAATGATTAATCCATTTGTCATATTAACCTTATAAAAACCGTTCTGGTTAGTATATGTATAGTTAATATCTATGTTATTTTGTTCATCTTTCCATAAAATCACAACTAATGCTTTGTTCAACTTATTTTGAGTTCTATTATCAGTTATATAACCTTGAATTGTTGAAGTTTCCAATGCTCGTCCTTTCTTCAATGAAAAATTTAACCATATTATTTCACTAATAGGAAAATAGATATTTGTAAAGTTCATGAAATATTTTTGTGCACGAACATAAATCATTAACACTGTTCCATGAGGAATGATTAATTCATACCATCCAGTATGATTTGTATAGGTACCTATTAATGTATAATTTTCATTATTACCTTCAATTTTTGGAATGATTGCATAAACATAAGCATTTGTTATTGGAGTAGCATTCGACTCATCAACAATAAACCCATGGACGGTGACATTTATATTTTTATTTTGTAAAAAATTATTTTCACTTTGTTCTTCTATTGGTTTTATATTTTCCCCTGTATATGATTGAAGTGTTGATAGTAAGAATAGAAGAATAACTCCCAATGCAAATGGTTTCTTATACATCAAATGTCTCCCTCTTCAGTATACATTCTTGATAGACAAACATCCAATAACAACTTCCTTCATCAAATGTGTCACTAAACAGATATGATTGCCCAACATTATCCCAACCGAAGACAAAATCACTTACAATACCCATATTTACTATTTCAGTCCAGTTATAATTAGATCCGTTGTGGTTAATAATCAATATATCTTTATCTAAAGGATAATCACAGGATGAACCAAGTACGTTCCAATCTGCTTTTAGATGGGTTATGTATCCATCAAGGTTTCTTTCGTAATTAAACGTCCATAGTTCACAATCTTCAGGAGCATATATCCAGTATCCATAACCAGGTATCAATGTATCATCAAACTGATATGATTGAAGTGTACGATTCCAACCGAATATGTATTGTGAAATAATTCCATTATCTATTGCTTCCTGCCATGTGATAAAGGCATCATTATAGAATACAATTATTTCTGATGTATTTACAGATAGATTAGTTGGTAGGGAAACGAAGTTCCAGTTATGCTTGAGTTCTGTTATTAGCCCATAGGGGTGCATTAGGGGATAGTTATCTGTATTGTTCCCTGCAGGTATATCATAGGGTGTGTCTCCAATGCCATCAGGTTCAGAATCTATACCTGTGTAGTCATCCCAATAGTTACCACCTGATGGGTAATCATCATCCCATATGTTGTTACAATAATCCTTTGCATTCTGATTATTTATTAAAAAATTATTATGATATATCTTGTTGTTATCACTTTGATGGGAAAAGGTTATTCCAGTTGAACTTTGATTGAATGAATTTTTTGCAATAGTATTACCATAAGAATCAGATAAGGATATTCCACCATAATTATTGAAGAAGTTATTATGAAAAATAGTGTTATTATATGATTCATCAAATTCGATACCATAGGTGTTTGAACTAATATTGTTATCAAAAATTATATTATATCCACATTCATCATAGAAATATATGCCATCCATGCTCATTGAAATAATATTATGAAAAATAGTGTTATTTGATGAATGAATGTTTAATACTCCAATGATATTACTAATTAGGTCACATGTATTGATGGTTATATCATGACAATATGCTAATTCAATACCGCATGCTGTATTACTAATTGATAAATTTGAAATGTCAAATGAACTGCAGTTTATCATAATTAATTGTCCAATTGAAACTTCATTTAGTGTAAAAAATTCTTCATTCTCATGATATACGATAGGTTTGTTGTTTACTGTGTTATTGAGTATTGTTTGATAATATTGGGATAATTCTTCCCCAGATATAATAATTCCACAGTTTGTAAAGCTATTATTTTGTATTGAATTGCCAGATGATCTTGATAAGATTAATCCGAGAGAATTGTCAATAAAAGATGAATTTTGGATAATGTTATAGGAACCATCACGGATATGTAATTCTGAGACATTAAAGAAAGAACAGTTATCTATCTCATTAAAATCACTTTCAATATAAACCATTCCACCATCATAACTTACAATATTACAATTACTTAGAATGACATTGCCTCCATTATTATTTATAGAAATAATTTCAAACGGACCTGCTTTTTCCATATCAGGTGCAATTGTGAAATTAGAAAAAACAATATATGGAGAATTAAAGCCAATCCCATATTCAAAATCTGATGTATTGAATTTAATAGTTGTATTATAACTATTTTCAGCTGTCATATTAATCGTCTTATCTACTAATACATTCTCATAATAAGTTCCATTAAATACATACACAGTTCCATAGTTATCTACACTATCTATAGCATTTTGAATGTTATCGAAATGAGTCATATTCCATCCAGGTGTTGAACTGTTGAAATCATCATCAACCCAAACGAAAACAGGTGGGTCCATAATTGGATTCATCAATGGATAATTATCTTGATTATCGCAACAGAATGTATATGGGATGTCTCCTATACCGTCACCATCTCCATCTGTTCCATTGTAATCCCCCCAATAATTTCCTCCGTAAGGATAATCCATATTCCAAATATTATTTGAGCCTACATCTTGTCCATTTGTACTATGGTTGTTTGCAGAGTTATTTACCAGATTGTTATGATATAAAATATTATCATTGCTACCCCAATTGAGGTTAATACCAATATAGTTATTATATACATTATTTGAAAATAAAATATTACGGTTTGAATCGTCAAGATCTATTCCAATTTCCGAATAATAACTTCCATTTAAACCTATGATGCTGTTTCTGGAAATAATATTTTGTTCGGCATCCTCAAAAAAGATGCCATACATAAAATAGGAATCTATCCTATTTCCTTCAAACGTATTATTATTTCCATTGTAACAATAGATACCTATTTCGTCGTCAGAAAGAATATTATTGATAATAGAACAGTATTTACATTCCAATAACTGAATTCCTACGAAAGTGTTTGATATATTTTGATTTATAATGGAGATATTATCACATTTTACCAATATGATCTGTCCTGCATTTGTAATTGTATAATTCGATTCGTTCTTTAGGTAAACAAGTGGTTTGCCGTTAACTGAATTGTTATGTATAATATTATCATACACTCCCGGAATTATATCAATACCGTCGTTGTAAAATTCATTATTAGTTACAGTATTATTGTGGGAATGATATAAACAAAGACCTGAATACAAACCGTTATCAGATATGATATTTCCAGTGATTATGCTATTATCCGAATAATACAGTTCTACACCCATAACATTTTTATCTATTATATTATTATGTATATAATTATAGTTAGAATGGATACTAAGTCCACTACTCGGTCCAGAACTATTCGTTATGCTAAACCCACTGATGTTAACTTCATCAGCAGTTATTTTTACAACATAATTACGCCCATAATCAATAATTGTTGTGTTCTTATCCTCACCAATAAGATGGATGGATTTACCAACTACTATATGTCCATTATATGTTCCATTGTAAACAAAAACAGTATCTCCAGTATTTGCATCATCAATAGCATCTTGGATATTGCTATAATTGCCTGGTCCACTACCGCCTACATACAATGTAGTTCCGACAATCGACACATTCAATGGTTCAGACCAGTCACTCTCGGCATTACTATTATCTTTTGCTTTTACTCGAACTTGATATGTTCCCAGTTCTGTCCATTCATGTGATATATTAGATGTTTGTCCTGAAGAATATGGGCCATACCATACTGGTGTTGAATTATCACCCCAATCCCACAAGTAATACAATTGGTCACCATCTGGGTCAGTAGTGTTTGAAGCATATTCATATTCTATATCTCCATTACCTGTTGGTGGTCCATCTGGAATGCAAGGTGTGAGTGGTGGGTCATTTCTTGTATCTAAATCATTTCCGCTAACATTTGATAAAAGTAGAATTGATATAAGTATGGCTATTATCCTGATAGCGAGACTTTTTGCAGGGACAACATTACGCATAACTTCAACTCCCCTTTACATATTATAAGATACTCTTAATAGTTAAATGTTCTGATGATTATACTACTATATATAATACGAAAAACAGATATCCTCTCCGAGAAGATTTATGTCTGTTCATTTTTTAGACACTTTTCTCCTTAGAAACCGTTCATTTTCATAGACATTAAAAATATACAATTATATATCTAATATAAAGCCTTTTTAAGCATATATATGTTATATCATTCGTAGAAAAAAGATAATGCCTTTAAGACGTACTACAAGCAATTCTCAGGCATTATTATAAGATATGTTGGATAATAATATTCTCTTCAATAACTTTATCATATATCTTCTTCAAATCTTCTTCAGATTGAGAGTTGTAATGCATCAAGTCTACATCCCCTTTTAGAGAGTGACCCATGATAATTTTCTTGATAGATGTTTGCCCTCCTCTTCTATCCCATTCCTGAGAAAAGAACTTACGTAAATCCTTTACTTGAATTGGCGCATCTCTAAACAATCTAGTTATATGACTTTGTGAAAACAATACTTTTAAACTCACATCACTATTGAAGTAAGTAAGGTATTCAGATATTGCATTCCGTGTTTCCTTATTAAAGAAAGATATTCTACTTATCTTAGTCTTAGTAGATTGTCCATTAGATGGATTATGATTGATATGTACCACTCTATTATCTATGTCAATATCTTCTATTGTAAGTTGGTATAGTTCTTCTGCTCTCATACCTGATGATGTGCCAAGTAGAGTTAATGCTTTAATCTGTGTGTAATATTGGCCATCCTTAAAGTATAATATAGTATCTTTACTTGTATTTCGCACCCCTAAATGAAATTGAGTAGTATTTTTTTCTCGTGTTGTCAACAACAATTGAAAATAATTATATCTACCTAATGACCAATGCTTT
>Ga0307431_1001310_pt1 | contig 14542 bp, 15 predicted proteins | sample SalMarWE160170MG_FD_202155 | JGI IMG/M metagenome (GOLD analysis project Ga0307431, IMG submission 202155) | Salt marsh sediment microbial communities from the Plum Island Ecosystem LTER, Massachusetts, United States - WE1603-170 | ecosystem: Environmental > Aquatic > Marine > Intertidal zone >...
TTTTTTTAATACATTTTCTGGTGGTAGTAATTTGTCCCACTCTTCGGCAGAAAGATTTTTTATTTCTGGGATCAATAGATTTTTTATTTTAACAAGGTTATCCCATATAGGAATACCAGTTAGTTTATATTGAGGGTTCACAAAATTTTTTGTTTTAGAAATAGTAAGATTCCATATTCTTTCCCCAGATTTTTCTGCTTTCCAAAATAAGTCTTTCTCTCTGACTACTTTTACAATATGCGATGGACCAAGCGGATTGCCTATAGGCTTCAAATCTTTTGTCGGTTTTTTCTGTATTTTAACTACTATAATTCGTATTGTGTTGATTGCTAATGTTATTAACCCTATGAGAAGGGTCGCCAAAATCAAATCACCCATTTTAGTTATAACCTCCTGTAATTACAGTATACCTCAAAAGTGGGGGAGATGTCAAGGGGTAAGCCTATTGAGATTCTACATTTCTGGTTATTTTGTTTTTTTGAGCAATTCTTGCGTATAATCCCATAATTCTTGGACTTTTTCATATTCTTTATCATCTCTAAATGCTCTTGCAATATCCTTTCGTGTTTCAAAAAATAAAAACGGTGTTAATATTTGCATAAATTTTGATTTTCTATAGATTCCTTCTCCGGTAATATATCTGGAAATATCTATTGAGAACTGTTTCCAAAATGTATGAATATCGCTTGCAAACTTGGAATAGCGTAAAAGATTAAGTGATTGTTTTTCTATTTCTTTTTCACTATAAATCTCAAATATATTAGATTCGAGGAATAGCAAAAAAGTCACAGATTCCGAATCGGATATATATCCTTTAGTTTTAATAAAACTCCATGAATTTGAGAACTGAAATTGCTTTACACACAAATCAATGTCTCCTTTAAGATTATCATTTCTAATTTTTGTTGTTCCTTTACTTGCGGAGGCAATTTCCTTAAAAGCTTTAATTAGAGTATTAAACCAGAATTTCCGCGAAGTTTCTAGTGATTTGGAAATTATTAAGGATATATCCAATAATTCTTTTTTTCTTTTATCGTTTTGTTTATAATTATATAGAGATCCTCCGACCTCCAAATATTTTGCTCCCTCGTTTTTTAGAAAATCTACAATTTCGAAATGACCGTTTTCATAAGCATACATTAATGCGGTTTTTCCGTAGTGATCTTTTAAATCCATCTTTGCTCCTCTCTGAACCAACAAACTTGCTACTTCTTTCTTTCCTTCTTTTGAAGCCATAATTAAAGCTGTCCACCCCATTTCACACACTTCGTTGATATCCATGGATTCTTTTTCCAACAAGAATTTCACTATTTGTATATGCCCGTTACCAGATGATAGCATAAGGGCATTGAAACCTACATCATTTTTTACATTAATATTAGCTCCTTTTTTTGCGAGTAATCTTACCGCTTCGTATTTTCCTTCACCTGAAGCCCAAAGGAAAGCACTCATACCAAATTTATTCTGCTTATTTATTTTTGCTCCATTTTCTAAAAGTAACTTAATTAACTCTGTGTGTCCCCTTTCCGAAGCGATCATTAGAGGAGTCTTATCTCCAATTTCTCTATCATTTGCAACATTTAAATTTACCCCATTTCTAATAAATTCTTTCACTCGAGAAATATCGCATTCTTCAATTGCTGCGAACAAGTCTTTATCGTGTAATTTCTCAGAAATCGCTCTACTCTTTTTAAATGTTATTTTAACCGCCCCTGCTTTTTGCAATATTTTTCTGACTTCTCTGTATCTATATTTTTGGTGGGGATAGGGTGAGTCTTTATCAAAAGATTTCTTTATTAATAAACCTTCCCTTGTAGGATGAGTGAGCGCCAAAGCATTTTGACCATGAGCATTAACATCGTTTACATCCGCACCTTTTTCTATCAATAATTTTACAATTTCAGCATACCCCTCTTCGGAAGCTTCCATTAATGGGGTATAACCGTATTTGTTTTTTAGATTCACGTTAGCTCCATAATCCAACAAAATTTTTACTAGTTCAGCTGGACCATATTGTGAAGCCTTAAAGAGAGGAGAGTTTCCGTTGGTATCTATGATATCAACGTCTGCTCCACTTTCTAAAAGTTTCTTTATAATATTGAGTGGAGTTTTGAACCCAATAGAATGGTGAAGAGCGGTTTCTCCTCTTTCGTCTCTATCGTTTATATCCGCACCTTTTTCTATCAATAAGTCTACTATATTTCTGTATCCTGAAGAACAGGCAAACATTAACGCGGTTTGCCCTTCGAAAATTTTATAAGAAATATTTACAGGATTGATAATTTTCGCATTAATATCTGCTCCATTCATTACAAGTACCTCTATAGCCTCAAAACAGCCATTTATAGCTGCAGAAATTAAAGCTGTAGATCCAAAAAAGTGCCTTGCGTTAATATCTGTGCCTTTCTTAATTAAAAAAGCGACTACATTAACATGATTCTTTGCCGATGCCCATATTAAAGAGGTAAGACCTTTTTCGTCTCTGGCGTCTACATATGCACCATCTTCAATAAGAGATTTTACAATAGACAAATCACCCTTAGTTGCAGCCTCGAGAAGTTTTGCATTTAACCCTTCTTTTAAAATTTCATTTATTTTTTTACCAATTCCTAAAGGGTCTGGAGTAGCTGGTTCTAGTTCATCTAAAGCTATCACAAAATCACATAAATCTTCAAATGAATTTATGTTCTCCATAGCTTTATCTATTTCTTCCCTGGACATCTTTGTAACTGGTGGAGTTTGTAGTCTTTCCTCGAGGACCATTTGAAGCAATTCCTTCTCAGTCGCACTAGGTTTTAGGTGTTTTAAACGGCTATAACTGTATCGTTGCGCTTTTATAGTAGTTGAAGGGGAACCCAACACCCGAAGACCAAAAAGATTATGAGGTATATTAAATTGAGTTCTTAGCTGCTCCAATCTTTTGACCCCTTCTTTTTCTGGTCTCAAATGATTGGGGATTATTTTAAGCCAACTTGGCTTGAATATCATAAATCCTTCTTATCTTACAGTATACCTCAAGAGTGGGGGAGATGTCAAGGGTTTTTAACATTTCTTTACTTATTGAATGAAACATATATCTTTTTATTAACGATTAACTTATTAATAGTCGTAGTAATCGATATATAGGGTATAATAAGAATAAGATTGTAACTAGTGTCATTGCCACAGCCCCTATTGCGTTAAACGGTTCTTTCTCTATATTGAAGTGTCTCTTAAAAAATCTTAATCCTCTATTAAAATGAGAAAGAGTTTTAATCAAGAATCCAGATATCGCGTAAAGCCAGACCCAAACTGATGTGAAAAAAGTTGAATAAAGAAAAACTGAAAACCCTTCGCTATCCCCTTTAATATGAAAAGAATCTATCATAAATTTCGGAAAACTTTTCATTGCTTCCCCTATCCCAGAAAAATCAAACTCTAAAACAGAAGAGAAAAAAGTAATAGGAAGCATCACAAGGGTTATTAATATTACCCCAACAACAACAAAAATCAAAAACGTGGCGGCGAAGTCTAAGACAAGAAATGCTAAATTGCGTATAAACGATTGTTCAAGACCCATTCGCTTGATTATATATCTCGTTTCAAGTAATGATAAGTAATCAGGAATTAAGTTAAATGCGAACAGACAAACGAAGACTGCACGACTAGTCACGAGAAACCCGTAGGGAATAAAAACATCCCAGCGCTGGTTAGCAAGTAGCTCATAATTAAGTAAAATATAGATAAGTGCCATTAATACAACAGATGCGATTGAAGCAACAGATGATCGCAAAAAACAACTCCATGTAAAATGTTTATCTGTAAAAATTCTATCAAACAGTTTTGCAAAGGAATCAGACCAATTAAGTGCTCCTTCGGAGATATCTAAATTTTTTAACCACTTTGATGCTGATCTTTTTGTCTTTTGATCTGCACTTTTACCATAGTAAATAAAAAGCGTCCATATCCCGGTAGTGATCGCCAACCAAGATACAATATAAGATAAAAAGAAAGGCTGTTGCATTATTAAATTATGAACCTGTTTTGTAAGTCAATTATTTACCGGCTCCTTCACTCAACTTTTGTTCCTATGGACTACAAACCTTGCAGGAGCGGTAGCCTGCTTTTATTGCTTCTTTTCTCGAGTTAAAAACTCTCGTGCAGTTTTTGCAGTTGTAGTACCTGCAGTTCGGGCTATGAAATATTTTTGATTTCGTGTTGCCGTGATAGACCCCTCCGGAGCTGGTTTGCTTTGTTCCTTCCTTTGTTGAAGTGGGGGAGAAGGAAGCTGCACTTAAGAAAAACGCAAGGCTGGGTTTTTGAGCTTCAATTTTGTTTTCGATATCGTCCGGAAGTTTGTTTAAAAAATCAAGACCGGTTATTTTCTCGATACTGTCCACCGGCACTTGATAGTCTCCGATATCCCCTGCCGGTTTTCGGTTAGGCATTAAAAAGGATATCACTTTTGGCTCTCCGTTTTTTGCGATAATGATTTTATAATAGTGCGTTGGTACCCATACAAAGTTAGATCCGATTTTCCCAAGACAATCTTTATTTCCGTCTCCATCGATGTCCATAAAAACCGGACCCGTAATTATCCAGGACTCTCCTTTAGCCAGGGTAAATACTCTTATTTTTTCTTCTAAGATTCTCCAATTGCCTCTATTTAATCCCGCTTCCTGAGGGCATATATTTGAGAGGTAGAAAGATTCGCTCATTACCTTTTTACTTCGTTTCATATCTCCTGCAGGAGCCATGTGTCCCCGGTCGTATCCGCTTTTATAGTAGTCGGATAGTTCAGCTCGTTTGCCAGGAGAAATTTTAGGATCCGGACGGAAGTTGTCCGTTCTGCCAGCAGTTCCCTGCAGGTGCTCTTTTGTCAAGTGGTAAGATACCCACAGAGGGACTTTTTTGTTGCCGTCATGGAGAAGGGCGTATCCTTCTCTGATGATCACCTGACCATCGATAGAGGGGAGTCCCCAGTATAGATGTTCGTTGGTTTGGGTTGATTTAAAATCTGTTTGAGCAGTTGGTTGTGAGGTGCAGAAGAAGAGGAGAAAGAGAAGTATTGGGGTTAGTTTTTTCATTAGCTATTATCTTCAAAAAATTTTTTATATTGTGGCGATGAAACTTTTTCCCAGCAAAGATTGTGTACATCTTTGAAAAAATTTTCTAATTCTTCTTTATAAATTCTTTCCTGAAATTTAGGAGATACGGAATGTTTTATTTTAAATATCATTGGTATATTTTTAAAGCTGTCAAAATCATTTTTATTAAATGGCTTAGCAGTTCTTATCGTGAACCAAAAATAAAACAGAGTATCTCCAGGGTCTATTTGAAAATTAGTCTGTAAATATGAAAATTTCAATCCTGTACGCATTCCTTTTCTATACTCAAATTTTAAGAAGTCAATTGTTTCCTTGGGACAAAAATCAATATCCTTAATTATAACATTTATTTTTTTGTCTGTAATATTTGCAAAATTTATATCTAAACATAAAATTATATTACAATTTTTACGTCCCATTATTCCTCCAAATCCTCGATATTCAATTTGAGCAAGTTTAATCTTTAATGGATTTTTACTTTTAAAGAAATTCTCTCCCTTTTTTAAAAGATAATCACTTGGATCAATTATAATACCTCCCTTTTTATAATTATAGTATAACAAGAAAGGGGTATAGACGTCAATGGATTCATTCCCAATCAACATTTATGGGAACTTTATTAAATTCACCATGTGTCTCCGGTGTAATTAAAACCCAATCTACTCCATAACCATATATAACATACTCGGTTCCTTCGTCATTGCTTTCGTATCCTATTACGCCCAATTTAGTCGGTTTTCCAGATACATAGGCTTCACCTTTAGCTTTCGTATATGGATTTTTAAAATTCGGAGGTAGTTCTTCTCTTGCCCAACTTATATCACTGTTTTTAGGATAGAAACCACTATCAATTTTGTAACATTCCACAACTATATTAAAGGTTTTCATATTTGCCTTAACCAAGGCTTGATTAGCTTGCTCTATAACTTCAGCATACCCTTCCTGAAATCCTTGAACAAAAGGGTAACTAAAATAACCTCCAACGAATCCAACAATTAAAGCTATAAAAAGAATTATCACTACTATCCCTTTTTTCATCTTTCCTCCTTATTCTTTTATTTTCAAGAGTTTTTTCATTGGTTACTTGCTTTCGTTCAATTGTACTTCTTTAATTATTGTTTTATCGTCCCTAATTATTTCAAACTTTACTCTTTCCCCCTCATAAAGATCTAAAAAGCTATGAAGGCTTCCAGCGTCAATGATTTCTATACTGTTTGCTTTTCTTATTATATCTCCTTCTAAAATGTCAGTCATAAAAGCAGGTGTACCGTTTATAACGGTTGTTACAATAACACCTTTATTACTCCCTATTCTTTTTTTAATATCAGGCGACAAATTGTTAAAAATGACACCAAGAATGATTGGATTAGGATTTCCGATGAAGTAGACGGCTGCATAATTGTATCTATCGACGCTATAAGGGAAGTAGGTTGTTTTCTTCTCTTGAGTAGCTTTTGTAGAAGTTTCTGAATAAGAAGTATTCCCGGAAAGGCTTGCGCTTCCATCTGTTCCGTAAATATTTCCATAATCAGTAACATTTCCAGTTTTTTGAGTAGTCTCGGTCTTGGTTGAAGGCAAAGTAACAGGGAGAGTCCCTGAAATTGTGTTTGTATAGCTACTATAAAAAAGAACGTAATCAGCCCCGAGTTCTTTCCCAAAAACAACAGCTTCTTCCTTGTCTACTTTTCCCCCATTAAAATCGGAAGTCCCCATAACAATATAATTAGCTCTTTCTAGGGTTTTAATATTTTGTACTGCAGAGTTAAAATTCCCTTCATATAGTTTTGGGGTCTTAGAGTGAGTGCTATCATAAGGAGATATTGATGTCTGAGGCGCATAGAAACTTTCATAATATTGTTTGAAAGGATTTGTTTTCGCTTTTTCATTTGTTGTTGCGCAGTTAACAAATAAAAACATAAACGATAATAAAAAGATATAAAATTTATTCATATATTAACCTCCTGTATTTATAGTATACGGTTAAAGTGGGGGAGATGTCAAGGGATTTTAATCAACTTTATAAAATTTTTTTAAAAATGTAAGGATTTCTACAACAATCTTGTCTGGATCGGAATCGTTAATAGATTTCTCAAAAAGCCCAGGGCGGTTATTTTTTAACCAATTATGTAGTTCAACGTGCCCTTCCTTTTGAACAATAGGCTTCAATTGCGCAAGGTCTTGTTTGACAAAAGGCTCGTTACCGATGTTTTTTCCGTTTTTATATAATCTTAACCAATACGCCCCCTGGGTGTGGCTTCCTGTATCCGCGTCCTTATAAAATCTTATTGAGATTTTTGGTTGATCCATTTTTACCTCCTGTATTTAAAGTATACGCCGAAAGTGGGGGAGATGTCAAGGGAGTTTAACGAGTTTTTGAGTTTATAGGGTTTATTGGGTTTGTGGAGCTTGGTAACCTAACGACCCAACCATTAATTAAAAGTATTGACAATTTGGAATATACTTGTATAATAATAGTATCAAAAAAAGGAGGAGTTATGAAGTGGTCGCAGAAATTGTTAGGAATGATTTTTTTATTACTATTTGTTGCCGGATGTGCTACAGTTAACTTAGAAACAAAAGCGGCAGAAGATAATATCTCAATGAGTCATGTCGTCAATAAAAACTACAAAAAGATAACACATTTTAAGAGAAATACGCAAGCATGGTTTGCTATATTTGATTTGGCTACAATCTCCAATCCTAATCTTCGGAATATTGTTGAAGATGAAATTAGGGCTGTAGATGGCGATGGAGTAGTAAATCTTCAAATAAAGGGAGAAACAACTTTTATTGATGGGTGTATTTCTATACTCACCGGTTCTCTTATAAGACCAAGGAGCTATACAATAGAAGGGGATGTAGTTAAGTATATAGCGAAATAAAAAAATACAAGAAATTTCTGCCTTATTTGACAGAAAAGAAAAAAGACTGTATATTTTAAACAATACTTAGTTTTTTTGTAATACTTCAGGGCGGGAGCTGAAAGCTCCTGCCTTGTTTTTTGTCCCCCCACTTTATGCTTATTTTGGCAGCTGCCGGCAGGGGATATCGGAGATACATTCCCCACCTACGCCCCACTTTGGCCGGATTTAGCAGCTGGATCACTGGGCGGCCAAGCGAATGTTTCCCCACTGGTCATCCACTTTTGGAAGAGGCTATTATTTAGACAGAGATAATATAAGACTCAATGTTGCTACTGCGAAGGTTGCCGTTACCACTATAAAAGTTGCTAGGATCCAACCCTGGGTTCGGTAAATTGAATTCCAGCCTGCTTCAGTCAAACGGTAGATAGGAGTTTGTCTCTCAAGTGTAGGTAAAGTTCCGTTTTGTTTTACATTGCCTGTGGGTACAGCATCGGCAAGTACCTCTATCCATCCGCGAACGTGGCAGGTTCTCAGTGCTGCAGCAACCTCTGAATCGTCAAGTTCATTAACAGCCTTTTCTACAAGCCAAACGCCCCCAGGTTGCAAAATATCTACAACTCTCTGCTTAGCAAAACGCTTAAGAGTTTTTCTTATTAGCCTTTCTCTTCTATTAAACAGGTTAGACTCCTTTGTTACAACTTTTTTAAGCCCATTTTAGATTTTGGTTCGTTAATTATTGATTATTCTCGGCTAGCCAGGAATATAAATATTACAAGAAGAATCATAAGCCCTACAGCAATTATTGTTTCTTTGTTTTCTTTTGTAGTTTGTTTTACCGCTGCTTTTCCCCAAGTTGTTCTTTTAAGAGCTTCAATTGATTTTTCAAGATTTTCATATGCTGGTATGTGTTTTATATTCTCGCCTACAAATGCGGGTAGTTTTGCTCTTTTATCAAGTACGAATGGAATTATTTGTTTGTTAGCTCCCGTTGCTATCCCGATTTCCTGTTTTACATAAGCAGATTTATCCGCATTTTTACTCCATAAGAGAATAAATAGATCGCTTTCTTTAATATTTTTAATTATAGAATCATTTAGGCTTTCTCCAGGCTTTATTGAATCTTTAGCGACAAATACATCGATATCCGAAGCTTTTATTGTTTTCTGGATTTGCTCCACTATAGGCATATCTTTAGAAGAGTAACTTATAAAGGCTTTAAGTGGCATTATTGTTAGCCTTTAGGTGGATATGGGTCGTTGCCGTGACTGTCTTTTCTTTGTATTTTTCCTTTTTTATCGTGGATCACTAATTCGGTACCTTGATTTTTGCTTATTTCTCTTGCAGTATTTACTGCTTTTTGCAATATTTTCCTTACTTCTTTGTACTTAAATTTTTGGTGGGAATAGGGTGAGTCTTTACTGAAAGATTTGTTTATTAGCAAACTTTCCCTTGTAGGATAAGTAAGCGACAAAGCATTTTGACCATGAACGTTGATATCATTTACGTCTGCGCCATTTTCCAACAATAATTTTACAATTTCAGCATACCCATCTCTGGAAGCTTCCATTAGTGGAGTATTTCCGTATTTGTCTTTAATATTCACGTTAGCTCCATAATCCAATAAATTTTTTACCAGTCCAGCTGGACCGTAATCCGAAGCCCTCACAAGAGGTGAGTGCCCATTATTATCTTGAACATTAACATCTGCTCCACTTTCCAAAAGTTTCTTTACAATGTTAGGTGAAGTTTTGAGATTAATAGAATGGTGAAGAGCAGTTTCACCTCTTTCATCTTTAGCATTTATATTTGCACCTTTTTCTATCAATAAGCCTACTATATCTCTGTGTCCCGAAAAAGAGGCCTCCATTAACGCGGTTTCACCTTCGAGAATTTTATATGTAACATCTGCAGAATTGCTAATTCTTGCATTAATATCTGCTCCATTCATTACAAGTACCTCTATAGCCTCAAAACAGCCATTTATGGCTGCAGAAATTAAAGCTGTAGATCCAAAATGATGCTTTGCATTTATATCTGCACCCTTCTTTATTAAAAAAGTAACTACATTAACATGATTCTTTGCTGATGCCCATATTAAAGGCGTAAGACCTTTGTTGTCTCTAGCATTTACATATGCACCTTCTTCTATAAGTGATTCCACAACAGATAAATCGCCCTTAGTTGCAGCCTCAAGAAGTTTTGCATTTAACCCTTCCTCTAATATTTCATCTATCCTTTCCCCAATTCCTAAGGGGTCTGGGGTAGCCGGTTCCAGTTCGTCCAAAGCTATCACAAAATCACATAAATCTGCAAAGGAATTTATGTTTTTCATCACTTCTTCAATTTCCATTCCGGACATCTTTGTGGCAGGCGGAGTTTGTAGCCTTTCCTCAAGAACCATTTGAAGCAATTCCTTCTCAGAAGCCATAGGCTTTTTGTTTTTTAAATGGTCATAACTGTATCTTTGTGCTTTTATCGTAGTTGAAGGCGAGCTTAAAATCCGAATACCAAAAAGATTATGGGGTATATTAAATTGAGCTCTTAACTGCTCCAATTTTTTGACCTCTTCCCTTTTTGGTCTCAAATGATTGGGAATTAATTTAAGCCAACTTGGTTTAAATATTATAATTTCTCCTTATTTAGTATGGACAACAAAAACAAAGGCGTTTTCATTTAGGATTGGATGGGAGGCATTTTATCACCAAATAAGCAACTAAAAGGATTAATGGTAGAGTAACATGGTAAACATCTATCATTTTTCTAATAGGAAATGATCCAATTTTATTTAACTTAATTGCATTGTTAACAAGACTAAATTGTTCCCAACCTAGTTCTTGCTCAATTTGGAAAATCCTATTTAGTTTGATTTGAGAAATACTTCTATGTCTTCGAAACCATAAATTAACAAATAAGTTTAACATGGCAACGAAAATAATTACAAAAGGGAAAAGGTAAATAAACATTTGTTTTTGTTGACTCAAAAGGCCAAAAGCAATGCCGACGAATATCAGTATAGCTGATTGAGACATTGTCCCTAATCTCATGTTGAGATCGTCATAATGTTTAATCATATCCTGAGTAAGTTTGTATTCTTCAATTAATAATTGATTTTTCCACTCTGACACGTTTAACCCTCCTTAGTTTTCTAAAGGATAGTCGTATTTTAACACAAAATCAAGGGTGTTTTTGTATTAATGGGTTTTTTAAAACGCCTATACGGGCTTGTATGAAGGTGTGTTTTTGCGTTTATTGTTCCTCCTGCTTTTTTTATGTCCCATCCTCCTTTAGTATTAGGTACTACATGATGCTCTTTTCTTGTTTTTGTTTTTTTGGGCATTGTCGCCTCCTTTTTTATAATTTTTATTTCTCAGATAATACTTTGTAAATTATATCTATAGTGTAAGCTAAGAGTGGGGGAGATGTATTGAGAGAAAAGGCTCATTTTAACAACACGAGTTTTTCGGAATAAATAGCATTTGTTGTTCTGAGTTCTAAAAAGTATGTACCGCATGGAACCTTCTTTCCACTCTGATTATCTCCTTCCCATGTCAAATAATGGTTTCCCTTAGAGAAAGTTTTCTCTGCTAATGTTTTTACTTTCTGACCGGTAATGTCATATACAGATATATTAAGATCTATTTGTTCAGAAATACTAAAAGTTAACTGCCAGGACTGAAAGGTTTTTTGTTTTACATTAAAGGATAGGGGAGAGGCGGGCTCTTCTTCCGCTATGCCAGATTGCTTTAAACTAACAAAATCCGCATATACAGGGAGATGGTCACTTGCGTTAAAGAGGCAGTCGGCAATATAGGAAGAAACGGAATCGTTTGCGCCATCATTTATTCCCTGATTAAAATGGTTTCCGTCGTTACCGTAAGCTCTGTAGCTTCCCTCGATATATCCTATCCCAATGCTATCATTCGAATCTTCTTTCGCAAAGATAAAATCAAAACGGTCATCCAGCCCACCGTAAGCTCCGCCTCCAAAAGCTGAATCTCTGCTTGATTGTGTGTGTATTCCGGAGTAAATTTCATTATCGTGCCAGTCACCAGGTTGCTGCAGCAGATCTGAAGCTCTGCCATTATTGTTTGAGGAAGAGTCAACGAGTTTGTGATATGCCGGCTCATCTTCATAAAAATTCATATCACCTACTATAATAAACTCGCTTCCCGTAAGTATAGGATCATTCAAATATTCTCTTAGTGTGGTACACTCCTGAAGGCGTCTCTGTTCATTAGAACTGCCTTGGGAAGCTTTGAGATGGCAGGAGTAAAGCATTAGATTGTTGCCACCTATACTGATTACGTACTCAGCTATATTTCTTAAATCAGTTTGTATTGTGTCTTGCGATACTAAAGAACACACACTTGTCCGGTAAAACAACATATTATCGGTATCGTACCCGTCGAGAAAATCAGCTCTGTCGTATTCATTCCCTTCATGGTTTAGCCTGTTCAAGATGGTGTCGCAACCTCCTTCATTTACCATTTCCTGCGTAAGTATAATATCTGGGTTTACTGAGTCGAAAACAGCCTGAAAATAGCTGGCTCTATTTCCGTCGTCGTGAGAAAATTTTAGCATATTATAAGACATTATTCTGAAATAAGTAGAATCTACGCTGCGGACATAAGTGCCTAAACATAAGAAAATAAATATAAACATCTTTTACCTCCTGTTATTATAGTATACGCCAAGAGCGGGGGAGATGTCAAGGGGTTTTAACGAGTTTTTGAGTTTATTGGGTTTATTGAGTTTATGGAGTTAAATAACCTATCGATCCAACGGAAAAAGCATTTGACATTTTGAAATATTCTCGTATAATATTTTAAAAAGGAGGGTTATATGAAAGTATTATCAAAACTTATTTTAGTTTTTCTTTTTGGAGGGGTTGGTTTATTTGGGCAGGCACCTGATACCGCCTGGACAAGGACATACGGGGGCGCTGACGATGATCTTGGTCGCTCAGTCCAGCAGACGTCCGATGGTGGATATATTGTTGCGGGGTGGACTGATTCTTACGGTGCGGGTGGGTTTGATGCATACCTAATAAAGACGAATGCTTCGGGGGATACGCTCTGGACAAGAACTTACGGAGGGGCTGGCGACGATTATGGTCGCTCAGTCCAGCAGACGTCCGATGGTGGATATATCGTTGTGGGGGAGACTTTTTCTTTCTCTATAGATGCTTCTGATGTATACCTAATAAAGACGAATGCTTCGGGGAATACGCTCTGGACAAGAATTTATGGGGGAGCGGATTGGGATGATGGTGAATCAGTCCAGCAGACGTCCGATGGTGGATATATTATTGTGGGACGAACTGAATCTTACGGTGCGGGTAAGTTTGATGTATACCTAATAAAGACGAATGCTTCGGGGGATACGCTCTGGACAAGAACTTACGGAGGGGCTGGCAGCGATTATGGTTACTCAGTCCAGCAGACGTCCGATGGTGGATATATCGTTGTGGGGGAGACTAATTCTTACGGTGTGGGTGGGCTTGATGTATACCTAATAAAGACGAATGCTTCGGGGGATACGCTCTGGACAAGAACTTATGGGGGAGCGGATTGTGATGATGGTTACTCAGTCCAGCAGACGTCCGATGGTGGATATATCGTTGTGGGGAGGACTTTTTCTTTCTCTATAGATGTCTCTGATGTATACCTAATAAAGACGAATGCTTCGGGGGATACGCTCTGGACAAGAATTTATGGGGGAACGGATTGGGATGCTGGTTACTCAGTCCAGCAGACGTCCGATGGTGGATATATTATTGTGGGACGAACTTACGGTGCGGGTGGGTTTGATGCATACCTAATAAAGACGAATGCTTCGGGGGATACGCTCTGGACAAGAACTTACGGAGGAGGTGGTGATGAAGAAAGTTCGTCGGTCCAGCAGACGTCCGATGGTGGATATATTATTGTGGGATATACTGAGTCTTACGGTGCAGGCGGGGCTGATGTTTATCTTATAAAAATAAAACCCGAAGAAGGTGGAATCGAAGAAGATATAAATACCGGTTCATTTTCTTTGTCTTCCGCTGACCCAAATCCTTTTACCACCAAAACAACCGTTAGGTATGAATTGGAAAGAGCGGTTAATGTGAATGTCTCAATCTATAACATGCTGGGGCAAAGAGTGAGAGACCTTTATTTGGGGAGACAGTCTTCTGGTGTTCATTATGTTGATTGGGATGGTAGTGGAGATGTGAAGGGAAAACTCTCTACCGGGATTTATTTTTTGAGGATTGAGGCGGGGGATAAAAAGGCGTCAAGGAAGGTTATGTTTGTGAGGTGAGTTTTTGCCGTTTATCGTACACTTGAAAAAAGAGAAAAAGGAGGTGGTGTATGAGGAAATTATTATTGTTGTTAATATCCTTGGTATTAATTTTTGGGTTTGGGGGTTGCAAGAAGTCTCCCACTGAGCCTACCGAACCTAAGACTCCCCCTGTGGAATATGATGAGACTAATAATACAGTTGCAATACCAGACGCTACTATTATCACAAATGGGGTTTCTTATAAAGAAAAAGCACCTATGCTGGAGGATGGACTTGCAGTTGTCAAATTGGTGGTTGAGAGCGATA
>Ga0307431_1001312_pt1 | contig 14536 bp, 18 predicted proteins | sample SalMarWE160170MG_FD_202155 | JGI IMG/M metagenome (GOLD analysis project Ga0307431, IMG submission 202155) | Salt marsh sediment microbial communities from the Plum Island Ecosystem LTER, Massachusetts, United States - WE1603-170 | ecosystem: Environmental > Aquatic > Marine > Intertidal zone >...
TAACCATGGTTGAATTGCAGACTGTTTAGGGGCCATTCGTGCAAAACGTGCTTAGTGCTTCGATTCGCAATTACACTCACGTATTTTCCATGACAAAGTATCAATTGATACTATAATACAGGCAAAGACCTTCCCATAAAGAACTTTTTAACAAAATTAGCGAAGCGAAGCGGGCGGTTGCTGAAGGCCATGTATTGATCCTTGAGCAGGAAACACTTGCCCAAGATGCCCTTGAATTAGAATACGTTATTGAAACCGAGCCCTTAGCTATTCTCCAGGAGCTTTTGGAAGAAACGAATCCACAACAATATGCGGGGACACGGCCCCCACAAAGATCCTATGAACACGAAATAGAAGGCCTTGAACTTTTCGCATTTGTGGTAGAAAGTTTTCGTTTTCATTGCCGTATCTATTATAAATTTGCCCTGGCTCAAGCAATGTTGTGGCTTGTCTCACTCCATCAGGATAAGGGCAAAAAGGAGGAACCATGATGACTGCTAGGTGCCCAAAAGGGCATGGATATATGAAATGGACTAAAATGAAGAAGACAACGACCTTCAAAGGTGTGGATGTTACCTATGAAGTTGAGGCATATGTCTGCCCGGTGTGCGGACTGGAAGCCGGCACTGTCGACTCTGCTGCAAAAATACAGAGGACCATTGCCGACGCCTATCGTAGGGAAAAAGCACTGCTCACTGGTGAGGAGATGCGCTCCTTGAGGCAGGCGAAAGGCTTAACCCAGAAGGACCTTGCAGATCTTATGAAAGTAGGCGTAGCCAGCATAAAAAGATGGGAAACTGGCCTGATTCAAAGCGAGGCTATGGACAGGCTTTTAAGGACTTACCTCCGGTGTGACTTCCCCGCTGACGTGTATTCCGGTAATCGGGAGTTTTCAATTGGACGGATAAAGCTGGTTGCCAGACAATTCGAAGAGGAGTTCGGCAAGCGCTTGCTGAAAAAAGGAGACAAGTTTTTGTTTCTCTCAAAGTACCTCTGGTATGCAGACATGCTGTCCTTCCGAAAGCTGGGTAGGAGCATGACTGGAGCAACGTACGCCGCTTTGCCTTACGGTCCCCAGATTAACAACTATAGTGATCTCATTGATGAGATAAAGCAATCGGATGAATCATTAGCGGAGCGCCTCAGCGCAGACGAACTCTTGATCATTCATAAGATCGCCGTTCGTTTTCCCCATGAGCAGATGGTTTATGACGCTGCCCATAGGGAAAAAGTCTGGAAGGAAACTTCAACCGGAGCCTTAATTCCCTATGCTCGATCATCAGAACTCACTGAGTTTCCACCAGAAGAGCTTTGATATGCAATGCGGGCAATGAAATCTTGAGCTTCTGTATATAACCTACCTAATTTTATAATTGATTTACCGGTTCTCCCTAACCACAAGCGCTTGTGCAGAGGTTGGTTAACCTCACTCGGATAAAAAAATGAAAGGCTTCGTCGGCGTCACGGATAATTAAAAAAATGGCTTAAGGCGCAAGGGAAGATAAGAAACGGGGAATCGGTGAATCCGAGAAGGGGAGAAACTTAAAGCAGGAATGGCGTAAGGTACAGAGCGTGCTGCCAGAGGATTGTGAAAAAAAAGTATAGCACGCAATGCTGAAGTTTTTTCAGGGCGGCAATTATGCGTTGTTGATAAAAGACAGCCAAATTGATACAATCCCGCATGCATTTTGAAATAATTGGCGATATCGAGGATGTTGAAATCTTAGCCGTTGGCGGCAGGATCCGGGATATCATGCGAATTCAGAAGCAGTTTGGACCCGGACGGTGGCGTAAGCTCAAAGGAGCAGCCAAGGTTCGACTTCAAAGCGGGCGAATACGGAAAGCCGAAGTGCATTGGTATGAAGCTCACGGCATCGGCAGGAAGAAAATGAAAATCAAACGGTTTTTGGATTAAACGATGGCAAGAGCAAAGGAAAATCATAAATTTGCAGTTTGTGTTGAGAATAAGGACTGTGAGGATTTAGAAAAGCGCAAGATTTATCAGGTTATCCCGGATAACGATGCAGAAAAGGAGGGATATCTCCGAGTGGTTGATGAATCCGGCGAAGATTATCTTTACCCTCAATCATACTTTGTTCTCATCCCACTGCCCCGCGAAGCTGAAGAAGCCCTACAAGCAGCGGAATAACCTATCCCTCAAGCTTAACAGCGGTTCCAATAGCATTACACAGAAGGAGTGCTCTGAGGAGTTAGTATACTTTGTCAAGGGTGTCCGGCAAAATTCACAACCATGTTGGTACATAGGCTGTCCGAAGGGAAATACTATTGGTTTCCATGGGGAGCCCTGATTATTGGTTTTGTATGTTCTAGTGCCGCGTTTTACACCATATCAGCGCGGTGCACTCATCGGTGCGCCGCCCAACTGCACCTCGTTTCCCCGATACTATAAGGGGTTAGCAGGGTATTTCGTTTATCGTTCCTTTGGCCTTGTTTTATGGGGGAAATCGGTTCGGAGCATCCCATATGATAAGCGAGATAAATACAGTAGAGGGTTGGGGCTGTTGTGTGCCGATTGGAAAGGTTTACCCGAGAGCGCCGGAATGTCCGGCCATGCGGAGAGGAGGCCTGGATTTTTTAGCACTTTGAGGCTGAGGATTGATTTTAGTCCATTCAATCCTTTTAATAGAGGCATGAGGATGGTACAAAGATGATCTGGTTTTTGTTTTTTTGATGAAGGCCTCCTTGTCCATCTCGTGTGTCCATGCGGCAGTTACATAAGGAGTTGGATATGAAGAAAAAATGTATCCCGGCTTTGTGCTGTATATTGTTCATTGTCCCTATTTATCCGGTTGTGGAGGCCAAGGCTCAGGATGCCCGGGCTTTAGTGGAGGACAGTTTCAATTATTTTAGAGGCAAGACCTCAGTATCCACCGTGAGCATGACCATTCATCGCCCTGACTGGGAACGGACCATGACCATCAAGGCCTGGACCAAGGGAGAGGATGAAAGCATCTTCTGGATCGCCTCTCCTCCAAAGGACTATGGCAACGGCACCCTCAAGAAGGGGGACCAGATGTGGCTCTACAATCCCAAGGTCAACCGGGTGATCAAGATCCCGCCCTCGATGATGTCCCAGGCGTGGATGGGGTCGGACTTCTCCAATAACGACCTCTCCAAAACCAATAGCCTCCTTGAGGATTATCATCATACCATTATCGGGACCGAGGCCCATGAGGGCAAAAAGGTCTTTGTTGTCAAGTCCATGGCGAAGCCGCAAGCACCGGTTATCTGGGGAATGCAAAGGCTGAGAATCAGGGAAGACCTCATCTTCTTGAGCCAGGAGTTCTACGATGAGGAGCTCCGGCTGGTCAAGGCCTTGACCGGCTTTGAGATCCAGATGATGGGAGAGAAGCTGTTTCCCAGCATGTGGAAGATGCAGAAGGCGGACACGGAGGATGAGTATACCCTGCTGGAATACAAGGAGATTGCCTTTGATAAAGAGCTCCCGGATGAACTCTTTACTATCTCTTCGCTAAAAAGGCCCAGAAGGTAGGCGGTCATGTCCATAGATATACGGATGGCGTGGCGGAATATCTGGCGAAATCCCAGGCGCACTATACTCACGATCTCGGCAATCGTATTTGCCAGCACGCTCTTGATCTTTATGTTGTCATTTCAGTTGGGATCATATGGCACTATGATCAATGCCTCGGTTCGGATACACACCGGACACGTGCAGGTTCAGGCAGAGGGGTATCAGGACAAAAAGGGCATGCGACTGGTAGTTCCGGATCCCTCTGCTGTGGGTGATCTGATGCAGGAGATTTCCGAGGTGGAGGCCTATACCTTTCGTGCGAATGCCTTCTCCCTGGCCTCTTCCAAATAGCGAACCTATGGGGCCTTGGTGATTGGGGTAGACCCTGTGCAGGAATCCCAGGTGTCAACCTTAAAGCAGTTGATACGACAAGGGGACTACCTCGCCGAACATGATACCAACCAGGCCTTGGTAGGAGAGCTGCTGGCGAAGAATCTGCGAGTCGGTATAGGCGATGAGATCACCATTTTGGGTCAAGGGCGCGATGGTTCCATTGCCGCCACTGTGGTCCAGGTAAAGGGGATCTATACATCAGGCATGGACGATTTCGATCGTTCATCAATACACGTTCCGCTCAGGCTCTTTCAGGACGTGTATGCCATGAGAGGCGCCGTCCATGAGGTGGTGGCGGTCGGCATAGCCTTAAAGCATGTGTCGGATATGAAAAAGGCTATACAGGGAGGTCTGAAAACGCTGAAGCAGAAGAACGCCCTGGTTGCCCTTGATTGGGACGAGCTCATGCCCGGCCTGCTCCAGGCAATCAAGTTGGATCTGGTGAGCGGGATTATCTTCTGGTTCCTCCTGATCGTGGTGGTTGCTTTCAGTATCTTGAATACCTTCCTCATGGCTATCTTTGAGAGGACCAGGGAGTTCGGGGTGCTGATGGCCATTGGGACCTCCCCTGGGAGATTGACCAGGCTGCTGTTGATTGAATCCGCTGCCATGACCATAATCGGCATCATCATCGGCACTGTTTTCGGCTGTCTTCTCACCTGGTATTTCCAGGTTCATGGGATAAATCTCGAAGGAGCATCCGAGTTGATGAGCCAGTATGGAATAAGCGGCAGGATGTACCCGCAGCTTTCGTTGATTACTGCCTTGAGCGGGCCGGGCGCAGTGCTCATCATTACCCTGTTGACTGCATTGTATCCGGCCTTCAAGGTCCGACGGCTCCGCCCGACTGAGGCGATGAGGGCGGTGTAAGGATTAAGCGCTGTTAAAGATTGATAAATACTTATGAATCGTCAACCGTCAATCGAAAATCGCCAATTCATTGAGAGGCTCTTTCCATGTACTTCCGGCTAGGATGGAGAAATATCTGGCGGAATCCAAGGCGGACTGCCGTGATCATGATTGCCGTTATTATCGGTGTATGGACCATGGTCTTTTTAGGGGCGCTCACGAGAGGGATGCTCGAGGATATGATCGAAAACGGGATTGCCACCCTCACGGGCCATATCCAGATTCACCAGAGAGGCTATCGGGAAGATCCTGCTGTCGATAACAGCATCACGGATCCGAACATGGTAGAGAGCGCACTTGAGAGCCTTCTTCCCCCCGGCAGCCGGTGGACGCCAAGGGTCAGGGTCAATGCCATTGCCAGCAACGCTCGACACTCGGACGGGCTGACCCTCGTAGGGATTGATCCTGAACGGGAGGCCAAGGTTTCGTTTATCGGCCATGCAGTTACCAAAGGACGCTGCCTCACGCCGGATGAGGAAAACGGGATCGTCGTGGGCAAGGCCATGGCGGATTCGTTTGAGACCGGATTGGGCCGCAAGCTTGTGCTTATGTCCCAGGATAGGCGGGGCGAGATCGCCTCTCGTGCATTCCGCATTGTGGGGATATTTAGGGCAGAAATGCAGGCGACGGAGAAGCAATTCGCCTTTGTCGCCATGCCCGCGGCACAGCATATGCTCAAACTGAGGGAGGGCATCTCCGAGGTTTCAATCATCCTGCACGATCAAGGGGAAGCCGAACGAGTTGCCCATGAGATAAGGGCGGCGTTGCCCTCCACCTACGAGGTTCATTCATGGCGGGAGCTTCTCCCGCTGCTTGCCGCGTACCTGAGGCTCTTCGATGGGTTTATGTGGCTGTGGTACCTGGTGGTATTCATTGCCATGGGATTCGGCATCGTCAACACCATGCTCATGGCCGTGTTCGAGCGGATCCGAGAGTTTGGTCTGCTCAAGGCGCTTGGCATGAGGCCGTGGTGGATCATAAAAGAGGTGCTGGCGGAATCGTTTTTCCTCCTGGTACTCGGTATGGCCATCGGGAACACGCTCGGGCTTCTCAGCGTTCTCGCGCTCTCCGGAAGCGGCATCGACCTTTCTGCAATCGCAGCCGGGACGGAGTACTTCGGTATGACACGGGTGATATATCCGTCAGTCTCAGCGAAAGATGTGGCAATAGCCAATATGATGGTATTTTTCCTCGGCCTTTTAGTGAGCATGTATCCGGCTGCGAAGGCGGCTAGGTTCACGCCCGTCGAGGCCTTAGCACACACCTGACAGTGATTGAGGGTTCAAAGATAAGAATAATGGGTGAAATTTTTTAATAATCACTCTTCAATAATCAATGGGTTTCACTATGAGCATGGTCGAATGTATTGATGTCAAGAAGTCATACCGGCAGGATAAATTGGAGGTAAAGGCCCTCAATGGGGTAACCCTTTCCATACAGAAAGGGGCTTTTGCAGCCCTAGCCGGGCCCTCTGGATCGGGCAAGACTACCCTGCTGAATATCATCGGCGGTCTGGACTCAGCTGATTCAGGGCGTGTTGTCGTTGATGGTCATGTCCTGGAAACCATGACCCAATCAGAACTTGCAAACTTACGTTTACATAACGTGGGATTCGTCTTCCAGTCCTATAACCTCATTCCGGTCCTCTCGGCGTTGGAAAACGTGGAGTTCGTGATGCTCCTCCAAGGGGTTTCCACTGCCGAGCGCCGGGACCGGGCCATCGCAATCCTTGATGATGTGGGCCTTGAGGGTATGTACAATCGTCGCCCGGCAGAGCTTTCAGGCGGCCAGCAGCAGCGGGTGGCTGTGGCACGGGCAATTGTGTCTAGCCCGTCCATTGTTCTGGCGGATGAACCCACAGCCAACCTCGATTCAAAGACGGGGAAAGGCCTGCTCGAGATGATGAAGCAGATGAACGAGAGCAGGAATGTAACCTTTGTCTTTTCTACCCACGACAAGATGGTTATGGACTATGCACGCAGGCTCATCCTCATACGAGACGGCCTCGTCGCAGACGATCAGGTGAAGGAAGGATAAATAAAAATGTAAGATTTTCGATTGAATATCGGCGATCTGATGGAGAAGTCTTAAAAAGTCAATGATCAACCATAAATCCTTTTGCCCCTTGGAACGACTGCGGCAGGATGATTAGAAATTATTTTGAAAGAGCCCTTCTAGTGTATCAAAAATAGTATTGCAATTATTTTAGAGGATCACCCCCACCCAATCCTCCCCCTTCAAGGGGGGAGGGCAGGGTGGGGGTATCAGAAATAGGTAAGAAACTTGAGTTACAAAACACTAGGTATTGCAATCCTATTTTTTAGTATTACTTCGATTCCAATTGATGCCCCTGTCCTGCCTGCCTTACAGAACAATACCGAATCCCCTTCACCCCGGCATTTGGATATAGACGACTATTGGGGAGGGCACCTCAAAATATATGGATCTGCGTCATGGCCATCCAGTGATTCACTGTTCAATACTGTGGAAAGCGAAACATTCTATGACGGCTATGCAGAACTCAGGGTAAAGAACAGGCTGTTCTTCGGGGATTGGGGCGATCTGGATACCCATTATGAGATAATCCTCTCAGGGGGAGATACGCGGCGTATGGTGAGATCCTTGATGCAGATGAATCCTGATCTTTTCACAGATAGCACGGCGACTGGGGGTATCTTGGAAGATGATCGAAGGCTTATGGATTTAACCGGCACTATTGATGAGGATGAAGGCTCTGTTTTGTACCACCGCCTTGACAGGCTTGCCCTGCGACTGTTTCCCGAGTGGGGCACGGTAAGGGTAGGGAGGCAGGCGGTTACCTGGGGAAACGGATTGCTGTTCAATCCCATGGATCTGTTCAACCCCTTCTCCCCGGCGGATATCGAGCGGGACTATAAGGTAGGTGATGACATGGTTTCTGCGCAGTTCACTGTTCCAAGAGGGGGGGAGCTGCAATTCCTGTATGTACCGCGGAGAAGCCGGGTATCAGGGGACCTCGAATGGGAGCAGTCATCGCTTGCCGGCAAATTCCACTTCTCACGGGACACCACCGAGTTCGATATCATGGCTGCAGAACATTACGGGGATGCGGTGATCGGGCTTGGGAGCACGGGGTATCTTAAGGATGCAGCATGGCGACTGGACGGGACATGGACCGGTACCGATAATGACGACGGCTACCTTTCGGTGGCGGCCAATATAGACTATTCCTGGGTATGGGGGGAGAGGAATTGGTACGGCTTTGTGGAATTTTACTATAACGGCCTTTCCCACAACCAGTACTCCGAGGCATATAGGGATTCTGCAATAGCCTCACGCATGGAGCGGGGAGAGCTCTTTACCCTCGGCAGGACCTACCTAAGCGGCCACATTAGGGTGGAGCTTCACCCGCTTTTCAATGTGTATGTAACAGTGATCGAGAACCTGGCCGATCCCTCCGGAGTGGTTCAGCCAAGGGCTGTCTGGGATATGGCTGAGGATATGCAGGTAACATTTGGAGGGTCTCTGTATCACGGCCGAAAGGGCACTGAATTCGGAGGGATTGTCATACCGGGAACCAACCTCATCGATAAGCCTTCGAGCAACGCCTTTCTTCGGATAAGCTACTTCTTCTGATACGCAAAAACTCCAATAAGGCCCCATTGCCTCACGGCTGCATTGCGGCTTTCCGCTACTCCCACCCCCGCACACCAAGACCCAGGGAGAGGAGTGCCAGAAGGGTGATCCCTGCCGAGGTAAGCCCGGTTGCCGGTATGCCGCCTTTAAGCCAGACAACACCTCCGAGGAGGACGCCCAGCAAGCGACCCATGCCGGCCGCCGCATAGAAGGAGGCCATCATGGTTGCCCGTGATCCCGGCAGCAACTCGGTGCTGAGGGATAAGCTGGATACAACGGTGAACTCGAAGATAAGAAACAGGGCAAACAAGCCCGCGAGCGCCGGGACGAGGCTCCGCGCAATCAAGGGAAGCAGGCCGTAGCTCAGAACGGATAGGACCAGACCGAGGAGAACCGAGCGCCGCAAACCCAACCTATCGGAACACGAGGCTGTCAGCCCTTCTCCGAGAAGCTCTGCTATCCCGATAAGGCCCGCTCCCATACCAATGCCTACGATGCTCAGGCTAAAGGCATGTTCGAGCCAGGCCCCGAACACCACAAAGAGATTGTCGTTTGCAGCGCTGTAGAAAAAGGCATAGCCGAGCATCCCCCATGAGGCCTTCTCGTTCCTTAGGCCGTCCCAGGCACGCCTGAAGGTGACGGCATTGCTTAGCTTGGATCTTAGGCTTCTATCAGTTGACATCACGAACAGTAAGGCGAGAATGCCGAGAGTGCCGAATCCTCCCAGCACAAAAAAGGGCGCCCGCCAGCCAAAGCGCTCTATCAGGAGGGCAAGCAGAGGAATACCTACCAGGGTGCTTCCTGCCCAGCTGAATTCAAGGATGCCGATAACCATGCCCCTTCGTTTGAAAGGCACCCGCTCTCCTATATAGGCCTGAAGGGCCGGATCAAAGACGGTCTTTCCCAGGCCGGCCAGAAGAAGGGATGCCAGGACAACGCCGAAGAAAGGAAAAACTCCTGCGGTGAACATGCCGAGGGCAAGCGATCCCATCCCTAAGAGCATCATGCGCCGGTAGCCGAAGCGATCTGACAGGGGGCCGAATAACATGCCGAGCACGCTGGTTGCCTGATTCGCTGCAATAAGCGGTGTGACTGCCGTGAGCGGAACGCCGAGTCCTCTGCTCAAAACAGGAGCGAAGGGATAGGCGAACCTCCGGGCGGTATTGAGCACGATGCGGCAAAGCGTGGCTGTAACGGCCTGCCAGGCTAATCCATACCGTGATTGGGAGGTTTCAGTTTCCATATCAATATAAGGTTGTAAGGCGACACGCAAGGGATACCCTTTATACTACTGTTGGCAAGAAATCTCTCGTTTTTTCATACGCTCCATTTCGAAAGTCGTTTCAGATTTCCATATTTTTTCCTTATCTTGACAAGCGAGACCCTCGAAAGGTGTGAGGACCCTGCTCCTCACTTTGACTTGTAGTTTTCCAACTACTCAGGTAGATAGATTGCAGGCTGAAGTCTGTCAGGAAAAAGCAGGAATACGGCGCATTTTGAAGCCATATTTGTTGAGATAAGAGACTTTCTCTTCACCAAAGTGCGTCACGAGTGCTCTTCCGATAACCTAAGCCTTCAGTCCAAATCCCGCGGGACTGACTATGCGAGTAGTAAAGTCTATTTTCTCAAGGCGCTATATGAGTTATACTTAGATATTCAATGGCTGATGCCGAGTGTAACGTTACAGGATACAGCTGAATGGAGAGTTCGGGAGGATAATGAGTAAATTCGTTTTATTCGACATCGATGGGACCCTCATTGATCCAGGTGGAGCCGGGAGGAGATCGGTGACCCAGGCCTTTTATGAGATGCTGTCAATCCATGAAGCCTTTGCCGGTATGAGCTTGGCCGGGAAGACCGATATTCAGATCGTTAAAGAGGGCCTCGCAAGGCATGGTTTTCCAATCAATGACGGTATCCTTTCCTCGGTTGTATCCAGGTATCTGGAGATATTGCAAGAGGAGATCACAAATCCTAAAGGACGCATACATCCCGGTGTGGTAGAACTTCTCCGGGCGTTACGGGAAACGGATGGATACCGGCTTGGCCTCTTAACGGGTAATATTAAGCGAGGCGCCCGGATAAAGCTTGGCAGATTCAATCTCAACGGTTACTTTCCGGTTGGTGCATTTGGAGATGATAGTGAAGACAGGAACAAGCTTCTCCCCATTGCCGTTGAAAGACTAAGGGTGATGGCGGGCATCGATATCGGATATAGCGATTGTATTGTGGTAGGCGATACACCACTGGACGTAGCTTGTGCGAAGCCTTTCGGTGCAATCTCTGTTGCAGTTGCTACCGGACCTTACGGCTATGAGTCGCTGTTAGAAACAGGGGCGGATTATGTGATGAGAGATCTCTCCTCTGCAGTAGATATAATCAAAAACACCTAACTTCCATCATCACCGGATGAAGCAATTATGCGCCCTGATCCTTATCCTTTTTCTGAACTAGGGGATAGAGAAACACAAAGCACGCAGCGAGAAAGATGATGCTGCCAATAAGGCTGAGTAAATCGCGGCTCTGAAGACTCGAGGCAATAAAGAAGAGAGCGCACACCACAAACAGTATCCACCCCCACAGGCTAAACCTCCTCTCTCGTCGTGTATCATCATTTCCCATCGTATGTACTCCAGATGCCTATATAAGCCACGAGCTTGACATTTATCCGCCTGAGGAGGATTTATGTCAGGTTTTCACGATTCATGAAAAGACCTTTATCGCACCGCCCGTCCCCGCAGATGTCTGCGGGGACTAGAGACGCGGAGATCGCTGAGGTATTAGTTTTTTCCCTTTTCTGGTGAGGGGCCAGAAAAGGGAAAGAGCTCACGCTTCGCGTAGGCTCTTTGTAGGTAGCAGGCCCTGCCCGAAGGGCATTAGTATTTTTCTTTGCCGGCGTCTCAGCGGCAAAGTAAAAAAGATCAATCATCTCTGCGGCCTTTGCGCCTTTGCGGTGAATGGTTGCCGTTCGGTTTTCAAATTTTTATAGGGAACTGCTCAAGAAGGCAAAGATTCGCTATGAAGGTGGATAGTTCCTTCTGCGCCTTCGAACTTGTTCCTTAAAGTGGGCCGCGTCAATAAAGACCTCTGCATCCCAGCTCAGGTTCCGGGCCGCCTCCACGAATCGTGGATTGTCGTCGGTATAGAAGAACGGAGGTCTGCCGTTACCGTAACGATCTATAACCCTTTGATATAGGGCAGGATCAGGCTTCATCATGCCTTCTTCAAAGGAAACCACCCATCCGTCAAGGAGTTGAAAGATGGGGAAGGCGGCAAGAACATAGTTCCAGTGAACCTCGTCTGTATTGCTGAGGGCAATGAAGGCGAATTCATCCTTGAGTTCATCGAGCGCCTGCCTCATTCCCGGAACCTCACCGGTGATGATGCTGCACCAGATCTGCCGCCATTCATCGCCCTTGAGGGAGAGCCCCAGTGCCTGGTTCATGGTCTCGACCGTCTCCGGCCACGAACGCTTGCCCACATAGAAGGGGAGAAGCATGGTATCAAGATTATCGCGGGCAGGCATCGCCAATTTTTTTCCTGATCTCCTTGAGAGATCCCTCGGCACCCTTTCAGGATCGATGTCAACCAGGACCCTTCCCACATCGAGGACAATAACCGGCTTGTGTGATTTTTGTTTCATGAAAAACCAAGGGGACACTATCACGAATCCGGACTGAAAAAAAGCCTCTTATGCATAGAGAAGGAAATTCGAACCTTCCATGAGAGCCATTCTTAGCCCGTAATTTCTTCGGTGAATTTGCGATACAACCCTCTGAATTGGTGGTAGGTGAGCCCCAGGATACGTGCTGCCTTTCTTTGGTTATATTTCGCTTCTCTGAGGGCGCTGCTGAGCATTTGAACCTTCAGCTCCCGAAGGGCAGCATTCATGGGTTTCTTGGTAAACTCCCCCGCTGAGGTCTCCTCTTCGGCCTGGGGGGCCTTTTTCTTGGATGGGCGATGCTCATTATATGGCGAGACAAAAGGGTCGAAGACTATCTCTGAGATTCGTGGTGTGTCTGACCGGTACACCGCTCGCTCAACCACGTTTTTCAGTTCGCGCACGTTCCCGGGCCAGGAATAGCCTTCAAGCGCGCGTATTGTCTCTTGGCTGAATCGGGGAATCTCTTCCCGCCCGAGCTCAAAGGCCATCCTAGCGGCGAAATGATTCGCCAAAAGCAGGATATCCTCCTTGCGTTCCCTGAGGGGTGGCACGAAGAGCACCTCAAAGGAGAGCCGGTCCATCAAATCCCGTTTGAATCGGCCTTGTGCAGCCAGTTCCGCCAGGTCGGAGTTGGTCGCGGCGATAATCCGTACATCCACCTCAATGCTCTCAGGGCTCCCGACCCGTTCGAAGGAGGCATATTCCACCACGCGCAGAATCTTCTCCTGCACCTCCATGGGGATTGTGCCGATCTCGTCCAGAAAGAGACTCCCTCCATCGGCAGCCTCGAATCTTCCAGTCCGGCGCCGTTCGGCTCCGGTAAATGCCCCCTTTTCATAGCCGAATAACTCCGACTCAATCAGGGAGGGCGTAAGGGCCGAGCAGTTAAGGGCTACCAGAGGGGCATTCCATCTGTTTGAAAGGAAATGCAATCTGGATGCAGCCAGTTCTTTTCCGGTTCCCCGCTCCCCGATAAGAAGCACTGGTCTATTGACCGGGGCTACGCGGGAGACCTGTTCCTGAAAATCGAGGAATACCTCGGACTGCCCGATGGCCTCGAGCATTCCCACAGGCGATCGTGACTGAGAGCCCCCTCGCATGGAAGAGATTCGTGAATTCATGGCATATTTTGTAATAAAATAACCTATTATACTAAAAGTTAGCGAAATATACCATTGTTCAACACGGATGTCAAGTCGGATAACCTATTGAAATAAATATATCTTTTAAAAAATAGTCCATTGGCACATTTTCTGCTTCTATAAAAAGCCACATATTCGGGAAGGAGGTAATAGTATGGGAATTTTTACAAGATTTCGTGATATCGTCAGCTCCAACATCAATGCCATGCTGGACAGGGCGGAGGATCCGGAGAAATTGATCAAGCTGATGATACGGGAGATGGAGGATACGTTGGTTGAGCTCAAGGCCTCCTGCGCTGGGGTGATGGCGAACGCCAAGAAATTTCAGAGACAGGCGGAAGAGGCACAGGCTCGCGCGAGGTATTGGGAGCAGAAGGCGGAGCTTGCGGTAAAAAAGGGTAGGGACGATCTGGCGCGCGAAGCACTCGTAGAGAAGCGCAGGTACACCGAAAGGATGGACGCAGTCGAGAAGGAGGCAGCGGAACAGAACGGGTTGGTCGATCAATACCAGGAAGACATCAGAGAACTGGAGGACAGGCTCAGATCCGCACAGGAAAAGCAGCGCATGCTCGTGCAGCGCCACATTCGAGCGAACAAGAGGAGGCGCGCCCAGGAGGAGATTCGCAGAGTGGAGAGCGCTGAGGCCATGGTTAAGTTCGAGGATCTTGAGAACCGAATTGACCGCATGGAGGCAGAAGCGGATATGGTGAACTTCGGCAGAAGGCCATCGCTCGAAGCGGAATTCGAAAGCCTGGCAGGGGATGAGGATATTGAAGAGGAGCTGAAGACCCTGAAGTCATCGCTCACCAAGGCAGGAGAAGGTTCTTCGCAAGGATAGGATTATTGCAATCTGTATATCATCTCCTAGAGCCACTAGATACAAACACTTGTGCGGCCGGGGAAAGTGTGGTACTTGATCTGAAGCGGATGGTGCTATTCCATCATAAAACGGAGTTGATCGGAAAATGCATGCAGTTATGATTGTAGCGATTGTCTTTGGGGGTATCATACTGGCGCTCGTTATTATAGGGAGCACTATTGTGATGATCGCCAGGGTCCTGAAGGGCGGTATCTCTCGAACGAGCCGGAGATTCGAGACAGAGGAAGCAAAGATGATTCAAGAGATGTACCAAGGGTTTTCCCGTATGGAGCAACGCGTTGAGGCATTGGAGACCATTATTTTAGATCGCGAAAGAAAGGAACATGAAGGATGAGACGATTTGAGGGAATTCTTCATGGCGGGCTTTACCGCTCACGCAATGGAGTCATATTGGGGGTGTGTAAGGGCATCGCCGAGTATTTCGATTTTTCGACCTT
>Ga0307431_1001317_pt1 | contig 14493 bp, 33 predicted proteins | sample SalMarWE160170MG_FD_202155 | JGI IMG/M metagenome (GOLD analysis project Ga0307431, IMG submission 202155) | Salt marsh sediment microbial communities from the Plum Island Ecosystem LTER, Massachusetts, United States - WE1603-170 | ecosystem: Environmental > Aquatic > Marine > Intertidal zone >...
ATGTTCCCCCTTTTAATCTTCTTACAATCGTATTTACTGTTCCCTTTTTGTCGGCTACAGATACCGGTGGCAGCCACTTATTATCGCAACCTATTTCAATAGTCAGTGCCTCAATCTCCTCAGTGGTATGGTCAGCGAGATGCACCTTTAGCCAGTCCTCACCGCAAAGAGGAGGGTTATTAAGAATCATGAATACTCCGGAGTGTTTTCCCACTTTCTCCTGTGTCATACTGGCATCTCCTGCCTTAAAACCCCCCGATACCAGTATTTGTAAATGCTTCCCTCGAAAAAACCTAAACTGTCAATCTTTGCAAATAAAGGTTTCAGATTATTCTTCATGAACACAGGTATCCCTGCCTTATCACATGCACTTACTATCTCCTCTACAGCACCCATCGGGGGTGATAATATCCACTTGTTCCCTCGCCACTTTATCAACGGCAATCCTGTCCTGTGGTGAAGCGGCAATAAGTCTTTCATTGTCCCTGTGCAAGCGCCGATGATTACCCAATTTATAACTTCCCCATAAGTTAGGTGAACAATCGCCGGTGGCTCTAAAAGTGGCTCAATACTGAGATACTTAATAGAGGCTTCTATTCTGTTTAACCCTTGGATAGCTTGACCATAGCTCAAATCATTAGTAACCGTCACACCCACCCAGCAATTCTCAGGGAAGGGGCTGAATTTAGTTAAGTTCTGTGGCTGTTTGGTTAAGGTGTATATTCTGTGCTGTGGGTTATCCTTCATCATCTGGAGTTCTTGTTGCGTCCATTCCTCCGGCCAGTAATCTCCCATCCAGTCACTCATATCATCAAGGAATATACCTACTGGCTTTTTGATTTTGTAAGGCTGTTCTAACCTCTCAGGCCAGAAGCGAGGATAAAAGGGGTCGGCAAAGGCAGCTTTTAATTCACTATCACTACTATCTTCTCCGCCCTCATAATCACAGGCAATTAACCCATTATTGAGGTATCTCTCTTTTAATCGCCCATTAGCCAACTTAAAGGCATAACAAGGGAACATTCCACCTAAACATAGACCTTCGGGGGTATGGTTTAAGCAGCCCGTTTTGTCATTAAGCGTATAGCCCTGTGTCCCATCGGGGTTCTTTACCCACTCAATACTCGTTTTATTAATTTTCCTTTCCTCCTTTACTTCTTTGTTTTCATTTCAAAACACTATCTCTATAGTGTTTGCCCACCAATTAGTCTTTCTTCCACCAGTTCCAAATTTTATTCATAGCACCTGAGACAAATAGTGTTACCATCACCCATACCATGACTACGCACCCATTTGCTATTACTTTCCATTCAGCATCTGCAATGACTATTATGTAGATGCTGTTACTTATAAAAAGAACTCCAATACCGACAATTACCCATTTCCCATGTTTTTTAAGCCACCTCTTCATCTTTCATACCTCCTTGAAATAAGATCGGGGTTCTCCCAGATGTTGCCGATGACTTCACACATTTCAGTGACAACAAGATCTAGAGGATACCAACGAGCTGTTATATCCGAATAACGAACTTTGTCTATACCCCTATCCCTGAAACCTCTACCAACACGGCTAAATGTATGGACAATATCCCCCTCATAAATCTCCTCGCCGTTCTTGTCCTTTTTATCTATGTATTGGCGTCTGATAACTGGGTCTAGGTTGAGTGCTGTATATCCACCAGGGCGTATAACAGCATCTTTACCATCAGCAACCAGCACATGGCTCCAATCCCCCATGTTAAATGCGGGGTTAGAAAACTCATGTGCTACGATTTTATTACCAACAACTACTTGGAACTTTATCTCTCTCATTTTACCCTCCTCAAACATTTACAATACTATTTTGACTTTAGCTTTGTTAATTCTTCCCTAGAATAAGAAATGTTCTCTATAAAGAGCCAGTTCCGCTTACAGCTTACTATGTAGGGGCAAATACCGCCTGTTATTCGCGTTATTTTGCCTCGCTTACCTGTAATTGTTTCGACCTCATCGCCAACTTTAAGCTCTTCCATAATATCCACCTCCAAACATTACTAACATAGTATTTCATAAGGTTATCCGTAACGGCGTGATTAAATCAGAAAAGGTTAATTGCAGAGAACTAGCACTATATGGACGGGGAGTAAGAGCATTTACCTTTAGACCCCCATTCCAAAAGCGAGTCAGAATTTTATCTTCCAATTCACACTCTGCGGTGAGTTCTACCCCCCATACTTCTTCGTTGGATTTAATATCTACCTTCATTCTCTACCTCCTGCAAACACTATTAGAGTAGTGTTTACTTCCAACGCCATTTGGCTAAAGCAATTAACCATAAGCCAATTGATATACTAAATCCCGAGAGTCGACGAAACCAAAAGCGTCCAGGTAATAGGCCAATACCGTATTTAAATTCCCCGAACTTAAATATTTTCAGCATTATGCCAGTCAGAACAGTTCTATGGGGGCCAATAAACCGAATTACCTTTACCATCACACCTTCTTTAGTTCATTCTTATTAAAGGCACACTCGAGCCCATCGAAATTTACTATGACATCCGGAGTAGGAGTGCTATCTAGTCGGTTGCCCTTAATAACAATATCATCGGCATCGCCACCGATGATGATTGGTTGAGCCGGGATCTGATGAATAATACCGACCTTATCCTTATACCATTTATATTTTGGAGAGGTTGCTTTGACAGTAACTAAGTCGTTTATGTTCAACATTTACTAGCCTCCTTCTTTGGCTTTGATAAAACTATTCCGGCACCAGCAATAAGCAAAGGGCATAACTTTGAACCATCTATGCCAGTATTTACTAGCTGAAGTTTCATTATTTCCTTTAAATGAGTACACATTGGACCTTTCAGAGGGCAATAACCACAAAATATTCCAACTGCTACTTCCGTTACAACCATCTCTTCTTTCCCCATCTTAGCCTCCTTTAAACATTACAGTTATAGTGTTTCATTTGCTTTTAAACTAGGTGTGCGGTAGAGGTGGAAGTGGAGGTGGAGAACTTGTCTTTTCTGAGACTTCATAGGCCCGATAATGCAGGCAATCTCTATATATTCCCAAGCCATACTCTTGCACATCGCAAAATCTCTCAGTAATAGAACACCTAGCCGACCATTCGTTAGTTTGTCTGTTATAAGCCAACCCCTTCATATAAGGGCAATGAGGCGGAGTAGCAGAAACAGTACCCGTTAATGTGAACATTGCTTTAGCAGCTTCGGCTTTAATCTCTGCGAAGGCTTCTTGCACGAAAGCCAGCATAATGAATCCCTTGGTCATGCTATCAATATTTAAACCGATGGCACCCATAATATCATTCATTTCAAAGATTTCATCCATTAATTTTTCTTTTTCTTCCCTGTTCATTTATTCCCTCCTTCAAACATTACCATAATAGTATTTTACGTGATAGATTTGCCCACAACTTCAGCAATATATCCCATTAGTTTTAACTCTTTTGGCTCCGTGCCCATACCGGAGATATATACCACACCAACGCCAATATGATCCTGTGGCTGCCAAATATAAGGTTCCTGAAAGTAACCTACCATACGAGCCTTAAATACTGATCTACCAAAAGTCTCCATCAGCCATTCTTGGTCACGGCATTCCTTTATAGCTTTTAGGGCTGGCTCCAATGTTTTAAGTTCTGAAAGGTCATTGCGGCCAATTATTATCATTGACCCAAAGCCTTTCTTAAAAACCAACTTCCTTACTGACAATATATCGGAGGGAGAAGATACCCCATAAATTATAACAGCTTCATGGCTTGTAAGTGGATGATTCACCCAAGGTGTGCCAGACCAATTAATGTCTTGCGTAATCGGTAGGTTCCAATCCGCTAAGCTGAGATCCCCTTCCTCAAGTTCTCTAATGTGGAATTCATAGGACATATCTTTTTTCACCTGGTTATCAAAGATTTCACGCACTTTGTCCTTAAAGTAACCCTCGTCTTTAAGATTCCAAGCAGGTATTGTAGTAAATATTCCATGCCTATTTGCCATTTTCATCTCCTTTCAAAACATTACTATTGTAGTGTTTATAGTATGTTATTCCCGGTGCCTTGCTTAATGCCATGTCATATGTCCAAATCTTTGCTTGCCAGCCAAATAACCCAAGTTTCAGGAGAAGTTTTGATAGCCAACCTTTAGGTTCTACCTCAAAACAACAAGGTGTATAACACTTAATCATTTTGCCTCCGTTCCTTAATTATTTTTCCCAAGCCCAATCTATAAGTAATAAGTCATCAGGATCTATTCTAAAATAATCCCCTAGGCAAATATACGATGGATCATGATGATAGGCATATAAATCTACAATCCCTAAAATGAACCTACCTCGCCAAACCTTCATCCATAAAGGTTTGTAGTCTTTCAGGAGCGATAGAACCATACGGGCAAAATAGTCTATCTTAAAACATCCTTCAAGCCCGGAAATCGTGAATTGATTGTGTATCATTCTCTCCCCTCTAGCTTTTTCATTTTAAGTATCGCCTCTCTCTTCCTTCTTTACAGGTGTGTGCCTTAAACCTAGGCTTGAGAATAGCCGTATCATGTATCCCGAACTTTTCCCCACAATGCACACACATAGCTTCATTCCAGAGAAGAATCTCATTGATGGCTGGCAGAGAAAACTCTCTCACTATGCCGTCATTACATTTTAGTTTCATTTCTCACCAAAACATTATCAAAGTCAATCAACCATATCTTCAGGTTTTATAATATGATCATGCCCGCGATATTCCACTGGGTATGGAACTCTCGTTGGTAGTCCTTCTGCTTCTCTCCAACTGTCCCAAAGTAGTGCTAAGAACAGTTTGATCATCTTTCTTAGAGCTTGATTATGAACATGACCTTCAAATATTACTCCCGCCGGTTCCTCTTTCTTTGTCAACAAGCACCCACAAGTTGGGCAATACTTTGCTGCCTTCGCCTCAACTTCTACTTTGCATTCAGGGCAAAATCTACCCTTCGGGGTCGGAACAATCTTAACTCCTCCAGCTTCATATTTAGCATAATACTTATCCTTCTCAGATAAATAGTATTCATAGAATCGCCCTCTTGCTTTCAACAAACTGCCACCAAGCCTCCAGCACATTGCTCTTAGCTGTGAATTATAGTGCAATTTAAATCCCCTGCGCCGCTTCTCCGCCTTCCCATCCACTGGAGCAAAGCCAGCAAATTTCCACAGTGATGAAACAGTATCATCCTTCTCTATATCTACCAGCCCAACCACTTTACCGATGTTTTCCCTTCCAATTCCCTTCACCCTCTTAAACCAAGGATACGCTGGATGCGCTTTGATAAGCTCCGCAACTCTATCATTGACATAGGTTTCTAAATCCACCAGCCTCCGGTGCAATTCGTCTGTATCAGGATCGGTTCTATTTTGGCGCGTAAAATGGCTTTGCCTCACCTCAGAGGCTACTCTCAGTTTTTCAATAGCCAGGGTTGCATCTACTAATGCTGGTAATGGATCAAATTCTTTCATCTTTCACTCCTTTCGCTCTCATCCTATGGTTTTCTCTCCAAGGATGGCTCGCTCCATTATGTTGGGTTTCTTGGGTATATTGGCTCGCTCCACTGTAGTGGATTTCTCCAAGTCGTTGGCTCGCTCTTCGTTTTTGGATTCCTTATGGTATAAGACTCGCTCAAGTAGGTTAGATTTCTTTCCGATACTGGCTCGCTCCTCTTCCATTGGTTTCTCTAATCTAATGGCTCGCTCCAGACTTTTAGGTTTCTCCGGCAACCTAGCTCGCTTAATCTTGCTGGTTTTCTCGTTATCCGTGGCTCGCTCACATGCAATGGTTTTCTCAACATTATTGGCTCGCTTAGGTCAAATGGATTTCTCACTCTGGATAGCTCGCTCTCTAACAGTGGTTTTCTCCCACCCTATGGCTTTTCAGCTTCTTTCCTCCTTTTTCAAAATACTATCACAGTCTCTTTATCGCACCAACCGCTTAACTATCTCTGATAGTAAATTTAATCTCCGTTCATGTAGCGTCCCCGATCTTGCAAAGCCAGAAATTTCACTCGGCATACGATCCAGCCGATTTTCAATCTCCTCCAACTCCGCAATGAATTCCTTTATCGTAGGCTTTTTCGTAGTTTTAATCGCCGTTAATTGCCGAATTAGTTCGTCAACTTCATCCCAAGAAAGTGCGAGATGACCATACTGCCGGTTTACACTATCTGGATATATAAAAGTTATTGCGGGCCACTTTTCGCTAATTTCGCTAACCCACGATACTTCAACCCCTTCAACACGAGTTTCCACATCTAGAAGTGGTTGTATTCCGCCATCATCTCTCCAAATTATTAACTTTGCCATTTTACCCCCTCGATAATTTCCCTTTTCAAAACATTATCAAAGTCTTTCTAAAGTTAAAATATAAACAGGGATTCCCGGCTTAATACAAAAACTCACTGACTCGTCCCATTGTAATATGAATCCCATATCCCGCGGTTTCTTCTTCAATTCTGCAAGGTTGGGACCTAATGATACTTCTATACCCTTCGGGTAGGGATTCTTATATAAAAGTTCACCACCTTCCACAAGTTCCATCTTTACAATAGTCATGTCTTCCCTCCTTTAAGCATTCCGTATCACTTGCCCTCCAAAACACTATCATAGTAGTATTTTATCCTATCCCCAAATGTTTTGTCAACCCCCTTTTAGACTTTTTTAGGGCTTGACAAAGGATTTGCCCTTGTGTTAAAGTATCCTAAATGAAGGATAGAACTGAGAAATGAAAGCTTTTTTTATAATAGTAGTGGTTATTTTCTGCACACTTCTAGCTATAGAGTTAAAAAGCCGACATAAAAGAAGAATTAAATGAAGGATAAAAACGAGAAACCCAAAGTAATAGCCAAGCTAAAGCCCGGGGAAACTAAAACTGTAGAGGGAGTAACTATCACTGCCGACGAGGATAATCCCTCTCCGGTCTACATAGGCAAAGAAGAAAATAACCTAGTGGTTTGGTCAAATAGACGTGCGCTTATAAGATTTTGGAGGTAAGATGAGTTTTTGGAGATGGTTTTTAGGAAGTTTCAGTTGTTTGTTGAGTGAGATTTCTCTTACATCTCTTACATTTGTTGAATATGTGGGGGGTGTATTTATTATAGTAATAGGAGGAGTAGGCGCAGTTGGCACTTCCCTATGGTTTATTCCATTGATTCCAGTAGGGATAATTACAATGGCTCACGCATACTGGAGGGAATTTGAGAGGAACAAGGAGTAACTAAAAAAGGAGATGATTAGAAAGACATTCTACCTTATAGACATAGAGAATGATAATGGCATATTACGCTGGTCATGGACGGGTTTTAATGACTGGAACCTTATTGACGACCTTGACCGTTTCCTTGAAATATATTTTCCACCACCTTGGTGGGGAAGAGTGAGAACAGAGTTGGGACTTAGTATTCCAAAAACAGCACATACAATAGTGTTCTTTTCCAAGTCGTTGCCGGCTGTAATTGAGTGTCCACACTGTGGCAATATTATTGCGCTTGAAGTTAAAAGTGAAAACTAAAGGAGGTAAGCATGGAAGGAAGGCGTGGTTTTGTTTGCCACAATTGTGGGTTTGTAAATAAAGTTGAACCGGAGCATAACCTGGCACAGGAAAAGAGATTCAAGTCCTTTTCCGAGGAATACAAGGTTAAGCTAGCTGAATATGACAAAGCCTGTGCACGGCACAAGGAAATTGAAAGGAAGTGTGATGAAGTAAATAGGGGGTGGAGGAGACTCAGTGACTGGAAGAAATACTTCATTAACGAGATAAACAGGGGGGCAACATTTAGACGATTTTTGGCTCACTACCCTGAAATTACTCGTTTAAAGGAAAAAGGATTGGTTGAGTATAGTGGTAGTTATGTTCTAATAAACCACGACAATCTACCTTATCCGGCTTATCCTTTTCCGAACTTGTCTGCCATACCCAAAGACTGGAATTACAGCTATACTTGTGAGAACTGTGGGGTTGTCAATACATATTGGAAACCAATAAAACAAGGAGGTAAAAATGGCTGAAACAGAAAAGGAAATAACAGCTAAAGTTCATAATGCAAGTTTAATGGGTGGCATAGAAATCATCAAAGGCAACGAAAGGGTATCTTTTAAAAAAGATACCCAGAACACTGGCGAGCCAAACCCGAGAGAGTGTCCATTATGTAAGATGCTCGATGAAGAGATAGGCAAAATTACCAATAAGGAACACCATACCTCCACCTTAAAGCAAGGAGAAAAATTACTTGACCATTTGGTTAATTTCCACAGATTACCGAGCAAGATAGCCGGAATGTTTGCCACAGGTTATGCTTTAGGGAGTTTTCTAAAAGACCACCCTACTTTTGATGTATCCTTTGGAAACACAGGAATAAAATTACAAAAGGAGGATTAACATGGCTGATTTTAAAGACTTCGTTGGTAAAAGGATTCTAGTGAAAAAGGCTGACGGTGAGGATGTGTTCGAGACAACAATTGATGAAGTGTCTCCTTCCGGGGAGTATATGAGAGAAGGCGAAAGCTGGACCGAGGCAAAGGAATGGAATTTCGTTGAGGAATTGACGCCATTCGCAAGCACAGTATTCCCTGAGACAGACGAGGAAAAACCCACAGAAGAATAGCTATGCCACTTCTAAACTACACTACCACAATAACCGCCCAGAAAACCGTAGGTGAAATTATGGCTATACTGGCTAACCATGGCGCTAAAGCTATTTTAATGAAGTATGGTGAAACCGGGGAAATAGAGGCTCTGTCCTTTCAGGTTAACACAATCGCCACCGGTGAAATGGGAATACAGCTACCTATTAACCCAGATGCCGTGCTAAAAGTTATGTCCCGCCAACGCATACCCAAAAAGTATCAGAATAGAACACAGGCTATTAAAGTAGCTTGGCGCATCGCTGAGACCTGGATAAAGGCTCAATCCGCTATTATTGAAACCGAGATGGTAAGCCTGGAGCAAATATTTCTGCCTTATTGGATTACGCCATCAGGCAAGACACTCTACGACCACTTAATAGACACAAAATTCCAATTAGGTCAAGGGAGAGAGGATTAAATGCAAAAAGTAAGTATACCTACAAAACCACCAATTAGAGTTTACTGGCCTAAAAACCTACAGAATGATTATTCCGGCGAGCTAGACATCCGCGAAGGCGTTTGCACTCTAGTAATTCCAAAGCCAGGCGCTAAAAGCAAGGATATAGCGAAGGATCTTGAGCTCGCTTCAAAGGAGTTCAAGAATAAGGCTGAAATGGAGGATGAGGAATGAGTTTGACCACGATGGCAACTAAGTATCTCTTTACCGAACCCCACGCCTCTGACCTTGCCAAATTAAGGATAGTAGCAAGGGGAAGACGCCGGATAATTTACGATTGTCTGAATGCCATAGTTGATGGAGATAAAGTAAAATGCAATAAAGGAAATAGACTTGGGCGTGCTCCAGATGGTTCAATGGCTTTAGTATCAGCACTCACCGGCAGAAGTGCATTAGTTTGCCAAGACTGCAAGGATTATGACGCCGACGAGGTTAAGGCAAGGATAACCGGGGACCGAGTATATGACTGATAAATCGGAAGGGAGGGTTTGCCCTATTTGTAAAGGGAAGGGAACAGTCCCTATAAAATGCCCGAGGTGCTTTGGGTCAGGGAAAGAAGAACCAGAGCATACTCTTTTTTACCTTCGGTTTAGAGACGATGTGGTATTGGCGGTTTTGGATAATCCGCAAAATCCTGGCTTTCGCATTATGCCCTATGAATCCATTAGGTTTGATAATATCTATATTGGGAAACAGGTGGAAAAGGAATTGAAATGCACCTCAGCTTGGTATACAAGCCGTTGGGGAAATAAAAACCATAATGAGAATACTAGGCTTTGAGAAAAAGTGGCCCAAGCTGGAGAAATCTAACTTTACCACTTTCCGCTTCGCTAGAAAAGACCGAGATTGGCAGGTAGGAGAAGAGGTTCAAATAATCTATAAGCCGAGAAGTAAAGAGCGGGAGATATCGGGCTATGCTAGGATAGTAAATATAACCCTTCGCAATTTTGTATCGCCATATAGCATTTTTGGTGGCTCAGTAATAACAAGCAATGAGGCCCGCAAAGATGGCTTTGCTAGCTATGTAGATATGAAAGACTGGTTTTATAAACAATATGGCGACCGGATATTCAATGAGTCACTAAATAAACTCACTCTAACTTGGGTAATGAAGTTGACAAGCAAAGGGAGGCAATATGATAGACACAGACAACTACAATCCACAAATCGCAGTTAAACAACTGGAATCCCAGCAGGAAATACTATTAAAATGGCTTGATAACCCTCAAGTTACCACCGACCAGGAACAAAAACAGGCGGAGGATTTATTAATCTCCGCCAGGTTCGCTCTTAAACAGGCAGAGGAAAAACGAAAGGAACCCACACGGCCTTTAGATGAGTCCAAGAAGAGGATCATTGAGCTTTTCAAGCCCTACGTTGACAAACTCAACGGCGGTATCGACGCCCTTAATGGAGCACTCCACCACCACTCAGAGAAGATAGCAGCGGCAGAGGCAACTAGGTTGGCAGCACTTGCCGAAGAAGCGGCACGTATGCAAGCGGCTAAAGAAACTGGCGAGATCATACAACCATTAAGTAAGCCAGTCACTCCGGAGCCACCCAAGACTTCGCGAACTAACTTAGGAAAAGTAACATACCGGGAAGATTATGATATTCAAATCGTCGACCCTACCCTTGTCCCTCGTGACTTATGCGAGCCATCAATGCCCAAGATACGAGCTCGGGTAAAATCAGGCATTACTGATATTCCCGGGGTCTTAGTATCTAGGAAATACATATCAGCAACAAGGCAAGAGGGGAAGTAAAGAGAATATAGTTGAAAATTATAACAGCTAGGTGGACGCCGCAGGTAAACATATTATTGATTCAATGTGAGTGTGGCAGGAAGTTTAAACATCCCGCTAACAGAAAAATCGTTAAGTGTGAGTGTGGGAAAATAGAGAATTTATTTGATATAAGAGGCCAAATGAGTAAGTATCAAGAATTAAGAAATCAACTCACTATGGCTATAGTTCAATGCCACGAGGCTAAGTTAGGTGAGGCACATGACACGGATTTTTATATTGATACTATCCTCCCCATAATAGCCGAGAGGTGCTGGCTGAAGGATGAGGAAAGGGAATTGCCTGAGAATCCATTTCAGCACCTTTATGAGAATCAAGCACCCAACAACATAGAGATTATGCTGAAGGTAGAGAAGATTAAAGCCTATATTGAGGCACAGCAAAAGATGCTAGATTCTGATTATAAACCAGTAATAGAGATAAAGAGGGATGCTGGCAAAGTAGAGCCGCTAGTGTCGAGTAAACAAAAGGCTAGAGAGAAATGCTTAGGCAAATTACTAGATTAAAGAGATGACGAGAAAAACCGACTGGTCCGACTTAAAGGCTTTATCTGACTCGCACACTATCATTGCGATAGCCAAAATTAAAGGCTGTTCCCGGTCTACAGCTAAACGCGCCCTGGAGAAATTAAATATCAAACATATCAAGCACATGTATCACGAAACATCACCGGAGACCTTGGCCAAGATAAGGACCCTTTATGAAACACACTCAAACTATGAGATTGCCAAACTGCTTAATATGCCCGTTGCTACGGTAAAAGCTAATGTTCATGCCATGGGTATTCAGCGCAGCAGATCCGCAGCCCTTAAATTAAAAATTAAGCAGTATACGGATTGCCCGCACCAGTTCACTATCAGGACTGAAGATGGATACGCCTGTTTAACATGCAAACAGCATTTTTGTTTTGATTAAGGTCTTATGGTTCAAAAATCACTTCTAACAGAAAAGGGAATACTCCATCTGAATATAGGTGCCGACAAGATACTTACTTTGCTGAATGCGAAGCATTGGAAGGATGTAATAATTCCTGAATGTAAGAATGGAGAAACTTGGGGAGCCCGCGATTTACTGAAAATGGACGCATGGGTGTTAAAACGTAGCTATTCTCCTCTCACTACGATTGGTTATGAGATTAAATGTAGCCGCCAGGACTTTGAGCAGGACCAGAAATGGACAGGTTATCTCGATTTATGCCATGAGTTTTATTTCGTCTGTCCTGCCGGCCTTATCCGGACAACTGATTTACCTAATAGAGTCGGCATTATTTGGGCATCCAAAGATAAACTCCACACGAAAAAGAAGGCAGTTAGGGTTGAGCCTGACAGTGAAAAGCTTTCCCGTTTGTTGATATACGTTGTGATGTCCCGGTCAAAAATAGTGGCTGGGGATGCACTTCAAAGCGATAAACCTAAAAGTCGCCTACAATCCCTCAGAGAGACTGTTGAAAAGGCGAATGAGCGCAAAGAGCTAGCTTATTTTATTAAAGGGCATGTGAGACAAATATACGAGCAAACTAGAGAGCTAAATCTTGCCCAAAAGTATCGGGAAGATAATGTTAAGAGATTTGAAAAACAACTGGCAGGGCTCGGTATAGTGTGGGATTCTAATGCCTACCATTGGCAGGATAATATGCGTGTAGAGAATGAAATAAGGTTGCTCAAGAACCAGATATCCTTCAGGACATTGGAATCAATGAAAAGGCTAGCTCATACCCTTACAGAAGCGGTTGAAGAGATTGAAAATATTAGAAAGCCGCCCGAAAGCCTTAACCCTTAGATTTTACCCCCTTGACAAAAAATAAGCCATTTTGCTACACTTTGTAGTAAAGAAATTCGGATGAAAATCTCACTTGCTACAAAAGATTTGGTTACGCCTGATGAGGCTGCTTCCCAATTGAATGTTCACCGCACAACGCTTTACCGGTGGATCGCCTTGGGCAAAATAGTCTGTGTGCAAATAGGTAAATCAACACTAATTCCTAAGAGTGAAATAAAAAGATTAAAAGAGAAACGGAATAAATAATGCCACGTTTATATGCACCGGGCGCTTCAGTAAAGGATGATTATGCCTACATTTGCGATATGTGTGAAGAGGAAGATGGGCGAGCAACACTAATTTGGAATTTACAAGACGGTAGGTATTTTGTGTTGTGTTTCGGGTGTTTAGCTAAATTAGCTACCCATTATCTTAAACCAATCGGCAAAATAAACATCCGGCGCCAACCAATCAGCGAAGAATTACGAAATAAGATTTTTGAAAGAGATAACTGCCAATGTGTTAAGTGTGGCAAAACTGAGAACTTAACTATTGACCATATAATTCCTTTCTCAGTAGGAGGTAAAACTGAAGAGGCTAACCTAGAAACCTTATGTAGATCTTGTAACAGCAAGAAGGGGAAAGGAACAAAGTGGCCCGTAAGCGCTGGATAAAACTTTGGACTCAAGAGACACTTTACGGCACGACTAGCCGCGAACTTGAACTAGCGGAACGTGCTATTTGGCATGGCTTTCTAGCGCTCGCTGGTGATTCAATCGAGCCTGGCAAGATTGAGGTAGCACCTAATATCCCCTGGACTGACGAGCAACTTGCCCGCGTTCTCAATGCGCCAATGGAGATACTGCTATCAGCAAAGCAAAAAATGATTAAATACGGCAAGATTAAAGTAAACGGCAATATAATAGTCGTTAATAACTGGGAGAGGTATCAATCTGAATACGAAAGAACGAAGAGGTATGATAAATCTACACTAAAACCTACAACGAAATCAAGTGTAGAAAAAACAGTAGAAAACCTATCAACAATAACAGAGGGGAAGGGAGGGGAAGATCTCCTAAATAAATATCCTAATGTCTATTTATTTAGGCTTCAGGACCTACTGGCTGAAATTAACCAGCGAGAAAAGAAAGGTGAAAAGCTTGGTCTGTTAGTAGAGGAATTTAGCTTTCATCATCAAAAAGCTCCACCCGAAGATTTTGAGAATTTAGGGGGGCGTGTTGCTGGGCTACTAAAGCAAGTGAGTAATGATTATGGTTACTTAGCTAAAATAATTTGGGATACAAGTTCAGCTAATATAGCAGGAAGTCACCTGAATTATATTCAGGGTAGATTAAGGAAAGATAAATCTAAGAGAGATATTCAGGATCTTCCCAGTGAAGAGGAAATAAAACAATCAGTAAAGGAATTTAAAGGAGGTTAGTAGCAGTATGAGAGAGATAATGCCCGGTGTTCTTGTTGGTATTCCTGAGTCAATATTGAATATTTCCAATATGCCCCTTTCTAATTTCAAGACTCACCAACTATGGACTTGGCAGCATAAAGATAATGAGGATTGGTGGCATGATATTGCTGATTATGCGCATGGTGATTGTAAGCATCCGCTTCTTACTTTCTTAGGCAAGCCTGGAACAGGAAAGACTCATCTTGCGCAAGCGATCGGGTGGGAATGGTTAATGATGGGCATGACTGTGTTTTACAATCATATCATTGGCTTCCTTGATAAATTAAGAGATAGTTATAAAACTAGCGACACATCGCTTATTGTTGATTTTGCTAAAAACGCGTCTCTTTTAATCTTGGATGATT
>Ga0307431_1001319_pt1 | contig 14470 bp, 9 predicted proteins | sample SalMarWE160170MG_FD_202155 | JGI IMG/M metagenome (GOLD analysis project Ga0307431, IMG submission 202155) | Salt marsh sediment microbial communities from the Plum Island Ecosystem LTER, Massachusetts, United States - WE1603-170 | ecosystem: Environmental > Aquatic > Marine > Intertidal zone >...
GCTCGTTGAAAATCACATCGACAGCAATTAATATAAGCCGTCGGAGCAGCTCAGATAGATTCTTTTTGCGTGATCTTATATTTTGAGCCACATCGCAAATTTGAATTTTGATTATTGTAGTTATCTGACCGAACTATCCTCAGGCAGGCCGAGCTGTTTGTATAAATTTCGCCGGCCGGCCTTGTCGCCTTCAATGGTTGCTTTTGCGTATTCGGCGACTTCTTTCGCATGCGCTCTCGGGACGACAATCACGCCGTCACCGTCGGCAACGATGACATCGCCGGGCTCGACTAAAACACCGCCGCAGACAACGGGACGATTGACGGATTCAACCTCGTTTCTGCCGGGACGGATGCCTCTGCCGGGCCTTCGGAAGTAAAGCGGGATTTTCTCGGTGATAATCTCATCGGTGTCACGGGCGGTGGCGTCGGTGACTACGCCGACACAACCAGCCAGTTTCCAGCCCATGATGTTGTTCGAGCCGATGGAGCCTACGTCGGCGTCGGGTGCTTCGTCGATGACCAGAGCCGAGCCTTTACGCAGGAGCGGGACAAACGGCTCGCTCGATATATTGTTATACCACCGGCTGACCCAGTTATCGAACGCCTTGGTTTCCATGCGTTGTGCCGGCGGCTTATTTGTGGGGACATATCGTACGGTCACGGCGATGCCGATAAACCGATGGGTGAAATTCCGGGTATCTTTCCAGAGGGAATGGATTTCGGGCGACATCAGACCGATATTGGCAAGTCCGACTTTGTCCATCCCGTCGGAGACATCGGCAACCCGCAGACCTTCGAATAATTTGAGGATTTGTTCGTCCTCCTCGGCGGTGTAAACTTTTGTCGGTATGAAATTTTTGCCGGCCCTTAATTCCTCCACATTCGGTGCCGGGCTCTGTTGGGCTTCGGCCGGCTGTAAATACCCGGCGAGAAACATCAGATAAAATCCCAACAAGACGGATAAAACCAAAACGGTAATTACTGATTTTGTTCTTATGGTTTGCATAAATGAGCTCCTTAATATTTTCAAAATCCCAAAACTCAAATTTCCCGATAATATAATCAAATTACGCTCCGGTTCAAGACAAAAGCAAGTCTTGATTATTTCCGCTTGTTCGAATAGAGTTAACATAAAGAAAAAGGCAGGACATCTAAAAAAAAATGATTGAAATTACACATGACTTGATTATTTCCGAAGACGAACTTGAATTCCAGGCCTCTCGCAGTTCCGGGCCGGGCGGTCAGAACGTCAATAAAGTCAATACCCGAATTACGCTTTTTTTCGATATGGCCGGCAGCCGGAGCCTCTCCGATAAACAGAAAAGGAGAATCCTCTACCGTCTGTCGACTCGAATTGATAAAAACGGGCGTCTGCGAGTCGTTTCACAGAAATTCCGGACACAAAAAGCCAATCGAAACGCCGCTATCGAAAGGTTCCAACAGTTACTTGCAGAAGCCTTGAAAACCAAAAAGGTCAGAAAAAAGACGAAGGTCCCTTACGTCGCTAAGCAAGAACGCCTGGAAGAAAAAAGAAAGCGTAGCCTGCTGAAGCGACAAAGGGCCCAAAAGCATGAGATTGAATAAATCCTGTAGAAGAAGATTTTGTATAGATTAATTTTTATCCTCAATACGTCATTACTGTTAGTGAATCTCGATGATTTAGCTAATTAGGCGGCTGTAGATGCTGGAAGACGAGCGTCTGATATCGGAACTCCATAGCGGGAACAGGGATGCCCTGCGCCAAATCTACACCAAGTACAAAGACGGCCTTCTGACAATCGCGGCTTCCTTGCTGCACGACGCTGTCGCCGCCGAGGATGTCTTGCATGATGTTTTCGTAACATTTGCCGGCAGTGCCGGAAAAATTAAATTAAAAGTAAACCTGCGTAATTACCTGGTCGCCAGTGTTGCTAATCGGGTACGTGATATTTATCGAAAGAAGAAGCACCCGACAGTCGGCCTTGAGCAGGCCGGACAAATTAGCTGCGATTCAAGCAACCCCGTGCAGACGGCCATCTTCGGCGAACAGTTCCGTCTGTTGACCGATGCGTTGTTCCAGTTGCCGTTCGAGCAGCGAGAGACAATCATCCTGCACTTAAAAGGCGGGATGAAGTTCCGGGAAATCGCCAAAATGCAGGGTATCTCAACCAGCACGGTACAGGGTAGATACAGATACGGCCTTGAAAAGCTGCGGAAAATATTAAACGGAGAGCGGAAGAAATGAACTTTTCAGATGATATAGAACGCTCAATTGAAAAGTTGCATATATCCACAAAAGCAGAGACGGACGGACGTATACTTGAAGATGCTTATGCAGCGCTCGAAGGAATTCCGAAAGAAAGTTCGGGACAGAGAGATAAAAATATATGGCAAACACTTTTCGCAAATAAAATAGTACAATATACAGCCGTCGCCGCCTTGATAATTGTAGGTTTCGCCATGTTCTTTAAGAGTCTGGCTCCAGAACCAACGGTCTCCATGCGGGTCGATAGTGCTTTGAAAAAGGCCGGCAATATCTGCATATCAAAGTTCCACGCAGACGGCACGGAACCGTACGAGCAGGTATGGTTTTCACAAACTCTAAAAGTCCAATTAGTCAGGACCACAGACAATAATCAGGTGCGGTTTGCTTTGACGGATATTCCGAACAAAGTCAGAATGCTCAACTATTCATCATCAGATTCTGTGCGGAGAGAATCCGTTGACGAGAAAGTGCTCGCTGAGCTTGAAAAATCAATGGTTCAAAATTCCGGCCTGGTTTCTTTCCTCAATTCGAGTGAGTTTACCGAAGATGTCCACTGGCAGCGTGTGATCGACCCAACAGCAATGGCTCAAGTACCCGGCACTAAAATTTACGACATTACCTTGCTGCAGGAGGCGGCTCCCGGAGAAGCTAAATATAGGAAATGGCGTATCTTAGCAGATACCGTCACACATTTACCAAAACGAGCCGAATGGTATGCCAAATCCGAATTAGGACGGGAATATGAACTTGAAAGGTACTCAGTTTTTTCATATCCCGACGAAAAGGAGATAGAACTTCTCGTTCAAAATACATTCGGTCCAGCCGACCGTCGGCCGGACGCGCCGGGATATATAGGCACGCCGGGACGCAATTAGTCGACCTCGGGCTGAAAAAGAGTTTATCCTTCGATGATAATTGAAAACCGCCGTCAATTCTGGTAGAAAGGGGGGGCAGAATAATAATTTCCATTCAGGGACGGTTTTATGGCGGTTCAGTTTATTCTTGGTAGAAGCGGTACGGGAAAGACCAGCTATTGCATCAAAGCTATTATCGATGCGCTGACTGCCCCGGGGGAACAGCCGTTGATTTTACTGGTCCCCGAACAGGCGACTTACCAGGCGGAGCGGGCGATTCTAAGCGATAAGCGGATAGGCGGTTATCACAGACTGAACGTGCTTTCATTCGACCGACTGCAGTTTTTGCTCTTAGGTAAAAATACGGCCCGACCGACACTTTCAAACATCGGCCGGCAAATGATAATCCACAGGATTCTTCAGGACAACAAAGATAAATTACAACTCTTTGATACATCGGTGGCCCGGCCGGGTTTGTCCCGGCAGATGTCACAAACCATCTCCGAACTGCACCGGTATGCAAGGACGCCGGATGATGTTGACCGGCTGTTGAACGAGCTGCAAAAAGATGAAAAAAATAATCTAACCGCCCTGAAGTTTGCCGACATCGGTCTTGTTCTCAGAGAGTACCTCAAGTTCGTCGAGGATGATTTTTTCGACCCTGATGTTCAGGTCACCGCCGCCTGCAAAGCGGTACCGGCTGCGGTTTTCGCAAAAGGGGCGAAGCTCTGGGTCGATGGTTTCGCCGGTTTCGCCGATGCCGAGCTTGCGTTGCTGGCCCAATTGCTTAAGGCCGCCGACGATGCACAAATCGCTCTGTGTCTGGAGCCTTCGAACCTGGATTTATCAAATCCGGATGTGGATAAACTCAATCACGTCAGTCTGTTTAGCCCGACCGAGCAAACTTATTGTGACCTTTTCGGGATAATAAAAAAAAATAAGCTCCTATTGGCGGAACCGATTATCCTGAAGGAGGCGATGAGATTCTCCCATAGCCCACAGCTTGGTCATATCGAAAAGTATCTATTCCGGCATAAGGCGCCTAAACTCAAATCGGCGGATGATATCCATCTTATATCCTCGCCCAACGAGCGGGCGGAGGTCCGGTTTGTAGCTAAGACGATATTGCAGTTGGTCAGGCAAAAAAACTACCGATACCGCGACATTGCGGTTATCGCATCGGATATCGACTGCTACCAGCATTATATCGAAGCATATTTCAACGATTATGAAATACCGTTTTTTATCGACAAGCGAAAACCGCTGAACCGTCATCCTGTTATTCAGCTTATCAGTTCGGCCCTGCAGGCCGTCACGGGCGGTTTTTCCAATGGTGAAATTTTTGCCTGCCTTAAAACCGACCTCGTGCCGATAAGCCGTTATGAAATCGACCTGCTGGAAAATTACTGTATCGCATTCGGTATAACTGCTGGCGACTGGCAAAGTTCCAGTCGGTGGGAATTTGCGGGCAGGGACGACGATGATTTCGATGAACAACGGATTAATCGGATACGAAAAAAAGCAATTACACCTTTGCTTAAACTATTCGAAAAGCTCTGTCCCGGCGGTGATACCGAAAAAAAGATAAACGCGCGGGAATTTACACAACTCGTATTCGATTTTCTCGACGACCTCAAAGTCAAGGAAACTATTGCCGACTGGATTGAAGACGCCGACAAAGGAAATGACGATTCGACCATCGAGGAACACCAGCAGTTGTACAATAAACTTGTCGATATTTTCGATGAGCTTGTCGAGGTCTTCGGCGGCCATACTTTCGCCGCCGAGGATTATTATGCAATTATCGAATCGGCTTTTTCACAGTTGACACTGGCCTTTATCCCGCCTACCCTGGACCAGGTCCTTGTCGGTTCCATCGAGCGCAGCCGGCATCCGGATTTGAAGGCGGTTTTCTTAATAGGCGCCACGCAAAAACAGTTTCCAGTACCCATCGGCGCCGACGGCATACTAAGCGATGACGACCGCCATGCGGCTACATCGGCCGATTTTTCATTAGCGGCGACCTCGGAACGAACATTGGCCGAACGACAGTACCTGGCGTATATCGCTTTTACCCGACCTTCGGAACTGCTGTATATTACATATCCCTGCGTTGACGATAAGGGCGGTGACATACAACGTTCGCAGTTTATCTTTGATATCGAATCGCTTTTTGAAAATCTCCGCGAAGAATCGATTGCCGATAAGCAGATTGACATCGAAAATATCCAAAGCGAGAGTGAGCTTGCCGATTTGCTGTGCGAGCGGCTCGGCAGGGATATCCTTATGCAAGGCACCGATGAGGACGGGAAAATCAGCGGTTTACTGGATGATATCTGCTCGGATGAGCAACTGGCGAGCTTAGGTGCGAATGTTTGTTATGCTATTGATTATGATAATTGTGCGCAGCTTGATACGGATGTGGTCGAAGAATGTTTCGAGAAGAAGATAAAAAGCTCGGCAACAAGATTGAGCACCTTTACGGCCTGTCCGTACCGGCACTTTGCAAGATATATCCTTGAACTGAAAGAACGAAAGGAGTTCAAGCTCGAACCGCTCGATCTCGGAAATTTTTATCACAGCGTTCTGGATGCCCTTTTGAAGAAACTGAATGCCGATAAAAAGGATTTTGCCACAGTTAGCGATAACGACTTGATAAAACTTCTGAAAGTTCAAATTGAAAAAGTCATCAAAGACAGCGCTTTCCTTTCGCACTTTGTTAATCACCGCTGCTATAATGAATTTATCGTCCAAACCGCCTGTGATACCCTTGAAAGATGCGTCCTTGCCATTGCACAAATGGTAGGTGCGGGCAGTTTCAGGCCGAAACTCTCGGAAGTATCATTCGGTCGGGTCAGGGAATCCCATGATACAATCGGTGAATATGAGATTGCCCTCGCCGATGACCGCATGCTGTCTTTGGCGGGGAAAATCGACCGGCTGGATTTCGCGGACATCGAAGGTGTGCAAACCGCCCTTGTATTCGATTACAAACGCAGTAGTACATCATTCAATTTCTCGAAGTTTTACCACGGTCTTGACATGCAATTGCCGATTTACATGCTTGCCGTTGTTAAAGCGAGCGGCGCGGGAGAAACTAATGCAGCAGGAACTCGTGCCATAGGTGCATTTTATATGCCGGTCGAAGCCAATCCAAAAACGGCCTCGTTCGCGGAACTGCCCGGCAAAGCTCAAAGCTTCGAATATAAAGCAAAAGGGATATTCGACGGTTCTGTTACGCAGCAGCTCGATAGAAAAGCTTCCGGAGAAAGCAAATTTTACAACTTTTATGTTACCAAAGACGGCCAACCATACGGAATTTACGGAAACAGAGGAGCATTAAAACCGGACGATTTCGAAAAAGTGCTTGAATTTACAGAGAAAAAAATAGTCGCTATGGCTGAGGAAATTATCTCAGGCAAAATCGATATTCGGCCTTATAGAATCGGCACCGAGTCACCGTGCGGCTTTTGTAAGTACGCCTCTGTCTGCCGATTCGACTGGCAAATCAATGATTACAATATCCTGGAATCTCTTAGCAAGCTTCAGGTTCTCGAAAGGGCGGGGGGATACAATGGCTGATAAGATTCTTTGGACTAACCAGCAAAAGCGGGCAATTACCGCACGCGGCAGTGATGTGCTTGTCACCGCCTCGGCCGGCACCGGCAAGACGGCCGTCCTGTCCGGCAGATGCGTCGATATTATTTCGGGTAAGTCCGACGTCCGGAACCTGCTTGTCCTGACTTTTACGGACGCCGCAGCAGAACAGATGCGGCTTCGCATTGCACAGCAGCTAAAAGATGCATTCGAGAAAAAGCCGGACAATCACCTCCGCTACCAGCTTATACTTCTGCAGGGCGCAGATATAAGTACGATACATTCGTTCTGTAAGCGCCTTATAACGGAATATTTCTACAAGCTCGGCCTGGATCCGACTTTCAGGGTAATAGACGGTGACGAACAGAAACTTCTCAAAGCCGAAATCCTCGAAGAAACCATCAACTGTGCCTGGGAGCAAAATAACCTGCGTTCCGACCTTGAGAAGCTTTTGTACGGTCGAGACCTTCGGACCGGCGAAGGCTTCCCGGCGAAGGTTATAAAGATAAGCGATTTCCTTGACGGTATAGTTTCAAGAGAGAACTGGTACGAAAGGGCGGCCAGACTTTCAGAAATCTCCAGCCTGCTGACAGGCGGCCTCGGTGAAAAACAGAAAAAAATCATCGCAAAAAGACTAAGTGACATTCTCGGCAGGTTACGTCACGTTCAAAATCTCTCAAAAATCACTGGAACGGACACCGCCTGGGCACAGAAGCTCGAAGAAACCCATATAAAACCTATATCCGATTGTCTCGATATTTTGGAAACCGGCCGCTGGGACGAATGTGCAGAAGCGATAAGAAATTTCAACAAGCCCAGGACCTATAAGCCCAAAGGTTTACCCGAAGAGATTGCCGAACTGATAAAGCTATCTGCCAAAAAGGCGGTGGACGAGTTCGATAATCTTTCTCAGCTTGCAGCGGTTAATCCCGATTATCTCGACAGTATCGGCGGCTCTGTAGGATTGCAGACAAGAGTGCTCATAGAATTAGTCAGGCAATTCGATATGTTGTACAGCCGGGCCAAGCGGACGATTAATTGTCTGGATTTTGCCGACCTCGAACATTACGCTTTGAAACTTCTTACAGATGAAAGTTCACCTTTCGATGAGCCGGCACCTTCTGAAACGGCTCTGTTACTGCGGCAGAGGTACCGGCACATATTCGTCGATGAATATCAGGACATCAATTCCGTCCAGCAGCAGATACTCCGGATGCTCAGCCCGGGTGGGAACATCCTCCAGGTCGGCGATGTCAAGCAGAGCATTTACGCTTTTCGAGGGGCCGAGCCGAATATTTTCCTCGAACAGTTGAATCTGGCTTCGAGTGACCCGAAGAATGTCTCTCGCGGCTTGTGCGTTTATCTGAATGCTAATTTCCGCTCGGCTAAAGGAATCCTCGATTTTGTTAACAAGATATTTACCCGCATAATGACGGTTTCGTTTACGGAGATTGACTACGATGAATCGGCTAGGCTCAGACCAGCACTCGCGGAAGAACATGAAATCCAGCCAACAGGTGACAAAAAGGCCGCTGTCGAGTTTCATATCCTCGATGAAACAAATATCGACCCGGACGAACAGGATGAGCAGACAGAGGAATCCGTCGCCGAAGATAATTTAAGTCTTGTCACTTCCCGCCGGCGTCAGGCTGCAATGATTGCCCGCCGTATCAGGCAAATGGTCGGGGCCGACACCGGCAGGCCGGAGTTCCGGATATTCGACAAAGAGCAAAACACCTTCCGTGACGTCCAGTATCGTGATATCGTGGTACTGATGCGTTCTTTGGCAAAAAAAGCGAACGATTATGTTGAGGTGCTTCGCCTGGCGGGCGTGCCCGTGAGTTCCCAGGCCAGTGCGGGATATTTTCAGGCGACTGAAATCAGCGATTGCCTTAGCCTGTTGAAAATTCTCGACAATCCACAGCGCGATATCGAGCTGGCGGCGGTATTACGTAGCCCGTTCTTCAAGCTAAGTGACAGTGAATTGGCTAAAATAAAGATTCACAATAAAAAAGGGCCGCAGTCCGGTGGCTATTATAACTGCGTGCTGCAATATTCTAAAAACGGACCGGATTCGAAGCTTGCCGATAAGCTCAAGGGTATCCTCGCCCAAATCGAACAATGGCGGACGACAGCCCGGCGGGGCAACCTTGCAGATTTAATCTGGCAAATATACCGTCAAACGGGCTTTCTGTCTTTTGTATCGGCCCTGCCTAACGGACTCTCACGAAGGGCAAATCTCCTTAAGCTGCATGACCGAGCCATTCAGTTCGAGGGATTTGCGAGCAGTTCCGGCATACCATCGCTTAGACGGTTCGTCGAATTTTTCGAAAAGCTTCAGGAAGTCGGCCAGGATTGGGCTCCCGCCGAGCCGCAATCCTCTGCCGGTAATGCCGTTCGCATCCTAAGCGTTCACAAAAGTAAGGGGCTCGAATTTCCTGTCGTCTTTCTTGCCGAATTGGAAAGCAGCTTCAATAAAAAAGATGTCCAGGCGGATTGTCTTGTCGATACCGAAGATGCTCTGGGGCTGCAAATCATCGACCGCCGTACAAACAGCAAATTGAACTCGCTTGCACACCAGGTCATCGCCGAACAAAAGCTCGCTAAATCACTGGCCGAAGAAATGCGCATCCTTTACGTTGCTACAACTCGCGCCAGAGACAGGCTCGTTCTTACCGCTTCGCAGAAGCATACAAACTGCCGTCGAATTATAACAAACGGCCTGTTCTTCGGTGACAAACCTGTCCCCGACTGGCAGCTTCGGGCCTGCCGGAATCATCTGGAATGGATTCTCTACGGCCTTTGCGACCAGAAGATTCTGCATGAGGCGTTCGATACCGGCCTGTCGGACAGGGCTATCAATGATGATTTGTTTAGCTTCAAACTTTACGACCAGGCGGATTTGAAACGATTCTCCGAGTTTGTAATAAATCAAAAGGCAAAAATGCCATCACGGCAAACTTCGGCCGGTAAAAAAATGAGTGAAAAGCGTAGGCATTCCGGGCTTCTCACTCAAATTAAAGAATCACTGTCACGGCGATATCAATTCGGTGATTCACCTTCGATACAGGCCAAAACATCCGTCACGGCGCTGACCCATCGAAACGATGAATATATGAAATTCGATTATTCCGGTACGCTGGACCGCCGGCCGCGGATACTCTTGGCGGCAGAACCGGAGACAATCGATATTCTCGAACCGAGATTAAAGGGAACTGCATCGCATCTTGTCATTTCCCGGCTCGATTTAACCAAGCCTGTTCGCGAAACGGCGGTAGCACAGACGATAGAAAAACTTGTTGACGAGAATGCCATATCCGCTGGGGTAGCCGAGCATATCAATGTAAAATCAATCGTAGCATTTTTCAACAGCGAACTGGGCCGTCTGGTATTCGATACTGATAATACTGTTTTGCGTGAATGGCCTTTTACCTTTACAATACCCGCCGGCGAAACCGGCAGTGTGGCAGCCACTGAGCAAAGTGAAGTGGATGGACCATCGACCTCATTACATTCGGTCGCTGCTACCCGGATCAATGACGATATAGTCATCGTTCAGGGCATTATTGACTTGTTGATACGAACGCCGCAGGGGCTTGTGATAATAGATTTTAAAACAGATAATGTAAAAGCTTCCCGGTCAGAGCAACGCGCAGAGTTCTATCGCCGTCAGTTGGAGCTTTACGGCAGGGCGGCTTCGGACGTCTTAAAAGCCAATACAATCGCAAGATGGCTATACTTTTTGACACCGGGTGTTTCTATCGAGGTATAAAGATGAAGATATCCAGGTTCGGGCGGAAAATCGCTGCTATATCCGGCATTGGCCGACTCATGGAGGATTTGGGCAGTGCCTTCTCGGAAAACCGCGAAATGCTGATGCTAGGCGGAGGCAATCCCGCCCATATTCCTGAGGTTCAAAAATATTTTCGAACCAGTATGGAAAAGCTCTTGCAGGACGGCAGCGAATTCGAGCGGGCTATCGGAAATTATGACCCGCCGAGCGGCAATACGGAATTTATCGAGGCGGTTGCCTCGCTTTTAAGAAGCGAACTGGGCTGGGACGTAACAAAAGAAAATATCGCTCTTACAAACGGCAGCCAGACGGCGTTTTTCATTCTTTTTAATATTTTCGCAGGCGCCTTCGAAGACGGTGCCGACAGAAAAATACTCTTCCCGTTGACACCGGAATATATCGGATACAGTGACGTTGGTCTGGCCGAGGATTTATTCATCGCAAATAAGCCGCTGATAAAGCATATAGATAAGCACACTTTCAAATATTATATTAATTTCGACCTGCTGAATGTCACTGAGCAGATCGGTGCAATCTGCGTATCGCGTCCGACAAATCCGACGGGCAATGTCTTGACGGATACCGAAATCCAAAAGCTCGGCGAGCTTGCCGCTGAGCATGATGTCCCGCTGATTATCGACAACGCTTACGGGACGCCGTTTCCTGATATAATTTTTACTGATGCCAAAGCCAAATGGAACAGGAAGATTATTTACTGCATGAGCCTCTCGAAGCTCGGTCTGCCCGCTGTACGCACCGGTATTGTTATCGCCGATGAAGAGATCATCGAGATGGTCTCGAGGGTCAATGCAGTGATTAGCCTTGCTCCAGGCGTTATGGGTGCTGCGATTGCCAGAGATTTATTCAGGTCTGGCGAAATTATCCGTGTGGCTCGTGACATTATAAAGCCTTTCTACTGGCAAAAAGCTCAGGCGGTTCTGGAACAGGTATTCAATGAGCTCGACGGCATCGATTTTCACGTTCACAAACCGGAAGGGGCGTTCTTTTTGTGGCTGTGGTTCCCGGAACTGCCGATAACCGACGGCGAGCTTTATGAAAGGCTAAAGAAAAGGGCTGTCCTGGTTGTTCCCGGCAATTATTTCTTCCCCGGCTTGAAAGAGACATGGCCCCACAAGAACGAATGTATCCGCGTGAATTATTCCCAGGATTCGCAGACCGTCACCGCAGGTATTAAAATAATCGCCGAAGAAGTCAAACGTGCATATAATGAATCGTAAAAACAAATAGTATTGACGCATTCGAAGAAGGAATTTAAAATACCCGAAAACCAATATATTAAATAAATGGCTCTGCGGAGAACAGATACCGTGATAACAAAAGAAGAAATTCTGAAGACTCTTGCCAAGGATAAGCCTGAATTGCAGAAGCGGTTTAAGGTAAGTAAAATGGCGTTATTCGGCTCTTACGCAAGAGGAGACCAACGTCCAAACAGCGACGTAGATATTCTTGTCGAGGTTGATCCGTCGATAGGTTTGGATTTTGTGACATTGGCCGAGAGAATCGAGAAACTGCTCGGAGTATCCGTTGATCTTGTTTCGAGTCGGGCTGTTAATTCCAGAGCGATGAAATTCATCGAGCCGGAGCTTGTCTATGTCTAAACGTCCTATAGACTTATTGCTAAATGATATGCTTGATGCCATTGACAGAATCGAGCAATATACGCGGGGTTTGTCTTATGAGAAATTTTCGGACGACCAGAAGTCCGTTGATGCGGTGGTAAGGAATCTTGAGATTATAGGTGAGGTTGCAAATCGGCTGCCGAGTGATTTCAAGGAAAAACATTCGGATGTGGAATGGCGCAAAGTTATTGGACTCAGACATCGAATAGTCCATGAATATTTTGGTATTGATATTCAGATTATCTGGCAAATTCTATGTAAAGATCTCAAGGTTTTACGCGAGAATTTATCCCAAATATAGGGAAGATGCTGAACAGGATTCAGATGCTTGTTACACTGGCGTAAAAATTATCGCCGAAGAAGTTAAAAGAGCATATAAAACCTGACAAGACAATTGTCCGATTGAGAAAGTCTTCCTACCTATTTAGTTTTCCAGGAATCAGTTCCCACGATAGTCGCGGATAGTCCCGACCTTCATCAATCCACCAGATGTCATCCTCACCGTTTTCTGTCTCACCCACAAAGTCCCAGCCGAAAAAGCTGCTCTGATGTTTCATCTGTATGTCTGTCATTGGTATTCCGAGTCCGTTATATGGACCACTGGTTGCAAGATAATAACAATTATTGATACTGCCGTCTTTGTTATATACCACTAGGCCGCCTACATTGTATATGCCTGTTACATTACCTGTCGAGTAGCAGTTGCTGATGCTGCCATAGTCGTTGTAACCCACGAGGCCACCGACCAAACCTCCACTGACCGCACCGGTGCTATAGCTGTTGTTGATGCTGCTGAAGTCGTTCCTGCCCACGAGGCCACCTACTTCTTCATTTCCTCTGACGGTGCAGGAGCTGTAGCTCGTGGTGATGCTGCCATTGTCGTTGTAGGCCACCAGCCCACCGACACCTTCATCTCCGCTGACGGTGCCGGTGCTGTAGCACTGTTTCACAACGCCTTTATTGTGTCCCACCAGCCCACCGACATGGTAGATAGTTCCACTGATCGCACCAGTGCTGTAGCACTGGATCACACTTCCGTAGTTGTACCCCACCAGGCCGCCGACAAACGAACTGCCATTGACTATGCCGGTGCTATAGCAGTTGGTCAGGACCCCACCCCCGTGATTCAAGTCTCCATTGCGGCCCACCAGCCCGCCGACACAGTGTGAACCCGCTATGTTGACATCGACTACCCCCAGGTCCCTAATCTCAGCACCAGATTCTAAATAGCCAAACAATCCCAGAAAGCTCTCACCCCTGATCATTAGATTCGAGATTTTCAGGTCGCTGCCTTCAAAGACTCCATTGTACGTGAAGTCAGAATCGCCTATGGGGTAGAAATAGAAACCTTTCAAGTCGAGATCCTCGGTCAGCTTGAAATGGCATCTCATGAGTCTTGGGTTGTGTCCAATGCTGTTCAAATCCTCTGCGGTTGAGATCAAATAGGGATCATTGGGTTCCCCATTTCCGCCAGAGAATCTTGGCAATCCATATCCAGGCGGAAGCTGCCACGAGAGAAATGGGTATCCACCACCCTCGGGCTCAGCCCATATATCATGCGGGCCATCTGGTTGACCTACGAAATCCCATCCCTCAGCCATAAACGTTTTTGAGTCCTGCATCTGAACGGTTGTCTTGTCTGTGCCACCTGCACTCGTCGTCTGGCCTGAGGTCTGTTTGTCCCAGAAAGAAGCTGTCACACGATAAGTAAATGTGGTACCGGAGCCCACAAGGCCCCCCACACTGCGCGATCCGCGTGCTCCATTGACCGTGCCGGTGCTGTAGCAAGTGGTAATCCAACCACCAGGATTCTCACCCACCAGTCCGCCAACACCGTCATCTCCACTGACTGCGCCGGTGCTATAGCAATTAGCCACATCACCGCTATTGGAGCCCACAAGACCGCCAACATCCAAGCTGCCAAAGACCGAGCCGGTGCTGTAGCAGAGGGTCACAGAACCTCCGTAGCTGTACCCCACCAGTCCGCCGACACAGTTGCCTGAGCCAGCTATATTGACATCCACAATTCCAAGGTCCTTGATTTCAGCTCCGGATCCCAAATAGCCGAACAGACCTACAAAACTCTCACTCTTAATTGTCAGATGCGATATCGTGTGACCATCGCCATCAAAGATGCCTGTAAAAGCAATCCCTTCATACCTTGGTGTTGCTTCATTCGTGTCTGGGGCTATAACAGCCTTATCAAACACCATGCCGTCGAGTAGATTTGGGTCCAGGTCGATGTCGGCTGTAAGTATGAAATTTTTGTCGTAATCTTCGGGACTTTCACCCAACAAGATAAGGTCATCGGCCGTAACGATTTGGTATGGATCGTTTGC
>Ga0307431_1001324_pt1 | contig 14421 bp, 12 predicted proteins | sample SalMarWE160170MG_FD_202155 | JGI IMG/M metagenome (GOLD analysis project Ga0307431, IMG submission 202155) | Salt marsh sediment microbial communities from the Plum Island Ecosystem LTER, Massachusetts, United States - WE1603-170 | ecosystem: Environmental > Aquatic > Marine > Intertidal zone >...
CGCAGAGTCTCTGCCGAGGTTGCATCTCCGTTCAAAACGGTGATGTCATATTTATTGCTGATCTCTCGAGCGCGATCCGGGCTTGCGTCGATCACCACCACGTTGTTCTTCTCCCTCACGGCGATGTCGATCAGGCTGGTCCCGATGCTCCCTGCCCCCACGATGATCATGTACATACCCATCCCTCCCAAACAAGAGCTATGGTAGCACAGATAAGATTAAGGGTCAACGGGGGTAGTCGCTTCAAGGCCGATGTTAACGGCGTTTTGTCCAGCCGTTGATGATGCCACTCCACCTGTTTAGAATGTGATCTGCAAGATAACACAATCGCGGAGGGACATTCGATAATGGTGAGAAGGATAAGGCGGGCTCTAGCAGCTGCTCTTCTCTTGGGTGCCATTTTCCTTTTGAGTGGTTGCTTTCACCCGGAGTCTAATACTCCTCCGGTCGCACGTTTCTCCGTTACACTCCATCAGCGATACGCTCCTATTACTGTCCTGTTCGACGCCAGCGACTCCTATGACCCGGATGGACGTATCGTCTCCATCATTTGGGACTTCGGGGACGGCAAAACAGGAACCGGCTCAACCATCTCTCACACCTACGCTGAACCAGGCACTTACACAGTTGAATTGCGCATCCTCGATAATCGTGGCGAAAAGGACTCTTCAACCGCGGAAATCCTCGCCTTAGAGGTCCCACAAGGATACCTTCTTCGCCACTACGAGTGGGAGCACCAGGATGATGAGCAGTACTGGGAGGTCTTGCTCCCCGAAGCCACCTATCGATTCTACCACGAGCGTCCGCGGCAGCCCTTTGTCGACAACTACAACTATGATGAGTACGTATTGGATCCACTGGATGATCCAACCCTGGAAGACGACCTGGCCCGTGTGCTGTTAAACAGAGTGGAAGGTCATTACGAGTCATTTGTGGAGTGCACTCTTTCTTTCGTGCAAGGTGCCACCCAGTATACGCCGGATCCGGAGGGGGTTGAGTACCCGCTTTACCCACTGGAGACCCTGGTCGATGGAATCGGCGACTGCGAGGATACAACCATCCTGTACGTGAGCCTCGTGAGAGCTCTGGGCTATCCCGTATCAATGGCGCATGTGGACACCGATGATGATAACACCCCGGATCACGTCCTGGCACTGGTTCCGGTCTCCCAATCCTACACTGATGGCATTGGTTGCCCATCTGGGACGACCAAGGGTATCTGGGAAATCGGTGGTCAACTTTACGCACTGGCGGAGACGGCCGGGTACTCACTCCCCCTCGGCTGCGATCCCTGGGGGCTCAGTGAATCCGATTTTAAGAGGATATGGAACCTCTGAACTGCATGCGGACGCTCTCGGTGGGCAACCATCCTTCTCCCCTCAAACGTCACCCTCTCTACGAAAACGGGAGGTGCAAAGCAAAGGCAACTCATACAAGCAGTTGTTAAACCACATTCAGGGAAGGTATTATCGACCCCGAAAGGAGGAATTAGTTCCCCGATGAACTGTCTGGTCGATCCGCGCAAGTTAGTTCGCTTTGACTTCGGCCCACTTCATCCATTCAAGACCTACCGCCTCGGACTCACCTATAGCCTGATGGAGGCCTACGGTCTGACAAACGCCGCCTCAGTCTACACCCTCGAACCGCGCGAGGCGACCGAGCAGGAGGCGCAGAGCTTCCACACGGAAGGGTACCTGGAGATCCTCCGCCTCGCCGACAGTGGAATGTGGGTTCCCAACCTTTTCTCGCATGGGTTGGGAACCGGCGACAACCCGGTCTTCCCCGGGGTCTATGAGTGGGGGATGCTCGTCGCCGGAGCGTCGATCGACTGCGCCAAGGAGATCCTCGCCGGACGGGCGGAGATAGCGTTTAACATGTCAGGGGGACTGCACCATGCCATGCCCTCCCGCGCCTCGGGGTTCTGCCACGTAAACGACGTCGTCCTCGCTATCAACACCCTTCTTGCGGACGAAAAGCGGATCGCCTACGTGGACATCGATGCCCATCACGGAGACGGGGTCCAGTATGCCTTCTACTCTACAGATCGCGTATTGACGATCTCGATCCACCAGAGTGGGCACACAATCTTCCCAGGGAGCGGGTTTGTCGATGAGATCGGTCAGGAGGCAGGCCGCGGCTACGCGGTGAACGTTCCGCTCCTGCCCGGGGCGGGCGACGATGCATATCAACAAGTGTTGGACGAGGTGATCTGCCCCCTTCTCGACGCCTATAACCCCGATATCCTGGTGACCCAGCTCGGTGCCGATGCCCTCCGCGGCGACCGCGTGGCCGGGCTGGGAATGAGCCTGCGCCAGTTCGAACGCTTTGCAATCTTCTTCCACGAACTTAAAAAGCCGTGGCTTGCCCTCGGTGGTGGGGGATACGACGTCGGCAACGCCGTGCGCGCCTGGACCCTGGCCTGGGCAAGGATGAACAACACTGCTCTACCCGACAAGATCCCTCAGGAATGGCTGACCCAAGCTGCGACCTACAGCGTAACCACAATGACCCTGCGCGGTAAAGACGCCGAGGAACCCTCTTCCGCCCGAGTACTTAAGGATCTCGACCGCACCCTACGCGCGCTCAAAGAGACCGTCTTTCCACTAATAATTAGCCGTCAGCTAAAGGCAAACCAGTCTTCTGATGGCTGAATGCTGACCACTTACTGCTGATCGCTTCTCCATGTTGACACACCCTCACTCACATGATAGAGTGGGGCTCCCCACTAACGAGGTAGAATCAGATGCAAAGCGAGCATTCACCAATCCGCCAAACAGAAGCGAGAAACAGTGTTCAAGTCTGCTTGCCCGATGGCCGGGCCTTCGAGGCAAAGAGGGACACCCCACTTTATGAGTTCTTCAACACAGCTTTTCCCAACAGGCAGGATCTACCGGTGGCAGCGATCGTCGGGGAGAAACTGCGCGAGCTCGCCTGGCCGGTGCCTCGGGACGTAGAGGCAAGCCCTGTCTTCCTCTCCGATTCGGATGGGATGAGGATCTACTGCCGGAGTCTTTCTTTCCTGTTGATCGTGGCAGCCTACGAACTATTCCCGGGAGCGCGCCTGTTCATCGACTATTCCGTTCCCTACGGCGGCTACTTCTGCGAGGTAAAGGGAAGGGAGCCGTTTACCACCGAAGAACTCTCCCGCATCAAGGAGCAAATGCGAAGGCTGGTGCAGGAGGACAAACCGATCGAACGCCAATATCACACCATAGATGAGGCGAGAAAAGTCTTCGCCTCCCGAGGGGAAGAGAGCAAAGTGCGCCTCCTTAAAGACTTCGGTGAGGATCACCTTCACCTTTACTCCCTAAACGGTTTCCTCGATTACTTCTACGGGTACATGGTCCCCTCTACCGGATATCTGCATACGTTCGCCCTGGAGCCCTTCCCCGGAGGGTTCATCCTCCGCTTTCCACGCCACGAGAATCCGACGAAATTTCTCCCCCCGCAGCGGTTCACCGCCTTGCGAGAGGTGTTCAACGAGTACGGAGAGTGGTTGGACGTCCTGGGAGTGCGTGACGCCGGTTCGTTGAACGAGGTTATCCGCTCAGGGAGGATCGAGCAAGTGATCCTCGTCTCGGAGGCGCTGCACGAAAAAAGGATTGCCGAGATCGCTTTTATCATCGCAAAACGCCACGACGAAGACCACCGCCTCGTCTTCATCGCCGGCCCTTCCTCCTCGGGGAAAACAACCTTTTCCAAGCGCCTGGCTGTCCAGCTCCTCGCGGGCGGAATCCATCCTTACCCATTAGCGATGGATGACTACTTCCTGCCACGGGCGCGCCTGAGAAAGGGGAACGGTGGCACAATCGACTTCGATTCCATCACCGCCCTTGATATCCCCTTCTTCGAGAAGCAGCTACACGCACTGTTAAGCGGGGAGAAAGTAACCCTTCCCCACTACAACTTCAAAAGCGGCAAGAGGGAGAAGGGACCAACAGTACGACTCAAGCGTGACCAAATCCTGATTGTGGAGGGGATCCACGGCTTAAACCCACACTTGCTTGAAAACCTCCCCGAAGAGGAGGTCTTTCGCATCTTCGTTTCCGCACTAACCCAGCTCAACTTAGACAGCCATAATCGCGTCCCCACCACAGATACGCGCCTCATCCGCCGCATCGTCCGCGACGCGGTCAATCGCGGCTACAGTGCCACGGCGACCCTCGCTATGTGGGAGGATGTGCGCCAGGGGGAGAAGCAGAATATCTTCCCCTACCAAGAACAGGCCGACGTGATGTTCAACTCCGCTCTGGTCTATGAGTTGGCGGAGCTAAAACCACTCGTCGAGCCACTCCTGTTGCAGGTAAGGGACCCAAAACTGCGGATTGAGGCCGAGCGGCTCCTCGCCTTCCTTGCCTGGCTTGTACCATACTCCTCGAAGCACATCCCTGGAAACTCGATCCTACGCGAGTTCATCGGTGGCTCGACACTGCGCAAGTTCCGTCTCGACCTTGCTCCATCACGAATCTAACGTCCCTAACGTTCCCATCGCAATGTGGTAGGCATAAAGAACCCTACCCTGCGGGATGGAGCTACAGGGAGATCTCATGGTAGAATGACACGAGGTAAGCGATGGCTCTCAAGGTAGCAACGTTCAACGTAAACTCAATAAGAGCGAGGATTCCTATCATTATGAACTGGCTCGAGAAGGAGCACCCCGATGTCCTCTGCCTCCAAGAGACAAAGGTACAGGACCCCACATTTCCAGAAACGGCATTTGCAAAAGTCAGCTACCGCGCCCTGTTCCGCGGGGAGCGCTCCTATAACGGGGTGGCGATGCTCACAAAAGAGCCCACAGAGGTTAAAAACCCCCGCTTTGGCCTCGATGACGGGGGCCCTGCTGACGAAACACGCCTTCTCGTGGCAGAAGTTCGTGGGATTCCGATTGTGAACACCTACGTCCCGCAGGGGCGGGATCCGAAAGATCCGATGTTTAACTACAAGCTGGCCTGGTTCTCACGCCTGCAAGACTACTTCGAGCGGCACTTCTCACCTCAGGAGCCGTTGCTATGGGTGGGGGACTTAAACGTTGCTCCGGAACCGATCGATGTGCATGACCCAGTGCGGCTCTCAGGACACGTCGGTTTTCATCCCCAGGAGCACGAAGCCTTTGCCGCTGTGAAGGCGTGGGGGTTCGTCGATGTCTTCCGCAAACATGAACCAAGGGCTGGTCAGTACACCTTCTGGGACTATCGCGTTAAGGAAGGGGTCGCCCGCGGGAAGGGATGGCGAGTCGATCACATCTTGGCAACGTCCCCCTTGGCCAAGCGATCGCTTAAGGCGTGGATCGACATCAAACCAAGAGTGGCAATCCGTCCTTCTGACCATACAGTCCTTGTCGCCGAGTTTGACATCTAACCATGGGTGAGCTGAATACTGATAACCGATCGCTACTAACCAACGCCTGACGTCAAGGTGTAAAGAAGAGGGCAGCCGCCCGCACTGGGCAGGCCTCCAGATCCCTTACTTTTAGTGGGAAAGCGATGAAGTGCGGTGTGCCACCTTCTGCGATTACTTTCCCCAAATGAACGAGCCCCTCAACAATGGGAATCCCCTCGCCAAGAAGAATGTGATGCACTGGATGATCGGTCGACTCGCCAGGATCGGGGCTCGGCGTATCAACGCCGAGGAGGGCAATCCCACTTCCGGCAAGGAAACGGGCCGCCTCAGGGGTGACATAGGGGAAATCACGGTAGAAATCAGGCCTTCCCACGCGGGCGTCCCAACCGGTATAAACGAGGATGGCGCGGCCTTCAAGCGGCCCTGCCTTTTGGAAGGTCTCCGGCCCAATCCGCTTCCCCGAGGTACTCACCACGACCGCGGGAAGGATCCGCAGTGGCATCTCAGTGAGGTCCTCTCCGCTTTCAATGAAGTGAAGCGGGCTATCGATGTGGGTGCCGCAATGACAGTCAAGGTGGGTAAAGTGGGAAATGTTATACCCGTCGTGCTCCACACGCGCGAGGCGCTCGATTCGTAGCCCGACAGCATCGCCTGGCCAGGCCTCCATCCCGTCCTTCATTTCTCTGGTGAGATCGATGACGCGTATCTTCAAAGGCGGCCTCCTTAAACGGTTCTGAGGCACAGAGTCTATTCGGGCAAGTGAGCCGCTGCAACGAGCGCTTTGGCCTTTTGAGCGGCCTTGAGCTCACTTCAGTCTTGTTCTTGCAGCGCCCGCCTGCCATGGAATCTGTAACCCGCATCCATAACTGATCCGACCTTTGCTTGATAATACGCACCCTATGATGTATATTCTTTATGTATTCTTCTACGTATAGCTAGGCCTATCGACAAACGGGGTGAAGGAACAATGAAAAAGCGCAGAGTAAATCTGACTTTGCCGGAAGATCTATGGACCAAGTTACACACGCGTGTTCCCTCACGCAAGATCAGCCAGTACATCGCGGAGGCAACCGTAGCTCGGCTTGCCGAAGAAGAGCGGGTTGCCTTGAGGGAACGCCTCAAAGAGCAGTACTTGGTGCGGGCAACTCAAGACCGCCAGATGGCTGAAGAGTTCTTTGCCTCTGAGCAGGAGGCCTCGGATCGGATTGTAGAGTGAAGAAGGTGGAAGCGTTGCCCGAATACAAGCGTGGTGACGTCTGGCTCGCCAACTTGGATCCCGTCACCGGCTTAGAGCAAGGGAGGACCCGCCCTGTTATCATTATCCAAAACGACATCGCAAACGAGTACAGTCCTGTTGTCATCATCGCGGCCATGACAACTACGGTAGGTTCCCAAAAGTACCCTACTGAGGTACACGTAAGCGCCCCAGAAGGCGGGTTGCGAAGAGACTCTGTGATCTTACTCAACCAGATACGCACCATTGACAAGCGACGCCTGATCGAACGCTGGGGCAGACTCAGCCCCAAGACGATGAAGAAACTAGACGAGGCCTTGAAGATCAGCTTGGCCCTCGTGCCACTTTGAAGCGACTTGACCCTCACTTTCACCGAATCTCCAAGGTTTTACTGGTGCAATCAATCGTCAGCGCCCACCAGCGATCTTGATGAGACCAGCGCCTCAGGGTCTAGTAGCCGCTGTTATAGGCTCGTAGTCCCAAGATCCACTTTCAAGCTTGGTAGATTCCACCTTCAGCGGGAAAGGCAAAAAGAAGTTGGTTACGCAGCCTGGACGTTTATAATCTGATGGGGGTAAGAAAAGGGAGTTAAGCACATGGCTAAATCTCCGGCTAGAAAGCGCAAGGGGAGTTCATTAGATCAAAGTTGGTATCACCCCGGAGGTAAGCTTAGAGAGCTAGGTCCACAAACACTTACCGATGCCGAGCTTTTGGCAATCTTAATCTCCCCAGGTATCAAGGGCAGACCGGCGGAGAAGATTGCCAGGGAGGTCCTCGAAAGGTTCGGCTCCTTCAAGGGGATGGCCAACCAACCGCTAGAGAAATTCTTAAAGATTAAAGGGCTAGCAGATGTCAAGATAATTAGGCTTGCAGCGGTTTTTGAGATCGCTCACCGTATTGTAAATGAGGTCCTCAATGAGCACGAAGAAGTCTAAACTTTCGGGAAAACCCACAAGAATATCCAGCCCTTATGATACCACCATTCATAAAACGGAGCGCACCTGCGTTGCTAAAGTAGCTGAATGGATCAATAGGATTGCTGACAAGAAGGACCTGGATATAGGCCTGGCTGATGCAGAGACTCGGAGTGCCGACGATAAATATCCAGATCTCCTAATCTTCAAGAACCCTCGCAGTCAAGACGTTTTGTGTGTAGCCGAATTCAAACGACCTTATTTTGATCCCTTTGACGAGCAAGAGCTCAAAGAACCAGCAAGGGTGAAGGCTACACACCGAAGGGCTCCATATTTTGTCACTTCAAACTTTCAAAGGCTTATCTGGTTTAACACCGAGAGGGTCAATAGCTGTAGGCCCGACGAGGAGCAGATCCATCATCAATATATCCTTTCCGAGATAGAGGATCTCGACCTCATTGAGGAGCCGAGATATAAGAACAGTATCATCGCCGGACTCGAGCGCTTTATAGTTGATCTATATGAGGTTCATATTGGCAAGAAGGAAGAGCCACGTTCGGCCATCGATGAACTCCTCATCTTTCGCCTCCGAGATAAGGTCAATCGTCTTTCAAAATACTACAGACGGATCATCGAAGATCAAGCGCACAAAGACCAGAAATTTTCTATTCGTTTGCAGAGCTGGTTTGCTAAACAGAATTGGAGCTTCGCCTGGCAGGAGGCCGATTTTGCCAAAGCAGCTCGCCAGGCTGCTTACCTCCTAGTCAACAAAATCCTCTTCTACTCTGTGCTTCAAGCTAAGCGTTCTCACACCCTTGCCCCTCTTGTAATACCTCAAGGATTGCTCAAAGGGGCACAACTCCAAAAGATATTGCAGAGTTTCTTCGACGAAGTGCTAAAAATAGATTATCAAACCATCTATAGTACTGATTTCATTGATGTTATCGCCTTCCCTGATGAGAAAGAGGTGATTAGAGAGATAGAGGAATTGGTGGACATTCTGCGACGATATGATCTCTCTACGTTCGGCTACGATGTGATCGGGCGAATCTTCGAGAGGCTCATTCCACCGCAAGAGCGCCATAATCTAGGCCAATACTTCACCAACCCCGACATTGTCGATCTCATCCTGCGTTTTTGCCTAAAGCATGAGGACGATAAAGTCTTTGACCCTGCCTGCGGCACGGGAACCTTTTTAGTAAGAGCCTACCAGCATAAGAAACTGATGAACCAACGGTTGACACACCAAAAGATTCTAAAAACTTTATGGGGAACTGACATTGCCAAATTCCCCGCTCATCTGGCAACGATCAACTTAGCCATCAATGATCTGTCGGTGGATAAGAATTATCCCCAGATTCTCCAGGAGGATTTCTTCACTCTAAGGCTTGGAGGGCGAGAGGAGTTCGCTGAGGCAGCGCGGAAGAAAGAGCTAGCCGGTCTTGGTGAAATGAAGGTCTCCATCCCCTACCCCAAGATCGTCGATTGCATCGTGGGAAATCCTCCTTATACCAGGCAGGAGGAGATACCGACTATCACTGAGGAGAAGGGGTATAAGGAGAAGCTGATCCAGAATGCCCTTTATGACGGCAAGAAGAAGATCGTCAGCATCTCTAAGCGGGCAGGCATCTATGCCTACTTCTTTGTGCATGGGACGAAATTCCTGCAGAACGGCGGGCGGTTCGGCTTCATCGTCTCGGAGGCTTGGCTCGATGTGGACTACGGTAAAGGGCTTCAAGAGTTCTTCCTAAAACATTATAAAATTATCGCCATCATCTCCTCCAAGATAGAGCGCTGGTTTGAGGATGCTGATATCAATACCTGCATTGTGATCCTGGAGAGATGCAGGGGTAAGAAAGAGCGGGATGAGAACCCAGTGCTCTTCGCCTATCTCAAGAAGCCGCTGCGCCATTTCATCCCTCCTACCCAGGATATGTGGGAGAAGCAGCTTGGTCGCCTCAACGAGATCGATGATTTGGTCAAGGCCATCCTCGCTCATAATGATCTCTATGAGAATGAGGAGCTGAGGATCTTCCCCAAGAAGCAGGCCGAGCTGTGGGAGGAGGGATTCGACCAAGAAAAAGATAAGTATATCGGGGCTAAGTGGGGGAAATACCTGCGAGCGCCGAAGATCTTCTTCAAGATCTTGGAGAAGGGGAAGGGCAAGCTCATGCCGCTTCAGAATATCGCTAAAGTAAGGTTCGGGATTAAGACTGGTGCTAATGCCTTCTTCTACCTGACCGAGGAGGAGATAGAGCGCCGCGGCATTGAGAAGGAATTCTGGATGCACCAGGACGAGGAGGGCAACTGGATCCCTAACTATATCATCAAGAGTCCTAGAGAATGCAAATCCATCCTTGTCAAGCCCGAAGATCTGAAGTATCGCGTCTTGATGATTCACAAAGACAGAAAAGACCTGAAAGGCACCAATGTCCTGAAATACATTAAGGAAGGTGAACGCAAGGGGTATCATAATCGCCCGACCTGTGCAGCAAGACAAAGGAGCTATGAGGGCTGGACTGGGCTTGATAAGGACAAACGACCACCGGAGCCGACGTATTATGGATGGTATGACTTAGGAGTTTGGGAAAAACCTGATCTTGTTTGGCCTGATGCTTACAATGATAGATTTGGAGTTTACGATACTCACAAAACATGGGCAGATAAAAGATTCTTTTACATTACTTTACAGGAGGAGGAGAACCTTATTGCGGCACACTCTTACCTAAACAGCTCTATCGTTCCTCTCTTGATCGAAATAGATGGGATAACCAACCTTGGCCAGGGAGCAGTTTACACTAATGTTTATTGGCTTGAAAGACTTCGAGTTCCCTGCTTAAAAGACAAGGAATTAAAAGGAAGGATAGCATCTGCTTTAGAGGAGCTTAAATCAAGAGGTGCTCTCCCAATTTCTCAAGAACTTGGGGCTAACTCTCTTACCGAGGTTTCGCTCTCCAAAGTCAAACCCGACCGTCGCGAATTGGACAAGATCGTGATGGGCGAGATTCTGGGGCTCACCGATGAGGAGCAATTGGAGGTCTACAAGGCAGTTGTGGATTTGGTGAAATCGAGGATCGAGAAGGCTAAAAGCTTTGGAAAGAGACGCAAAACGAAGGGCGGAATTGACATTGATCTCCTGGTCAAAACCGTAATGGATAAGATCGGCGATGAGACCTTGGGGAAGTTCTATCGCGAGAGGATCTTGAGCCAGAAGCCCCTATACACGAAGGCTCTGCCAAAAGCTACCGGTGCCACACGGATTGAACAGGATCTTTTGGGATGGAGACTCTACGCCGGGAGGAAGCACATTGACTGCTCATCTCAATTGGAAGCTCGCTACCTGAAAGTTTGGCTTGAAGTGGGTTTGGAGAAGGTCCAAGTGCCCAAGGATGAGGGCTATTTAAGGGAAATCCTCCCCGACCTAGAAGCCCTGAAAGACGAGATCGATGGAGTAATAGAAAACTATCTGGGAGCAATCCGCGATACCAAACTCCGGGAGCAAATTCTACATCAATTACGGCAGGAGATAGTGAAGTAATTCATTTAACAATGTTAAGAGGTCTGAATGTATAAGCCAAATTTTCAAACCACAAACAAGGTCATCAATCACATCGCGGAGATCTCCGCAGCGCGGGAGGTCATCCTCAATGCCCCGATCTTGCCTCAATGGGAGGTCAAATTGCGCAAAGAGGCCATCCTCAAGATGGCCCACCATTCGACGAGCATCGAGGGCAACCGGCTTACCCTGGAACAGGTCGAAGACCTCTTGGCGGGCAAGGAGGTCCCGGCGTGGGAGAAGGACAAAATCGAGGTGGAAAACTATGTAAAGGTGCTAGAATACATCGACCAGCTGGGAAGCAAAGAGCAGACTAAGCTTACTGAAGAGATCATTCTGGAGATCCATCGGCTGACAACCAAAGGATTGTTGGATGAATCCGGGTCAGGGCATTACCGCAAGGTTCCGGTGGCGGTCGTGAACGGGTTTGGCAAAACGGTCTTCCAGCCGCCAGATGCTACGGACGTGCCAGGGCTTATGAGAGACTTTGCAGCCTGGCTCAATAACGAGGAGGCCGCAGAGTTATATCCCGTCTTAATGAGCGGGATCTCTCACTATGAGCTGGTCCGCATCCACCCCTTTGTAGATGGAAACGGACGGACGGCAAGGGCCTTAGCTACCTTGATCCTATATCTGCGCGGTTTCGATACGAAGAGGTTCTTCGCTCTGGACGATTATTACAACGAAGATCGCAGCCGATACTATGCCGCTCTTCAGACCGTCGATCCCAAAACGATCGATATCACAAAATGGCTGGAATACTTCACCGAAGGTGTGGCCGTCAGCATGGGAAGGGTGAAGAAAGCCATTCTCGATCTCAGCTTGGATCGGCGATTGAAAGAGGCGAAAGGGCAGATATATCTGGACGATAGGCAGATGACAATTCTGAAGCATCTTCAAACCAACTCCAGAATCACAATTAGTGAAATTCAATCAATATTTGGCATCAGCCGCGAGATGGCCAATCGCGTCATTAGGCCTCTGCTAGAAAATGGCTTGATCACTAGGCAGGGTAAGGGCAGAGCTACTTACTATGAGCTTGCCCAGTGATCGTCAACCAATCGTCAACTTTGCGTCAACCACTACCCAAATTAAAAATCCCAATCGGGTTTGGGATCAGGGAGGCAAAGCAGACGGTCGAGCGCCTCAAGGAGCTCCTCCGGTGCGGAGAGCTCGTCGGTCCACGAAAGCCCTGTTGCCGGACGCACGCCCAACCACATACGCGTAAACGCCCCCACAGAAGCGTTCAGCGTGGGGAGTGTTGTGTCCGTTCCCGGTTTTGCCTCTGAGGAAGGCCCCAAGGTTACCAGATAATTTCCTGCTACCCCGCGCCACGGTGCGTCTTTTTCGAGGAAACCCTCGATCGGATCGGTGAGGATCAGATTGAAGCGTACCCTCTCTCTCGCTAGATGCGTACATTCCAGGCATCCATTAAGATCACAGATACGCACCTGCCAGTAAGCGCTTGCGCGCATCCTGCTTTCATATTTGGACTTCTCGCTCACCTGGCGCATCTTGAACGGCTTCTTGAGCAAATCCTGGAGTTGGATCCCCTGCGGTTCCCGCACTCTCACCAGCCGAACCTGGTCACCCAGGCTCTTCAACAGGGCGAGCAGTTCCAAGAACTGATCACGATACTGATAAGTCATCCAGGAAATGCTGTAGGGACCACACTCTACGTCATCTGTCCGATACCAGAAATGATGCGTCAGCTCCCCATGAGCCCCGTCATAGTAACCAAGACCAAAGCCATTTTTGCTCCACAGCATCTCCGATTGAGTGAGACGTGCTGCTTCAAGGTTACAGGAGCCATGGCCACGATTACGGGAAAGCCGCGAGGAGTGGACGGCCTCCCAATCGTCCGGGGTGATACGCCGGGGAATACGAGGCGATAGCTCTACGTCAAGTTGCGCCGGATCGAAGGAACACCAGTGTTCGTATCCGCCAGTGCCGAAGCCCAGTTGGTTGTAGTATCCCTGCTCAAACATCCCCAACCCTGACACGAGCGCACCCTGCGCTGCGTCACGTGCTATGGCCATAGCGGCCAACTGGCTTGCCAGTCCACGCTTGCGGGCAATCCGACCCGTAGTCACACCCGCCAGAGCGGAGAGCGTAAGATCCTCCTTGAGATAGCGGATCGAACCAGAGACGGTGGCCACCAGACTCTCAGCCTCACCGTTTACCTCTGCCACCATTGCGCAAGAGCTCTCGAGGAACAGGTCCATCGCCTCTTCCTCTTTCTTCTTTTCTATCCAACCGATCTCCCGGTAGATTCGATGGACGGCTTCCTTATCCCTGCCAGGGTCATAGTCACGAAACCTCATGGTTGATCCCCTCTTGTTTATCCTTAAACCATCCCTAAAGCCCACAGTCGCAATAGGTCACTACGCCGCGTGGACAGACCCTAGCGCATATAGATCCCGCCGTTGGCGTTTATCGTCTCTCCGGTGATGTAGCCCGCCTCCTCAGAGGCGAGGAACGCAACGAGGGCAGCGATCTCCTCGGGCTCAGCGACACGTTTTACCGGGATCTTAGCGCGGATCTTCTCTCCGTGCTTCGCTAGAGCCTCGGCGTTCATTTCGGTATTGGTATAGCCGGGCGAGACGGCATTTACTGTGATTCTCGGAGCCAGTTCTAGTGCGAGGGACTTCGTCAGACCGATCAAACCAGATTTCGCCGCCGAGTAGTGCGCACCGTGATCCGAACCGGTCATCGCCCGAAGCGAACAGATATTGACAATTCGTCCCCAAGGCTCCTCCTTTATATAGCGAAGAGCCGCCTTCACCGTGTAAAGAGCAGCGGAGAGATTGACGGCCAGGGAGCGGTCCCAGTCCTTAATGGTCAACTCTTGCACCGTGCAGTGCTGGGAGAAGCCGGCATTGTTAACCACAATTTGTATCCCGCCGAACCGTTTCGCCGTCTCCTCCACCAGCGCCTCGGCCTCTTTGAATAAAGCGACATCGGCCTGGAAGGCAAACGCCCTCCCACCGGCGACCTCGATCTTTCGCACCAACTCCTCAGCACGCTCACGGTTTGTCAGGTAGTTCACACTCACCCCGTAGCCGACGGTAGCAAGACGCACTGCGACCGCCGCTCCAATCCCTCGCGAACTTCCCGTAATCACCGCGCCGGGTTTCCCAACAGAACGTTCTTCTCTTGTCATAATGATAAAATTATAGTCAAGAGGGTGAGTTCCCTCACTAAATGAAGATGGGGGATGAGCCTACCCCAGATGTGCTACAGGTACTTCAACGCCTCGCGGGCCACATTGACCCGTCGTTCGTCCTCCAACCAGCGAGTGAGCTCCGGCCGAACGATCTCCGGCTTCTTACGGCCTAGCTTCCACATCGCCGCGGCGACCGCCCGCCATACGTAAC
>Ga0307431_1001331_pt1 | contig 14389 bp, 14 predicted proteins | sample SalMarWE160170MG_FD_202155 | JGI IMG/M metagenome (GOLD analysis project Ga0307431, IMG submission 202155) | Salt marsh sediment microbial communities from the Plum Island Ecosystem LTER, Massachusetts, United States - WE1603-170 | ecosystem: Environmental > Aquatic > Marine > Intertidal zone >...
AGCCAATCCGCCGATCAACTCGCCCTTTTCTCCCTGCACTTCGGCCAGAAAATCGCCGTGCATGTCATTGGAGTGCAAAATTGTGAATTTTTTGGTGTTCATGGTCTCATAGATTTCTATTTTTTTTTCCATAGCGGCTTCTCCTTTCATAAATAAAATTAAATCTAAATAAATACCTTTTGTTTTTTAATTAGATGCTCTTGTATATAAAGATCCCTGGCCAATCTATCTAACTTGAAGATTAAAACTTCCTCAATCTCTTTGTTATTTTCTGCATCACTAAACAATTCTGCCAATCCCGGTCTATTTTCTAATTCACTCGCTCCGCTTATCCCATTATCTTTAAATATTTTTACCAATTCACAACCATTTTTATCAGCATATTTTTTAGGTTTTTTCTTGGATTTCTATGGTGCCCTCTTCTTTTTGATTCTCTGTGCTTACCCTGCAATAATCCACTAACTTTTTAGGCTTTTTCACATTTTTACACCTATATTACTATTGCTTTAAGCATAGATTAACATATACAAAATATCTTTGTCAAATATCTTTAATATATCTATGATCTATAATTAGGGTTAAAAAATATAATAAAAAGGTGTAGACTTACCTATATATAAAATTATCATTTGTAGAATTAATAAAAAAAGTTTATGATAAGCTAAGACTCTATAAAGATATACCACAAGGAAAATTAGTGGTTAATTTTCGAAACTTCACCACGAGTCGCGTGTAAATGAAGTAGTTCGATTATTTTAAATTATACGTAATTCGGCTTAAATGGACAGACCCTATAAAAGTTTTAAATATTAAAAATCAATCTAATAAAGAGATAAAAAATGACTAAAAACAAAACTGTAAAAATTGTGAGACTCATCCTCTATTGGACTGCCCGAATCGGAAGTATTGTCAGCATTGGATTAATTCTGATGTTTTTTATCGGAGAAGGATTTGATCCAGCCAATCTTAAGTTACAGGAATGGATAGGTTTCTTCTTCTTTCCTGTAGGGATCGTGGTTGGGATGATAGTTGCATGGTGGCAAGAAGGAATGGGCGGCACTATTACCGTGGGGAGTTTGCTTGTTTTCTATGTAGTACATTTTCTCTTTAACAGAGCGTTGCCTCAGGGATGGGCTTGGATTGTCTTTATATCTCCAGGAATCTTGTTTCTTGTATCTTGGGCACTTTCACGTAATAGAATGCATGTTGAGAAATTATGAAAGAAAAGCCTACGATAGCCGAACAGCATATAACAGCGGATAAAAGGGAAATCAAAGATTTCCCCAATTACCTTCGGCAACTTCTTTTATCCGCAAGTCGTTATATGAAATGGTGGTTTTCACCATTTTGATATAATCCTCCACCTAGAATATAATAGTCATTAGGAAAATTATTGAAAAAGACCAGGCTTAAATGAGTTTTCTCCTAATCAGCAAAGAGGCTTTTCTCTCACTCCATTAACTCACCTTTATGAATAAAAATTACAGTTAAAAAGAAGGTATAAACATAAACCAAGAAAAAATAAATGCCTTAAAATCGATTATTGAGACTTGATCCTTTATTTATCATCTCTAATATAAACATTAACCCATTACTTTTTTTTCTTTTTCTCTTCATACATCCTCTGGTCGGCAATATGTATCAGTTCATTTAATGTTTTTGGTTTATCGGGTAGATATTCAGAGAATCCTATGCTGAATTTTATACTATAATCCTTTTTTATGGTCTTATTTAACTGAGACAAATTCTTTTGCAGGGGATATTTTTTAATAGAGTGAGATAAAATGGCGTGCTTTTATACAGAAGACGACAAGAAGGGGTAATACACTTTTTAATCAAGCTATAATAATTTTACAGTTTCAATTTTAAGGATTTCTTAAATACCCTGGCAAATATGCAAGTAAAGAAGATAATACATGGTAAAAAGAGAGAATATTAGAGTAAAAAAGACTAAAAGAAGTGATTTTCATGAACCATGAAAAATAATCTTTAATATAAGCGTGTTTTAAGCGCCTATTTTAAGTTGTCTGGTATGAGATTCATTGTATTTTTTTAAATACGCCTTATATACGCAATATTAGAGGGTTTAAAAGAAAACGCTAAAATCCTTATGTATTAACAGTCTTATTGATTTTTTGCAAAATAAAACCGTAATTCATTCCCAAACGTGTTTAGACCTGGCTTGATATCGAGATGTAAAAAATTTTTCTTTTCATAAAATCCAATACCATTAAACCCCATTTCCTGAGCATAAAGAAGAAGATCAGAAAGTAATAATTCTTTTATGTGAATGTCTACCGCCATACCCAGAAGATGATAAGAACCGGGAGCTCCCCCGATACAAGAAGGACCCCTTCCCCACCAAAAATAGTTTTAAATAATAGAGAGGTTTTGTTAGTGTAAACTTTAATGGGGCAGTTAGAAAGAAAAAATAATAAGAGAAGAATTATAAAAATATGATAAAAAGGCGTAGACTTACCTATATGTAAAATATTTTTTGTAGAATTAATAAAATTAGTTTATGATAAGCATAAGAATCTACTTTTTTGTAAAATGATCATAATAGATTAGGAATGAGTATATGAAAAAAGCCTTTAAAATACTATGGATTGGAATGGTTATCGTGATCCTTGTCGTCGTGATTGGTCTCCTGGTCCTTTATATATCTGCGCCAAAACCACTTGCCCCACCTGATACCATACAGAGTATAAGTGACATTGATACCTATTTTGAGAAGCTAACGACTAATCAAACACCGCCTGCGTTGACAGTCACCGTTTTGAAAAAGGGAAATCCGGTCTATGCTAAAGCGTTTGGCTATGCCGATGGGCCACAAAAAAGACCTGCCCAGGTTGATACCATCTATCCATGGTGGTCTGTGACAAAAGTGTTTACCGCCACAGCGATCATGCAATTATATGAACAAGAAATGTTGGATATAGATGATCCAGTGCAAGACTATCTCCCGTATTTTGACGTCACAACCAAGGATGGCTCGCCGAAAACAATCACGATTCGTCACCTCTTAACCCATCGGTCGGGACTGCGGGATCTCATGCCGGAAGGACTTAACTGGATCCGACTGGCTGGTCAACCAAAGCCAAATCAAACCGTATTTTTCCGGGAAAAGTTTACCGGGAAATTTCGTATCCTCCTATTTGACCCCGGCACTAAAGCGAGGTACACAAACGTTGGCTATATCGCCTTAGGTGCGGTGATAGAAGCCGTGAGTGGACAAGAATATGAAGCATACATACATGAACATATTCTCGTCCCCTTAGCCTTGAATGACACGACATTTATCCGTCCTGAAACACTGCAACGCAGAACAGCAACTGGATCGAATCCAATAATTAACCTCTTTACAGGGTTGCTGTGGATTTTTGGGGACAAGGACATTTTTAAAACTTATGTACGCGAAACCGTAAATGGTCGGATCTGGTTTAATCCGCTCTATATAGACTATACACCATCCACTGGATTAAGTGGTCCTTCAGCAGAGATGGCCCGGTTTGCTCAGGCATTTCTTTTAGGAGGGGGGATACAAGGAGAGCGAATTCTAAAACAGACAACCGTTGATGAAATATTGGTTACCTATCCCCTTGAGGAGTTAGCAGAATCCTATAACAATGTACAAAATGGAATAGGGTGGAAAGTCTGGAAGCTCAATGAGCAGATCGTGTATGGCCATGGAGGAGGAGGTCCCGGATTTGGGGCATTACTTGCGTTCATCCCTGAACGGGAGTTGGTAATTGCCATCAATGCAAATGATACAAACATCAATCGTGATGACTTATTGCGCATGTTGGCCTCTTTCTCATGGGACTAAAGCGCGAGAGCTAACAAGGTGCTTGAGCAGATAAAGCTACTGTCACGAAAGCTGCTTGCGTACGCTTCGCGCCAGCTTTAAGCTTTGCAGCTCAGCTCGTCGTTAAGGATGATGTTAAGGAAAATCAACAGTTCATAATTCATACAATAATATTCCTTATTGACCTTGGTGATTTATTGAGATATCGAATTGTAACTGTGAATTTTATTTGCAAACACTTGAACCTGCCGACAACTGTTTTTTGCTGGTTCCGTGGCCCCCCGACCCCACTTTACCCAAATCCAGGGCATTATATCAAAAAAGTGTGAGTTCTCGAGCGAACTTTCTCATTTCATTTATTGCTGTTAATTCAGTTCGAAAACACCCTGGACTTCAGCAAAAAACGTCCGTTATATGAAATGGTAGTTTTCACTATTTTGATATAAACCCCCACCTAAAATATAATAATCATTAGGAAAACTATTGAAAAAGACCAGGCTTAAATGAGTTTTCTCCTAATCAGCAAAGAGGCTTTTCTCTCACTCCATTAACTCACCTTTATGAATAAAAATTACAGTTAAAAAGAAGGTATCAACATAAACAAAGAAAAAAACAAATGCCTTAAAATCGATTGTTGAGACTTGAACCCTTTATTTATAATCTCTAATATAAATATTAACCCATTGCTCTTTTTTTCTTTTTCTCTTCATACATCCTCTGATCGGCAATACGTATCAGTTCATTTAATGTTTTTGGTTTATCGGGTAGATATTCAGAGAATCCCATGCTGAATTTTATACTATAATCCTTTTTTAAGGTCTTATTTAGCTGAGAAAAATTCTTTTGCAGGCGGCTTATTATTAGGGGAACTTCTTTTAGGGAGCTATCCGGAAATATCAATAGAAATTCATCCCCTCCCATTCGGCAGATGATATCAATCTCTCTTAGAATGGACTTGAATAAACCGGCAACTTCTTTTAAGACCTTGTCTCCTTCATCGTGGCCAAAACTATCATTGATTGCTTTAAAGCCATCTATATCTAGAAAAGCTAATAATATGGAAGATTTATTACGCTGGGATAATTTAAGATGCCTATCAAGTAGCTCCAGAGCATATCTCCGATTATAACAACCGGTTAACGAATCAATGCGCGCGAGTTTTATTAGTTGTTCTTCCATATGCTTTTTTTCGCTGACATCAATATAAATTCGTATCCACCTTTCTGTCTTCCCATCGATTACAATATTAGAAACAGATACATAGACCGGAAATAAAGTGCCATCTTTTTTCTTTCTGATAGTCTCAAAATTAGTATTAGTATGACGATTTAATAATCCTTTTGTTAGAATTATTTCTTCCTCCACCTTATCCGTAGGGTGAATTATACCTTCATCAATATTCTTGCCTTCTATCTCCTTTGAAGTATATCCAAAAAGTTCGCTAAAACGGGGATTTATTTTTAATATAGTGCCTTTCTCATCTGTATAGACTATGGCCTCGGGACTTTTATTAAATAGACTGGCAAATTCTTGCTGACTCTTCCGTATATTCTCTTCATCTTGTTTGTGCATAGCAATATCTTTTTGAAGTTGTTCGTTCGCCTCTTTTAATTGTAAGGTACGTTCTTTTACTAATTCTTCAAGATACTCTCTATATACTATTATCTCCTTTTGCATCTGTTCGCGTTTAGTAATATCTCTTGCTATGGCCTCGGGATTTGTATTAAATAGACTGGCAAATTCTTGCTGACTCTTCCGTATATTCTCTTCATCTTGTTTGTGCATAGCAATATCTTTTTGAAGTTGTTCGTTCGCCTCTTTTAATTGTAAGGTACGTTCTTTTACTAATTCTTCAAGATACTCTCTATATACTATTATCTCCTTTTGCATCTGTTCGCGTTTAGTAATATCTCTTGCTATGCCCAATACTAAAGTTTTTCCCTTAATCTTTACTGGATAAGTGGAGATCTCAACTGTCACTGTACTTTTATCTTTCCGATTTAATATGAATTCATCTGGTCCCGTTGGTTGTCCCATTATATTTTTTAGTAATACTTTGGCTGCTTTGGGTATATCAGCAAGGGCAAGTAATTTTAACTCAAAAAAATTCTTTCCGATCAATTCTTCTTTTTTATAACCGGTCACCCTTTCAGCTGCCTTATTTCCATCAATAAAATTACCCTTTAAATCATTAATATAATAGGCATCGGGTGCATAATCGAATAATATTTTGAAACACCATTCTAAATCTATTAGTTCTTCTTCTGCTTGCTTACTTTTGGTAATGTTATTTACTACGCTTTTCTCTCGTTCTTCCCTTAAAATTTCCAGTTCTTTTATTAATTCTGCCCATGTCTTATCCTCATCTTTCATCCTATTCTCCTCCTATTGAGATCATAAGATAAATTAGCGTATAAATATTATTGATATTATTTACTTTCTATAAATTTTTTAATATTCCCCAGCATCTTCTAATTCCTAATAATATTCTTTACTTGCTGTTTATATCTTCAATCCTTCCGGATTTAATCTGCTCTTTTATTATTTCTCTCCTCTTTTCTTCTAAGACAACCTCAAGCATTTTTGATGTTTGTTTATTGTCTTTACTATAGAAAGTTCCCTTAGATTCAATAGAAGTCGTTTTAATTCTTTTAAAAGCCTCTTTAATTTTCTTGTATTGCTGCTCCACTATAATTTATGTAAGAGAATGAACATAAATTATATAAAGAACCTAAAGGAATAGGATTTTTTATCTCCCCTTCTTTCTTTAATATTTCCGATAAAATTTCTGAAATAGCCTGTTGTACTTTTCTATCAAATGGTCCTGGATAGCCATATTCAGAGTTAGAAGAAACTTTCCATTTATAACCTCTCCTGTAATTTAATCGATTACTTTGCTTTCTTCAGGTTAACCACTATTTCTGGCAGCTATCCTTAAGAATTCCCGAATAGGAAATAGGGAATCTTAAAATATTTTATCCCGGAAGCATAGGGGGCTATCTCATATAATCCAAAATAAATTACCATCCCATCCTCAATTAGATAAAAGGGCTATTCTTGACTAATTGACTGGAATGCTAACCACTCAGTAAAATATTCTTGCGGGTTTAAATTTACCTGTCTTTTTATTTCTTGATTAATAATATCTACATCATCTTTTTTTTCTTTTAAGATATCGCTAAGAAGAATCTCCTTCCCATTTTCCAGATTAAAATTGTAGGCATGCTGTAAGGTATACCCATGTGCTCCTAGGGTATAGGAATAATAAAAAACCGAAAGACTCAATAAATCATCCTTTTGATAATGTACTATATAATACGTCGTAGCAATATATTTTCTTATCTCCCATCCTTCGCTTCTGGCTGATTGCAAATACTCTTCTGATTCCACTTGTAATCGATTTTTAAAATTAAGGATGTCTTCTTGGATGATTTGATTTATCTTTTCTTCTACCTGCCTATCTTTCATACCCTGAACCAGGGGAAATACCATATCTACCTTCAGGGCTTCTTGGTCTTCTTTTATCACCAGATCGGTAATAGTTATTTCCCGATCTATAGGTTTAATTTCCTGAGCCTGGGCTAGTATAGTAGTATAAATAAAAGCGTTTGATATTATTCCCAGAAAAATTAATCTTAAAAATAAAAAGAAGAATTTTTTCATTACAAACAACCTCTTTGGGAATATTTTATTTAATCCTTTAAAAGTATGTGACGGCTAATAGTCTTTTTCTCCCCCAATTAGTTTATCACTTTTTATCAAATAATTCACGAGCCTTTCCGATAAATAAAAGGCATCTTTTTTTTAGATATTTTTCATTATTCACCCATCTATATATTTACATCTATGATAATGACACAAAAGAGAGGCAATTTCTTTCACTTTCTTAACTAGATACTCGATACTATATACTCGATACTATATTTATATGCTTGACAAAAACAAAATTATCTATTATAATATTTCGTATCCTAAATATTTGTATAATAAATATATTAATGCAAAATAATTTTTAAGCATTTTTTCTGATTATGCTTTCATATATTATATACGTTTTTTATATTATGTAAAATAAATCTTAATTTTTCAAAGAGGAGGAAATATATCCATGTCCAAACAAAAATTTGAGAGCATTTCGAAAATAATTGATCTTACCAGAAATTTTAATAAATCTATGAGACACAAATTTCATCATTCTATACATGATTCAGGATTCACCCTTCCCCAGCTTTCAGTAATATCGATGCTGGAAAAACATGGAGAGCAGAAGGTAAGTGAATTAAGTTTGAAAATGGGATTATCTGATAGTACTGTATCGGGAATCCTGGATAGACTCGAACAAAAAGATATTATAAAACGTGAGCGCACTAAAGATGACCGAAGAGTGGTAAAAATATCTTTAACCGGAAAGAGCAAAGAATTCTGCAATGATTTTCGCCAGAAAAAAGAAAAATATTTTACCCAATTGCTAAAAAAACTTTCCGAACAGGAAATAAAAGATATAATCAAAGGCCTGGAAATTCTTAATCGCGCACTCGCTGAGAAAGAATAGAGGAAAAAATTGTAATAGGAGATAATTCATGAAACAATTAACTGCCCGATTGGGAGAAGAAAGAATAAGTAAGCTTTTGGTAAATTTATCTCTACCAGCAACTATCGGTATGATGGTAAATGCATTGTATAATCTCGTTGATACTATCTTTGTAGGAAGAGGGGTGGGAGCTTTAGCCATCGGTGGATTAACCATAGCCTTCCCTATTCAAATGGTCATCATGGCTTTCGCCCAGATGATAGGCATCGGTGCCGCTTCAGCCATATCCAGAAGTCTGGGAGCAAAAGACATAGAAAAGGCAGATTACGTTGCCGGAAATTCCTTTTTGCTTATAGTTATACTGAGTTCAATAATTGCCGCTATCGGCCTCACTTTTACCGAACCAATGCTAAGACTTTTCGGTGCAACAGAAACCATTTTACCATATGCCAAAGACTATATTACTATAATACTCTGGGGCAGTGTTTTCTTTTCTTTCGCTATGTCTTCTAATAACTTAATCAGAGCCGAAGGTAATGCCAAAGTAGCAATGGCCACCATGCTTATCGGGGCGATATTAAATATAATCCTGGACCCGATTTTTATATTTGTTTTTAAGATGGGGGTTAAAGGTGCTGCCCTGGCTACGGTTATTTCTAAATTTGTTTCTTTTATCTATGTATTAACCTATTTATATAGTGGTAAAAGTTCATTAAAAGTAAAACTGCACCACTTAAAACCCAAAATACACATCATAATCGAAATACTTACCGTAGGATCTGCTGCTTTTGCCAGAATGGTTACCGGGAGCGTAGTAGCTATCGTGGTAAATAATTCTCTGAGGATTTTTGGTGGAGATATGGCCTTAATAATTGTAGGCATAGTTCACCGGGTTACCATGTTTGTGTTTATGCCTTTATTCGGGGTGGTACAAGGGATGCAACCCATAGTTGGATTTAATTACGGAGCGAAAAAACTTAATAGGGTAAAAGAGACTCTCAAATTATCGCTTATTACTACTACCGTCATCGCCACTTTTGGTTGGCTGATGATAGAACTGTTCCCCTTTGCAATTATAAGCGTATTCACCAGAGATGCAGAAATAATAGAAAAAGGCTCTACTATAATGAGGATAGTTATCTCTGTGATACCCGTAATCGGTATACAAATAGTGGGGGCTGCCCTATTTCAATCTTTGGGGAAAGCAGTTCCTTCGTTGATACTGGCTTTACTCAGACAAGTTCTATTATTTATCCCTTTAGTTATTATACTACCACGGGTTCTTGGATTTGGACTTTTGGGTATCTGGATTGCCTACCCTGCTGCTGATGTTTTGTCGGTAATCCTCACTGTTTTGTTTTTAAAAAGTGAACTGAAAAAGATGAGCTTAAGTATGTGGTGAGGTGAGTTATGCCAGACCATCCTCTGATGTAAATAAAAAAAACCTGCCAGAGATCCGTCCCCTGGTAGGTTTATTGAGGCCCTGCCCAGTGATAATTATTAGGCCCTTCTTTTTTTGCTAAATACATGGCCTTATCTGCAGTTTTTATCAAAGCCTCTTCTTCATCACCGTCATCAGGGTATAAAGCTATTCCAATGCTTGTAGTTATATGTATCTGATTACCCTTGATTAAAAATAACTCACTAAGAGAACTAAATATTTTTAGAGCAACATCTACAGCATTCTCTCTGGGCTGAGTAAGTCGGGGTAATAAAATAATAAATTCGTCTCCTCCTAAACGACAAATGGTATCGGTTTTTCGCAGGAGCTTGCTGAATCTTTTTGCTACTCCTTGAAGCAGCTGGTCTCCAATATCATGTCCAAATTTATCATTAACTTCTTTAAAATTATCCAAATCTAAAAACATCAGAGCAAATTTCTTCTGTTCTCTTTTAGCATAAGCTATTTCCTGTTTCATTCTATCATAAAATAACACCCGATTTGGTAACTTGGTTAGATAGTCATACAGGCTAAGAAACTTTAATTTCTCCTCTGCTTGTTTTCTCTCAATTGCAGTAGCTATCTGTTGAGAAACAAATTGCATAAGTTTAATATCTTTTTTAGAATAAAGGTTCGGATCAGTGTAGCTTTGCAAAATCATAGATCCGATAATCTTATTTTCTATCTTTAAAGGAACACCTAACCATATCTGTTTATTGGTTATAACATCATAGGAAATAAAATTCCCCTGAGCAATCATCCTTTTATATTTATTATAATTCAACAGTAATGAGTCCCCGGTTTTAAAAATATAGTTAAAAATACTATCGGAGATACTGTATTTTGAGACTAAGAAATCCTTATCTCTTTCTCCTGTTTCATCAGCGTAATAAGAAAAATAAAGTTTGTTCTTCTCTTCATCAAATAAGGCGATGGAAAAATTAGTCGTATTGATAATAGTGCTGAGCTCTTCGCGAATAACAGGATAGAGTTGTGTTAAGGAAATATCTGAGTTAGCTGCCCGGGAAATATTGTATAATACGTTATTTACTGCTTCGTTTGCTTTACGATTAGTAACATCGTTTAGTAAAAATATTTTTCCGGTAACTTGCTCGTTCACCTGGTTTAAGGTAACAGAAACAGAAACATGGATTAATTTATTATTCTTTTTCTTTGCTATCAATTCCAAATCGGTAAAAACACGCTCACTACTTAAAATTTGTGTACGCCAATTAGTCAATACCTTTTCAATATGTTTACCTCTCATCTCCTCAAGTTCATAGCCAAAAAGCTCTTCAAATCGTTTATTTACCTCCAGAACAATACCATCCATATCGGTATACGCCAGTGCTTCCGGCAAATTTTTAAATAGACCGATAAATTCCTGCCTACTTCGTTGAAGTGCTTGTTCGTTCTTTCTAAACTTGGATGTATTACTAAAAATAGGTTTTGCCCTTAAATCTTTTTTACCATTTCTATTATTAGGACTATCCGATTTTGCTTTTAACCGACTGAATTTATTTACCAATTTATTTAAATAACCACTGTCTTTTCTTTTTCTCCTCATTAATCCGTCTCTTTTCTTTTTTCTTTTAAAGGTGTTTTATATATTTATACCACATAATTTTTAAAAATCCTCTCTTTGTAGAAATAAAAATATGAGCAAATTTTTAAGTTGTTTTATTCTGCAATTTTAAAAAGTAAACAACCCACCCGCTAAGCAGGTGGCTTTAAGAGGCCTCTAAAAGAGGCCAAATTCTTGTTGGTCAATCTCTTCTTTCTTTTCTCTTTCTTCTTGATACCTTACATATTTTCTAATTTTATTCTCATCCAGACCTATGGTGCTTACACAATATCCCCGACTCCAAAAATGCTTTCCTCAATAGGGCTTCTTCTTGAGAGTAGGAAAGCTTTTGAAGAGTTTTATTGCTGTCTTGCCTTTTAGCATTCCCATTACTTCGGATATCGATAATCTGGGAGGTATAGAAAGTATCACATGTATATGGTCTTCTTTTACATTCATTTCCAGTATTTCTATGCTTCTCCATTCACATAGCATCCTTAAGGTTTGCTCCACAAATTCAGCCACTGCATCTTTTAGTATCCTGTACCTGTACTTTGGACACCATACTATGTGGTATTTACATTGATAGATTGTATGGGATAATTTTTTCCATTTAGTCATATCTTATCTTAACATATATGTCGGTTTTTATGGTAAAACCCTTTAACCATTACCACCTTCAAAGAAGGTGGTTTTTTAAGGTGAAATAAAAGCTCCAACCAGGGTACCCCACAGCTCCCCTTCTCCTCCAAAAAGATTAGTTCCACCCAAGACTACAGCTGCAATGGCATCTAACTCATAACCCATACCAGCTGTTGGTTGGGCAGAATTAAGCCGGGAAGCCAAAACCATTCCAGTTAATCCTGAAAGAAAACCACTAATAGCAAAGGTAGAAATAATAACATTATCTACTTTTATTCCTGATGCTCGAGCAGCATTAATATTACCACCGGTGGCGTAGACATAACGACCAAAACGGGTTAATTTTAAAACAATATACGCCAATATAAAAATAATAAACATCAAAATAATGGGAAAAGGAATGATTCCTATATATCCTCTTCCTAAAAAGGCAAAAGAAGAAGGTAAACCAGTAATCGGGCGTCCATCGGTGGTAGACCAGAGTTCCTCCCCGAGCTATAGCCATCATAGCCAGAGTTGCTATAAAGGCTGGTATTTTTAATTTAGTAATTACTATTCCATTAAAAGCCCCTAAAGCAGTTCCCAGAGCCAGTCCAGCAAGAATGCCAAAAAATATTCCCCCGTTTTGCATTACTCCTGCTCCTACTGCTCCGGAGAAAGCTAAAACAGAACCTACAGAGAGATCTATGCCAGCCCCCAGAATTACAAAGGACATACCCACAGCCAGAAAAGCAACAATAGAAGTCTGTCTCATTACAATAAGCATATTGGATATAGTGAAAAATCGATCGGATAAAACAGAAAATCCAGTAATTAATCCGATTAAACCAATTAATATTCCATATCGCCGAATCATGTCTTTAAACTGTAAATTTTTCATATTAAGACACCTTTTTTCTGGTAGCAAATTTTAAAATATCTTCTTCTGTTGAATTCTCCGGATCTAATTCTGTAGTAATTCTTCCTTCGCTCATTACTAAAACTCGATGAGCAATTCCTAATATTTCCGAAAACTCAGAAGAGATAAAGATTATTCCTATCCCTCTTTGGGCCAGAGTATTAACAATATTATAAATTTCTAATTTAGCTCCTACATCTATCCCTCTGGTGGGTTCATTCATAATCAAAATCTTAGGCCTGGTGAGCAACCATTTACCAACCACCACCTTCTGTTGATTACCTCCGCTTAAAGACTCTACTTTCTGGGAAAAGGAAGCAAAACGAATAGATAATTCCTTCTGTGCTTCTTTGGCCTTCAACAATTCTCTCTTCAAGTCAATAAAATATTTTTTAGCAATATCCCAATAAAGTGCTGGAAGAGTAAGATTTTCTAATACACTTCTAACAATGACCAGTCCCAATTTCCTTCGGTCTTCCGGTAGTAAAGCCAGACCGTGTTCAATGGCTTTAAAAGGGGAATTTACATCTACTTTTTATCCTTCTATATATATCTCTCCTGTATCTAAATGGTTTAGACCGAAGATAGCCAGAGCTAGCTCAGAAAGACCAGAACCTACTAGACCAGCCAGACCAAGAATTTCTCCTTCTTTAAGTTGAAAGGAGATATCTGAAAATTGTCTTTCTTTATTGATTTTTTTTACTTCAAAAATTACTTTACTCTCTTCTTTCTGTTTGGCCTTAGGAGGAAAGATAAACTCTAAAGAACGACCGACCATATTATTAATCACCTGATTACGGTCAATCTGAGCTACTGATTTAGTCAAGATTAATTCTCCATCCCGCAGAATACTTACTTTATCAGCTATCTCAAATATCTCTTCTATACGATGAGAGATAAAAAGTGTGGTAACCCCATTGGCTTTTAGTCCACGAACTACCTCAAAGAGACGGCTGGTTTCCTCTAAAGTTAAGGCAGCAGTAGGTTCATCCATAATAATAATTTTAGAATTTAAAGATAAGGCTTTAGCAATTTCTACCACTTGCTTCTGGGCAACAGTTAAATCTCTTATCTTTAAGTGGGAATCTAAGTGGAACATCTTAAGAGAATCTAAAATTTTCTCGGTTTGTTTATACATTAAGTTACTATCTATAAAGGATAAATGTCCTCTGGTTAATTCTCGGCCTAAAAAAATATTTTGAGCCACATCTAAAGTAGGAACTAAACTAAATTCCTGATGGATTAAACTAATTCCATAATGATAGCCGTCAGAAGGAAAATTAATTTGAGCTTCCTGGCCAAATACTTTAATAATCCCGGTATCGCGCAGCAATTCCCCTACCGCTATTTTCATCAAAGTCGATTTGCCAGCCCCATTTTGGAGTGAACCCCTCAGGTTAGACACTTTAAGTCTTAACACACCATGCATTCCCGAGAGTCTTTTTTTACCAATAACCTCTCGTATTCCTCTGGAGGCCGATAACCCAAAGATGAATGCAACCTCT
>Ga0307431_1001333_pt1 | contig 14383 bp, 13 predicted proteins | sample SalMarWE160170MG_FD_202155 | JGI IMG/M metagenome (GOLD analysis project Ga0307431, IMG submission 202155) | Salt marsh sediment microbial communities from the Plum Island Ecosystem LTER, Massachusetts, United States - WE1603-170 | ecosystem: Environmental > Aquatic > Marine > Intertidal zone >...
GCTGATCTCCTCACGCCCATATGTGATCGTGAGATTGAGCCATTCTCTTATCTTTAAGCCTGCTTCGATGAAGTATTGCTGTTTTTCCTGAATAATCGGTTTGCTTAATCCGCTCCTCTCCTTGTCAAAGCCCAGCTTGTAAGAAAATCTGTCCCTGATCCTGTGAGAGAGTTCAAAAAAGAGGTCATCCGAGTCCGTGCCGGCATGGTGGCCGAACACCCGTCCGTAGTGCGTCATGGGCCAGACTGTATGTGTATACCAGGCATCTGTATTGCTTTCGGGTGAGAGGTTGGCATATTCGGCTCTCAATGTTACGCCCTGTGCTGAAAAGATATCATGAAATGCTATTCCCGCTAAATAGGCCCGTTTATCCGGCGTAATACCCTGATCCTCTCCTCCCCACTCTGCATAGAGCTTCAAGGAATCCGCAATCGGCACGAGATCGGAGATATTGGGTATGGTGAAGGCTGCATCCATCGATGCCTGCTTGTTGCTGTCACGCTTATCGAACCGCCTGCATTCATTGCTGACAATGATATGATAATAATCTGAGAGATCAAGCTCTCCTATGCCGGGCCTATCCCCTCCGAAATGCGAGAGATAGGACATGCCGAACTCAAAGAGCGGGTGCGGCTTGAAGTCAATCCGTACACCGAAAAGCTTGGAGTTGGGAGGATGACCTGAGACAGCTTCCTTGTCGAGTTCGGAGATGAACAGATTGTACCTGAACGGGCCCAGGTAACTGAAGATCCAGGGCAGGAGCGTTGCCCGCGGATTGGATATCTTGTACATCTCAAACGGCCTGGCATTGTTCGACATAAGGAGGGCCCCGTGATAGCCGGGGCCCCACCAGAGGGTGTCTTTCCCCCACTGGAACTCGAAATTATCGACCGTGAACTTGATATAGCCCTTGTGAAGCCTGAACGTGCTCTCGTCATTCCCCTCGACGCCCCATGCATTGTTATTATAGAGAAAAAGAGGCTCCAGATAGAACGAAAATACCCTCCACAACCGGGCCTCTGATTGAAACCGAATCACAGCATTGTTTCCGTTGAAATACTCGATTCCCTCATTGTTGAATATGGAAAATGGGCCGTCCAGGTTGGTGTAGGTGATGGAAAGCTCATCCAATGGTTTCAGAACGGTGCTCGGGGTGTCTGCCTGTCCCGTTGCCAGAAGAATCTCTTCATCGTAGTCGTCTGATAACCGGTGGAGCAGCTTTGCAGTAGCTGAGGGAATCGTTTCTATCCCTGCATGATACCCGGCCTCAGCAAGCAGCCTGCCCGCCTCCTCCCTGGTGATGGGCTTGGTTGACGAGAGATCGCTTTGAACCAACCCCTGAGTGATGAGAAGTTCCATATCCTTATAAAACGGGGAATCAAGGGGGATATTGACCGAGGCATGCACTGCGGCAGCGCACGTAAAAAAAGCAGCAACCACGATGATGGTGCTGGTGAGGGTATTGAAAAAACCTGCGAAAATCTTTTGATAATGCATTCTCAATCCTGAAACGGTTCTCCTCAGCCCATAACCATAGATACTTCTCAACAGCACTGCATATCCTTCCCGTTATGCCCGGTAGAGCAACCGGTTTGATTGCTTCCATTCACCGCTCATCGCATCAGCTACGCAGTTGTATGTGTTCTTGCGATGATACCTATCACCTACACTACATTCCAAGTAACAAACCATCCTATATATTATTTGCCTACAGTAATCAATGGATTAAATAGACAGGGCAGCACAGCCTCGCCTGCCCATATCGGAAAATCAGCGGAGGTGAAGCTTTCTTTTATCCTGCTCATCCGCTCCCTGATAGTGAGGGTGCAGCAGCAGAAACACAGAGCGTAATAAAATAGGGCTTCGGAAATGAGGGCAAAAAACCAGGTCAGCGCCATCCGTAAGCAGGGGTTCGTTTTCTGAATTGCCGGAGGCATTATCAGCGATAACAGGGCGAAAAGACCGATCATTGAGGAAGATGGAGGCCCCTCCTTTCATGGCCTTCCCATGCCTGTGCAGTCTGGTTGTCCGGATGGCGGCGGTCCTCGAGTAGTTCAGGACAGGTGAGCGAACGTACACCGAGCTTTTCCATGGTGTCGGTAATGGTGCGCCGCAGGTGTTCGACGCGGCGCAAAACGAACCGGTCATCATTTCCTTTTTTGATTGATTTACTCAAGGTTAAGGTAGCGTATACAGTACCATTCGATGCAATCGGCATTTTTACCCGTAACGAACGCTGGTCAGTTAGAGCCGCCTCTTCCTCTGGCCCTTGTGCCCCGCTATTCCAGGTAAACGGGGGCAATGTCGCAGCTCCAAAGACCCCCGGATATGGATCAAGGGTAACAGCGTTCAGTTGAATCTTCTTCGCTGCCTGAATGACCCTGCCCCAGAGCTGGTAGATATTCTCTGAAGATGCTATCTGCATCTGCAGGCTCAAAAAGGTCCTTCGATCCCTCTTAATGCCTGACTCATCAGTAAGATCCTTCAACCAGCCGAATATCCTGTCAGAGGTAATATACTCGAAGTATCCCAACTTCCTGAGGAATAGTACGGAAGCCGCTGCCAGCAGGATGAGAAAAAGGCCTACCTGCTCATCCCTAAGGTGTATCAAAAGCAGAGAGAGCGCACACAGCAGGACGGAGATCCCATAGATGATCCAGACCACCCTTCTCGTAGAGATCCCTTTTTCAATGAGCCGGTGGTGAATATGGCCCTTATCGGGATTGAACATGTCCCTGCCGATGACAAAGCGGCGAATCGGAGAGAGGATGGTATCAAATACAGGCACACCCAGTCCCACCAGGGGTATCAAGAGGAGCACCCCCATCTGGCTCTTGATGGAGCCCATGATGGAGAGCGCTGCAATAGAGTAACCCAAGAAATAGCTGCCGCTATCCCCCAGGAAGATGCTGGCCGGGTTGAAATTATAACGTAAAAATCCCAGGATTGAGCCTGCCAGGGCCGCAAAGAGCATGGCAATAAGGAAATTTCCCTTGACCATGGCCAGAACAACCATGACGGCACAGGCAAAGAAGGTGATGCCGCTTGCCAGACCGTCAAGACCGTCGATCAGGTTTACGGCGTTAATGAAGAGGACGAACCAAAACACCGTGAGAGCGTAGCTCAAAACGCCCATCTGCATGTTCAGGCCAAAGATATGCACCTGCCCTATTTGGAGCCCGCCGAAGAAGGCGGCAGTGGCAGCAAGGATATGAAAGACGAATTTAATGGTTGAGCCCAGCCTGTGAACGTCGTCAACAAGCCCTATGCCGAAGGCGATCAATGCACCGAGGAGCACGAATGCCATCTGGCTGTTCAGGACCAGCAGGCCGGATACAGAGGTCTTAAAAAAGAGGGGGCTTACCGATAAAGAGAGCAGAAAGGCCAAAAAGATCCCCACCCCGCCGCACCGGGCAATGGGCCGTGTGTGGAGCTTCCTTTTATCCGGCTCATCAACCGCGCCGAACCGCAGCCCAAGCCTTTTGAAAACAGGGGTGAGTGCCAGGGAAAGCCCGAGGGCAATGGCGAAAATGCCAAGGATCGTTGCCATGAAAAATAACAACTCCTCAAGAACCTATTGGTGATTTTCAAACCGAGACTTTAACGAAAAAAATATTATCTATGATTAATATATCTATACTAAAAGTCAACAGGAAACTCCATCCATAAACGGAAATCTAACACTTCCAGCGGTTCCGCCTCCGCATTCCTCATGATAGCAACCACCTTATCGGCATATCAGTTCAATAACTTAACGCGCCGGCGTTTTTATCAGAGTCGGCCGAGCATTACCGAAAACATTTCCGCCACAAAAACGGCAGGCAAACCACGCCAAAGGCGGGTAAACCGAAAGCTTTGCATAACCACTTTAATTCTAAAGACGATGGGCTTTTTTTCAGTTCCCTCCTGGCCGGAGGCCAAGGCCCTCGGGTTGGTCTTTTCAGCAACGTATCCATGGGGGAGTCCTGCCCCCTTCCCGCTTGAAGCGGGATTTCCCCCACTGATACGTTACGAAACCGGGAACCCGCCCCGAAGGGGTGGGACTGAGCGGAGCAAAGCGAGCACGAAGAAAAGACGGCGCCCTTCTCTCCGAGCGGGAGGCTCTAAGAGCCGGAGGCCGCCAGTCACTTCAAAAAACTCCATCGTCTTTTTGTGGATGACAAAAATTGTCAGGTTCTGCAAAGATCTCAAACCTTGAGCAGAAATAGAGAGAAAAATACGAATAAGGAAGAATGGTAGCCCACAAAATGATAGGTAAACTTCTTCTTATTTGAGTATTTCTAAAAAATCATCCATGGTCATCTGGAGATCATGCCGCACGATTTTGAAAAGAAGCCATTTTGGCACGTCCCTTTGGCCATGATCGGGTACTGTCGTCTTGCGCCCATCAGGATGAGAAAAGCGAATGTGTGAGCCGCGTTGCCGTACTCTCTTAAAAACCCAGCTTGCCGACTGCTCCTATTAATCGATTAAGTGAGACGGACGGGATATCAGTCATGGAGCAACCACTTCCAGATCTCTGATGCCAACAAAAGTGACCTGATCTTCAAGAGGCGGCTCCTCGTCTATGCATGCCGCAATAGCTTCCTCTATATTTTTTAATGCCTCTTCAAGGGAATCCCCATAACTCCGGCATCCCTTGAAAAGAGGACATTCCACGATAAAGATGCCATCGCTATCTTGCTCAATGATCACAGGATAATGTTTTTTCATCATCTAACTCCAAAACATTCACTCCTATTATCTTAATATCACATATTCGTGTTTCAGACAATTCTCCCTGTCAGAAAGAAAACCTGGGCAACCGCACTGTATATCGATACAATGGTTATCTCTGTGAGTATATGATTGAGGTTTGAACAGTCACTCAAATCTACTCGCCACACTGACGGCGAGTAAACTTAATGCTGAAGTCGGTACATTCACTGTGGGTCTATCCGTGTGTTCTCAATCTATTCCACCGGCTCTATCGAATGATCCTGGCCCTCTTTGTGCTGGGGATCTCCACCCGGAAGATAGCCCAGGCACTTCTTCCCGTCCTTGGTGAGCCGGTGAGCGCCACCACCGTGTCTCGGGTGGCCAAAAGCCTCGATACAGCAGGAGCGGCCTTTCACCGTCTGCCTATCACAAGAGCGTACCGGTTTCTGATCTTCTACGGGGTGGTGCTGGTGGCCCTGGGGATTACCCCCGAGGGGAGAAAAGAGCTCATTGATTTTGCCATTGCACCAGGAGAATCCCAGGAAGCCTGGGAGGTCTTCCTCACCGATCTATACCAACGAGGTCTGATCAAAGAGGCAGTTGAGCTGATCGTAACCGATGGCGGTAAGGGGCTGCTGGCAGCCATCCCCACCGTCTATCCAACGATACCCATCCAGCTCTGCTGGGCCCATACGAGCAGAAATGTGCTGAACTATGTGCGAAAGGCTGATTGGGAGGCTGTGAAGCCCGATCTCCACGCAATCCAGTACGCCTCGGGTATTGGAAAGGCCCAGAGGCCTATGGGAGCGTTTTCCCGCAAATGGGAGCACACGTACCCTCAGGCGGTGTCATGTCTGCGTTCCGATGAAGAGGAGTTGCTGAGCTTCTCTCAGATCAAAGAGCCTTCCTGGCGGCTTCAGATACGAACCCCCAATGCCATAGAGCGAAGGTTTCGGGAGTTGAGACTACGTACACGACCTATGGGGGTGTTCTCTGATCGAACAAGCATGGAGAGGATCCTTTATGCCGTGTTCTCCTATGAGAACCTGAGGCAGGGGCTTGCCACCCCTTTTCTTGCGGTGACACAAAACTATTGACGTTCACATGCTATCATCAGCGATTCATATGCCAGGTATCCAACTGAGGAATGCCATACGATAGGTCGTGCAACTAAGGTCTGTTGGCCGCATCAATCGCTTTGAAAAGGGAGCTCTTGCTTACTCTCGCCCGTGCATTACCAATCATCTGATAGCTCTAGGACAAGGGCCGGCTTCGAGAAGCACAATGTTAAAGGAAACAGTGATTTTAAAGGGACTGCATAGAGGCAAGAAGCTTATTTCAACAGGCAAAATGGTTATGATCTGCCAATCTCCAAAAAAAGAGGGGACAACCAAAAATGGTTAAATCCCCTACCCTTCTATATTTTTGGGATGCCGAGAAGTGGAATCGAACCACTGACACGGGGATTTTCAGTCCCCTGCTCTACCGACTGAGCTATCTCGGCATATTTATTCCTGTTTTCCTCAGAATTCTATTTGTCCGTATCATCTTCATCGCTCATTTCGAGTTTTAGGTCCAAGTCATCTAGGCTCGCCGAGTCGGCCATCGGCTCTTCATCTATATTGATATTCAGATCAGATCCATCATCATAAATCTCGTCCGCATCAATGGTCATGTTCTCGCTCGCCTCTTGCATTGATTCAGAAACCACAAAGGCAGTACTACTATCATTGATATCTCCAGTCAAGGAGGCTAAAAGGAAAGGAGTATTGGGTTTTATCGCCATGATATGTAACTTGGCTTTTTCAGATGATAGATCTTTGCCGCAACGAGGGCACGTTTCAGCATAATCAAAGGTCGTATACTTGCATTTTGGGCATTTCATGATAATCCCCATAAATTTCAAAGAGATATAATATGATTTATAATAATTGTCAAGTAATTTTATTATAATTATACATCGTAATAGTCAATATCCCTTATTGCCCGTGTGTTCCTTGATCGCCCCTTTGGCGAGCAAATCACACCGCTCGTTTTCAGGATGGCTCGAATGGCCCTTTATCCAGTGCCACGTTATGTGGTGCCGTTCAGCCAAGGTAAGTAACTTCTCCCAGAGATCTCTGTTGAGCACGGGCTTGTTCTGCGAGTTGAGCCAATTCCTTTTTCTCCAGGAGTAGATCCACGTGGTAATCCCTTTGCACACATAATTGGAATCCGTAAAAACATGTACTCTTGAGTGACTCTTGAGCAGCTTCAAGGCCTCTATGACAGCCATAAGTTCCATGCGATTGTTGGTGGTGCTTGGACAGAACCCTGATATCTCCTTTTCATTGGCGCCGTGCCGTAATAGTGCGCCATACCCCCCTGGTCCAGGGTTGCCAAAACACGATCCATCGGTAAAAATTTCTACAAACTTGTCGTTGTCCACCTCGCTTTGCCCTTCTTTCTGTTCCACTTTCGTTGTCTTTATACCTCCGCTCTGCCTGATCACTTGCTTTTGCCAGGATAACCAGTACCGGAATTCGTGAAGCTTTCCTGATCAAACAGCGTTCTTATAGCATAATTGAACAGGGCTCCGCATGTGATTTCACAGCCAGCAGCAGAATACCTTGGGGCATAGATTGAAAAAGTTCTTTTTTTGAGATAAAATAGTAGGTAAAGTCATGAGTAATCAGGTACTATACGGCTCGTTCATGAGCGCCTCCTCTGAGATTCGAAATACGAGGGGCTACCTTCTGTTCCATTCGGCAATATATTGAAAACCGAAGGCTCTCCCTGGGGAAAATTCTATGGATCGGATATCGATTCTTGTTGCTCTGGTGATCGGATTTGTGCTCGGCTTGGGTGCAGCGCTCCTCTTAAGGCTGATACAGGGGAAAACTGCGAGAAGTCTTGCTGAAGAACTTTTCCAAGAAAATGAGGAGCAGCGAAAGGCAAGCATTGACGCAATCCTCGAGAACATGAAGGCCACCTTCGGGAATCTCTCGCTCGATGCACTATCAAAATCCACCGAAGAATTCTTGAAGTTGGCCAAAACCCGTCTTGACTCGGAGAGGAAAACGAACCTAAAAGAATTAGATTCAAAGAAAGGTCTCATCGATCAACAATTGCATCAGATGAGCTCAAAACTCGAGGATGTTTCCAGGCTTATGAAGGAACTCGAAAAGGATAGGGAAAATAAATTTGGAGAACTTACAAGCCACCTTAATGCTGCTACTCAGCAAACCACAGTCCTAATGCAGACTACAGCTCAACTTCGTGAGGTACTGGCAAGCACAAAGGCAAGAGGCCAGTGGGGAGAAAGAATGGCAGAAGATGTATTGAGGCTCGCGGGTTTCATTGAGGGCGTGAACTATCTGAAGCAGAAGGCCATTGACAGCGCCGGGTCAAGACCTGATTTCACCTTTATCCTCCCCAAAAACCTACAATTAAACATGGATGTGAAGTTTCCCTTGAACAACTATGTTCGATTTCTCGAAACCTGTGTCGAATCAGAGAAGACCAGGTTCCGTAACGATTTCTTGCGTGATGTCAAGGCGAGGATCAGGGAAGTCACCAGTAAAGAATATATCAATCCTGAGCAGAATACGGTTGATTATGTTCTTTTGTTCATACCCAATGAACAAATCTATTCATTCATACACAACGAGGACAGCTCCATTCTGGATGAAGGGCTTAAAAACAGGGTGATCTTTTGTTCACCCATCACCCTCTTTGCAGTACTCGCGGTTATTAGGCAGGCAGTGGATAACTTCGCCCTGGAAAAGACATCCAATGAGATTCTATCTCTGCTCGGCGTATTCAAGAAGCAGTGGGATGAATTCACGGGGAAGTTTGAGGTCCTCGGCAAGAGGATTGAGGATGTCCAGAAGGAGTATGAACTGCTTACCACTACGAGACGACGTCAACTTGAAAGACCTCTGCAGAAGATTGATGACCTGCGAACACAGAAGGGATTGTCCCTCAACATAAAAAACGAGTGAGTTGTTTCCCGATGCTTTCCAGAGCCCCATAGACATCAGATCTGTTTCATCCCTTTCTCGGGCTGTCATATATTTCAACCACTCCCAACCACATCACGCCTCCCTGAACAAACCGAATCCTTTTGCCCTGCGGTGTCTTGATCTTTCCAGTAATTTAAAGTAACCTACCGGCTCATAAAAGGGAACTAAAGGAAAAATTACCTGAGCGAGGACATGCCATGAAAAAAGTGGCCTTCATTCCAGCCCGGTATCGATCAACTCGATTCGAGGGGAAACCTCTTGCCTTAATACGGGGGCGACCGATGATTCAACACGTCTATGAGAGGGCAATAAGGTGTCCAGGGCTGGATGAAGCCTATGTCGCAACAGATGATCAAAGGATCTTCGATTGCGTCGTTGGATTCGGCGGCAAGGCACTTATGACCGACGCGCAGCATCAATCAGGAACGGATCGCATTGCAGAGGCCGCAGACAAGGTGGGATTATCCGATCATGACATCGTGGTTAATATACAGGGCGATCAGCCCATCTTCCAGCCGATTATCATCACTGAGCTTATCGCTCCCCTTATCGAGGACCCGGCAATACCTATGTCCACTCTCATGCATCGTATCGAGGATGAAAGAGAGCTCTACGACACCAATCACATAAAGGTAGTTGTTGATAGCAAGGGATACGCGCTCTATTTTTCGCGTCTCACAATCCCTTTCTATCGCGATCGAGAATCAAAGGCTCCTCATTACAAGCATCTGGGTATCTATGCCTACCGGAAACATTTTTTGATGACCTTTACGAAACTTCCTTACGGAGTGTTGGAGGGAGCAGAAAAGCTTGAACAGTTGCGGGCATTAGAACACGGATATAGAATAAGGGTGGTAGAAACACCCTTTGATTCCACGGAGGTAGACACACCGCAAGATATTGAAGTCGTTGAGGAGAAACTTGGTCCGTAAAATGCCCCGGTCATTGTAACCGGGGCATTTCAGGATCCGGAGGTGCCGATACCTGCTCAAATATATTTTTCTCTTTTCTCCTAATCTTATCCTAGGAAGGATGGCTATTGGCACGAACACCCCAGATAATTTTATTAAAAGCAATTATTATGCCAGATATTTTCTAATTTAATGACTAATAATCTCAATGTATTACACACCATCCCCTCTCTGTGCGGCACAACTTGTGTACATTATAACACATTTTCTTGTGTGCTTATGCAACAGAAACCTTGCAGTCAGGCGAATCAATACCGCCTCGATCACTATCGAGTTGACTCACCTATCATGAAATGTTAAACGATAACCGGAGATAGATAAGAGTCACTGTTTTTCTGGTAACCACTTGAAAACTCTGAATTTTGAGATAAATGAATCCATAAATGCACCGATGAATGGCCCGGACTTTTTTTTCTTTATGCGAGAAGCCTTGCATGAGGCCGGCAAAGCAAGGAGAGAGGGAGAGGTTCCGGTGGGCGCAATTGTGGTAGGTCACTCAGAAGAGATCATAGCCAGAGACCATAACAGGTGTATATCGCTCACTGATCCAACCGCTCACGCAGAAATACTCGCTATCAGGCAGGCGGCAAAGATACTTGATAATTACAGGCTGAATCGAACGACGATATTTGTAACAATAGAACCGTGCCCTATGTGTATGGGTGCCATACTGAATGCCAGGATAGAAAGGCTCGTGTTCGGGGCCTTTGACGAAAAATTCGGGGCCTGCAGCTTAATAAACGATTTAGCCGATGACAAAAAGATTCATCACAAACTTCATGTCATTCCAGGCATCATGCGCGAGGAATGCAAGCAGATTATGCAGGATTTTTTTAAGGAAAGGAGATATGGACGAGGAGAGGTACCGAAGTGGTCGTAACGGGGTCGACTCGAAATCGATTTGTCTCGTGAAGAGCGAGGCACGTGGGTTCGAATCCCACCCTCTCCGCTCAACCCAGGTTTTTCTATGCCACAGCCACTTATATTTGTGCCGGGCCTAAAAGCCAGATGCTTTCTATTAATACGGAACAGCGGAGAGATGTCCGAGTTGGCTTAAGGAGCGCGACTGGAAATCGCGTGTACCGCCAAAAGTGGTACCGGGGGTTCGAATCCCCCTCTCTCCGCCATGTATTTTAACGGTAATCATGGGCTACGAAGTATTCGCCAGAAAATGGAGACCTCAGGTTTTTGAGGAGGTGATCGGTCAGGAGCATATCACGCAGACACTGAAAAGTGCCCTTCTCTCCGACCGATTGGCACATGCCTATCTGTTCAGCGGGGCTCGAGGCGTCGGTAAGACCTCTGTTGCCCGCATCTTTGCCAAGGCCCTCAATTGTGCAAACCCTCAAGAGGGGAATCCCTGCAATGCATGCACCTCGTGTAATGATATTACACGTGGCTCTTCAGTTGATGTCCAAGAAATCGACGGGGCTTCGAACAGAGGCATAGATGAGATACGGAATCTTCGGGAGAACATCAGATACCTCCCCTCTCATAGCGCGTATAGGATCTACATTATCGATGAAGTCCACATGCTTACCTTGCCTGCATTCAATGCATTGCTGAAGACACTTGAAGAACCGCCCGCACATGTGAAGTTTATCTTCGCCACCACAGAACCTCATAAGGTACCGCTCACCATACTATCCCGATGTCAGCGATTTGACTTCAAGAGAATACCCCTGTCACAAATTCAACAGCAGATCAAAAAGATAACCGGAAGCGAGGGAATCGAGATAAACGATACCGGTATTTCTATTATTGCAAAAGAAGCTCAGGGAAGCATGCGTGATGCAGAGAGCCTCCTTGACCAAGTAATATCATTCGCCGGCAAAAAGGTGGAAGACGCTTCGGTCATGGAGGTGCTGGGCATAATAGACAGGGATCTTATTTTTAAGACCACGCAGGCAGTCATTGACGGCAACGGGGCATCATGTCTTGCGATAGTTGATGAAATCTACCGATACGGATACGAAATCAAGGAATACTACAGGGAGCTCATCGCCCAATTTCGAAACCTCGTAGTTTCTCTGCTCGTTCAAGAACCTTCCAGGATTTTGGATTTATCCGATTATGAGCTTAACGAAACGAAACGACAGGCTCAACTGGCAGGAATCCAACCACTTCTCCAGGCACTTAATTTCCTCATTACCAGAGAAATCGATCTTCGATACACCAGTAATCCCAGAATAGCGGTAGAGGCAATCCTGCTCAAGCTTTCCGGACTTAAAGAGTACCTCTCATTCAGCGATCTTATGGGAAAACTCGAGGATCTTGAACAAAGGCTCGATCAATCCGCAGGAGCCGCATTGGATCAAGTCATCACAAAAGGTTTCGAGGGAAAGGCAAATAGCGCCCCCAAAAAAGTTACGGATAATGGCGAGAGATGGAATGCCTTTCTCCAGTATCTCAGTTCCGAGAACAAGGCAATGGCCAATATCCTTAAGGAATGGCGCCCACTGACTATGAATGGAGACAGAATGGAGCTGTCCTGCGGAAAGGGATCATTCACCGCGGGATACTTTGACGACCCCGAACGCTTCGAGAAACTTGTAGGGTATGCCCATGGGTTCTTTCACTCAAACGTTAAGGTTGTTTTAACAAAGCATAACAATGCAGGTGAGACAAAAAACGGCGTAAAGGAAGATCAGGTACCGGAACAGTTGAGTGATATACTGGATATCTTTGAAGGAAAGATAGTGAATCATGACTGAAACACTGTGCGGCTCCTCTGTGGCGGCTTTCCCTCAGAGAAGACATGTGCAGGAAGAGACTCAGATTTTGATCTGTTCCAGTGAGGGAATATTTGATGCATCACTTCGTGTATAGAGATGATGAACTTTATTGCGAACAGGTACCTGTGGCGTCTATCGCCGATCAGGTGGGAACGCCGTTTTATCTTTACTCCCATGCGACTATTACAAGGCACTACCGCGTCTTTGATGAGGCCTTCAAAGGCCTGGATCATCTGATCTGCTTCTCTGTGAAATCAAACTCTAATATTGCGGTCTTGAAGGCATTGGAGCAAGAGGGCGCAGGTGCGGATATTGTTTCAGGAGGTGAGCTGCTGCGGGTCCTGAGGGCCGGAATACCGACCGGTAAGATAGTCTACTCCGGGGTAGGAAAAAGCCCGGGCGATATCGAACGGGCAATTCAATCCGATATCCTGATGTTCAATGTGGAGTCATCACAGGAATTGCACCTGGTAAATCGGATAGCAGGGCACTTCAAGCAAAAGGCGGCAATCGCCATACGCATAAACCCGGACATTGAAGCGGAAACACATCCCTATCTCACAACAGGAATCATGGAAAACAAATTCGGCATTCCCATGAAGGACGCATTGCAGGTCTATGAAATCGCCGATGGATTGGAACATATCAAAATCAAAGGTATATCCTGTCATATAGGCAGTCAACTCATTGATATACATCCTTTCACTAAGGCACTCTCATCATTACGCGGGCTTTTAAGAGAATTGCGAAACAAGGGGATGGAAATCGGGTATCTCAACCTCGGAGGAGGCCTCGGCATAACCTATAACGATGAAACCCCACCTCATCCACATGAGTACGCCGGTGCACTGAAGGAGATGATAGAGAAGGATTCCATTAACCTCATTCTGGAGCCGGGCAGGGTTATTATCGGCAATGCGGGCATACTGGTCACCAGAGTTCTTTATACCAAATCCACGGAGAACAAGAGATTTATTATTGTGGATGCAGCAATGAACGATCTGATAAGGCCTGCGTTGTATAACTCTTTTCATGCCGTACAACCGGTGAAAAGAATCAATGCAGATCCGATTAAGGCCGATCTCGTCGGGCCTGTGTGCGAAACCAGCGATTTCTTTGCCAGAGATCGGGCCATGCCTCCATTTGAACAGGGGGACCTCATCGCCATCATGAGCGCGGGGGCTTATGGCTTTTCTATGTCCTCCAACTATAACTCCCGCCCAAGGCCAGCAGAGGTGATGGTAAAAGAAGGCCAATTTTCTATTATACGGGTGAGAGAAACTCCTGAGGAACTTTTTAGGGGGGAGTCAGTGCCGGAGTTTCTTTAAACATAACTCTTCATAGAGCGACCAATGGACAAAGACGCATTTCCCGTTGTTAACCTATCAATGAATCGTGCCGGGTTTTTTAGCCGACGTATAATTACGGGGATACTGTAATGCATGAGGAGAAAAAGATGGTACACATTGCTGTTGCCGGTGCTGCCGGCAGGATGGGCGGAAGGATCATCCAGATGATTCAAAAAAGCGATGGGTTTACGCTCTCAGGCGCCTTTGAGAGGCCTGACCATCCTCTCGTGGGAAGGGATGCGGGAAGTATTGCCGGTATAGGCGAGTCAGGCATAGAGCTCAAGAAGGATATCAGCGAGGCAGTGCAAGGCGCCGACGTGTTGATTGATTTCACCACACCTGAGTGTACCTTGTATAATATGAGGTTCATTGCCAAAACCGGCCAGTCAATAGTGATAGGAACGACGGGAATCACCGGTCAGAACAGGGAAGAGCTCCAAGGCCTTGCACAATCAATCAGATGTGTTATGTCCCCCAATATGAGTATAGGGGTTAATGTACTCTTCAAGGTAGTGGGAGACCTGTCGAAAATACTGAGGGATGGCTATGATATGGAGATACTTGAGGCTCACCACAGGCTCAAGAAAGATGCACCGAGCGGCACGGCACTCCATCTCGCCGAAATC
>Ga0307431_1001334_pt1 | contig 14372 bp, 24 predicted proteins | sample SalMarWE160170MG_FD_202155 | JGI IMG/M metagenome (GOLD analysis project Ga0307431, IMG submission 202155) | Salt marsh sediment microbial communities from the Plum Island Ecosystem LTER, Massachusetts, United States - WE1603-170 | ecosystem: Environmental > Aquatic > Marine > Intertidal zone >...
ACCTGCAGCGCGGTGTCGCCGGTTCCGTTATCTGGCAGAATGCGCCGTCTGGGTCTTTTGAAAGAGCCCGGCAGATATATCTCTCACAGCAGGCGGGTGTTGCCTCGACGGCTGAGGCCCAGGTTGGACCTGTTTGGGATCGGTTACAACCTATCAAGATTGGCCAGAGCTGGGAGCCGAATCTTGTCCCGGTCGATCAAAAGGCCGTTGACTGGATCAATCGGTCGTGGTTGAACGACATCAAGAACGGCACTCCAATTTCTGTTATCTGGAAAAATGCTCCCGGGGGAGTGGCCCGGGCTTTCGCCATGGCTCGTGGTCGTTGGTTGCAGGCTAATGCTCCTTCGCCGGGTGTCTATCAGCCTACCGTAGAAGAGGCCGCTGCCAATGTGGTTATTCCTACTCCAACAATTTTGCCTGTCGTTTCTGGCGGCGACTCTAATGGCGCTTATGCTGAGTTGATCGAAGAGCCGCCGCTTTTCACCGACGTCGCCCAGGCTGACGTCGGCTCCTGGCTGAAATATGCTGTGTTGGGTGTCGGGGCTTACATCCTCCTGAAAAGTTTCTCTGATACTAAGCCGGCGCGGAGACGGAGATGATTCGTGGCTGATCTTACTGATAGACAAAAGCAAGAGATTGCTTCTTTGGTCCCGGTGTTCCCCGATGTTTTACAGCGCGCCGTTGACGACTGGGCGAAGTTCAAGGTGGGTTACCGCTCCGGCCTCTTTAATGCCGATCGGGTCGAAAGGATAGCTGCTTGGTTTAATGAGTTCCCCCGTCTTTGGGAAACCATTCGCCCCAATTTCCTTATTACTGCCGATGGATCGACTATTGTCCCCAGGCCGGCGATTGTCTCTCAGGCCGATCGGTTTGTCTCCCGTCTTGGCGCTGATAGACAAACAATGAATTTGGGTATCGCTCCTTTGATTGTGGCCGGCATCATCATTGCCGGTCTCCTCGGCGTTGCCGGGGCTATTTGGGCGATTGGTTATGTCAAGGAACAAGACAACATTTCGAACATGATCGATGAGGTTGTCGCCGGAAATCTGCCTGCGGATGTTTTGCAAGAGGCGATCGAGTCTGAACGTGGCTCGGTTTTCTCCGACATCGGTTCCATTCTCAAGTATGCGGTTTTGGCCGGAGCCGTTGTTTTGCTCTGGCCGCACATCTCTAAGCTCTTAAGAGGGGACAAACAATGAGTAGGGCTGCTGTCAGGGGTGAGTTGAAGAAGGCCAAGAGGCTTTCTAAGCGCTTTTTCGGTTTTCGTCCGCGGCGTGTCAAGCGTGTTCGTATCGAATGGCCCAAGTCGTTCTTGTCTTTAGGGCAATGTGCACAGGTTAACTATGTCAATGACAAATGGACGGGTAAGGTGGTTGAGTATTTTCATCAGTTTGAACCGGGTACAGTCGTCTTGGTCGCCGCCAGTCCACAGCCCAACGGTGACAACCTGCTTGTCATCAAAGGGCCTTTCAAGATAACAGAAGAAGGTTTGGTAGGTTAAAAGGTAAGGAGATTTCTTATGCCGACTATTCCTGTCGTTGAAAATCCCACGCGCCGCCGACGTCGGCGAAGTTATTCCGCAAAACAGTTGCGATCCGGTTTTGGTGGTCGCTCTCGTATGTCTCGCCGCCGTTCGACTGCTCGCCCTGCTACTCGCCGGACGGCCAGGCGGCGCAGATCCCGTAACCCGGCGCTGGCTACGCTGATGAACCCACGCCGACGCCGGCGGACAACTTATCGTACTTACCGGCGCTGGTATGCGCGTCCGAGACGGCGGCGCAATGCCGGCCTCGGCTCCATCATGGGTTTCATTCATCTGCCGACGGCCTTGTCTGTCGCTGGAGGTATTGTCACTGCCCGAATGGCTCCCGGATTGTTGGCTAAGATTTGGCCTTCCGCTCCTCAATCCGGCGCTCTGGGGATTGCCGTCCGCGTTGGCGGTGTCCTTGTCGTGTCGGTGGTGGCTAAAAAGGTCTTTCGCTCCAATCAGATTGCTACCGGCATAGCCGCCGGCGGTCTTGGCTACATCCTCTTTGACCTGGCTAATCAATATCTCTTGCCTCAGCTCGGTCTCAGTGGTCTCGGGTCCAACTACGATTACTTGACGCGCCGAGACCTCAATGCGATCGGTCTGAGTGATTATCGGTTGGCGCCGCGGTCTCTCTCTGGCGTCAGTCCTTATGAGCCGGTTGATGAGGTGCTGGCGGCTTGATACCTGTCGCATGTGAAACTGTCAAAAGAAAGGGTTTTTTGTTATGCGCTATGCAGGAATTGAAAATGTTATCACACAGCCGATCTATGACACCGTTCAATTGGCGGCTGTCGGAGGAGGAGTCGCTAACTTCTTCGCTATTCCCTTAAATGGGGCTTTGACGGCGGCGGCCAACAAGACTTTTGCTCATACCAATTTGATTCAGGCGGGGCGGTTGGAAAAGGGCATAGAGATGACCATCACGGGCCTGTCGTTGTCGGTGCGCGATACCGCCTCCGGAGGAGCTCGGGTAACCCTGGCTGATTACCTGATTGTTTACGATACCGGTCACCTGAACCTGATGATCGGTGGTGTTTCTTTTGCGAGACTTTCGGCCACTCTTACCCCTGCCGGTGCTGCCGAGGTGCAGTATTTCTCGAACATTGCGGCGGCGGCTACGGAATACAAGATGGGCCATGGTTTGTCGACCGTCTCCAATTACTACCGGATCGACAAGCCTTTGATCCTTGAGGATCAAGAAAGTATTCAGGTCGACCTGACCGTCGGCGGTGTTATTGCCGCCGTGACTGACGTGATGTTGGTCCTTTACGGCAGTCAGACGCGGCCTGTGCGATAAGTGCCCTTGTAAGAGGGTTGGTGTTCCTGGTTGGTCCGGCCCGGGATTAACTTGACCCGGGCCGGGCGAGAATGTTGAAAGGTGAAGGCTATGCCATATTTGCAGTATTTCACTTATACCTCGGCCTGGATGGCTTTAGCGGCCGCTGCCGGCGCTGTTGCTAATGCAACCCTTTCGATCCTGGCCGACGCAAACTTTTCGGCCAATTATATGACTGTTGCCGTCACGCAGGCGGGCGTCTTGGTTGCTAATTGGGCCGGTGATCTCCTCGTTAACGATTCCGGTGTCGGTCGTGACCTGTCTAACATTGCTTCTTGTACGTATCATTTTCAGGGCAGTGGTCAGCTCCCCTATCCTTTCAATCCTCCTCGTCTGTTTGCTCGTAACTCCTCTTTGGTGATCACCGTGGTCAACAATGTCGCCGTTGCCACCAATGTCCAGGTTGCTTTTCACGGCAACAAGGTCTATCCGGAGCGTCCGGGTAACGAGTCGTAAGGTCTGTGGTGGAGAGCAAACAGCGAAAACTTCCGGGACGTCCATATCATCCTCGTGTCCCCTTGTTTCCTGCCGGTGATCTGCTCGGCGCCGAAGAGGGGGGCGCTTCTGTCCGGATAGAAAAAGCCCGGGAGGAAATTGAGGCCAGGGGTAGGGCCGTCAGTCTGGCGCTTGTCCATCGCGGTGTCGATGAGCCGGTTGAGGCTTTTAATGCTATCACCGCCCCTGCTGCCGGCGCCCTGACGACTTTGGTTTCCTTTACCGTTCCTCAGGGTATGGTCGGTAAGTTCGACCGGTTTGGGATCGTCTATTCGGAACCGATTGTGGCTGCCAATAATGCTGTCGGTTGGCGTATCTCCATAAATGGCGGCGAAGTTCCTTATGTACGCACGAATTTCTCTCTGTTCGGCTATTATCAGATGTGTTTGGGTGACATGTTGACTCCCTGGGAAATCGAGCCCCTTTGGGTACAGGCCGCCGAAACGATAGCCATTGAATTATGGGCGGTGGCCGGATTTGTTGACTACTTGGTTGTCCTGGGACGCATTGGCGGCCGCCTTTACAAGCCGGCCTCTCCGGACATTGTCGGAGCGGAGAATAGATTATGAGTATTGCGCCTCTTGGGTGGGACATTCCCATCAATCCGAGAAGAGATGTTTTTTCGGCTTCCTTTTTCTACTCAGGGGGATCTCTCATCGCCGCCGGTGGTTCTGCTAATATTGGTCCGTCGGCCGGTGGTACTGGTGAGTGGTTGGTTGGATCCAAGCCTCTCATGTCCTGGGTGTTCTGTACGCCTGTCGACTTGACTCTCGAGATCGATATCTCTTTCGATGGTGCCGGCTATCGGCACTGGCGTTATTTTCTTCTTCATGCTGATCCCGGTGCCGGGACTCCGGTCGATAACAGTATGTCTTGTTTGTTCGTTCCCGGTTGGTCTTGTCGGCTTGTGCTTCATAATCAGGCGCTCGCCGGAGGTCCCTATACCATTGAAGCCGTTGTCAAACTTCAGGCGGTGACTTGATGGACTTGAAAGGCAAAAATTTTGTCGAGTGGGTATATGATACTTCCCTGACGTCCGCCGCGGTTGTTCCTGTGCCGATTGGGTTTTCTCTCAGTGGTCAGACTCTTCTCGCTACGCAAAGCCTCTATTTCCTGACATGGGGCCTTATCTCCAGTCATAACTGTCGGCTGGACGTTCTTGGCTATTTGCATGTCGCCGGCGCTCCTGCGGTTGATGTGATTTATACGCAATTGGCCGTAGGTGGTGTTTATACGACCCCGTACCTGTTAGGCGGCAATCAGGGTCTAACGGGACACGTGGTTTTTACCCGTCCTTTTGTGGTGTTGCGGCTTACTGAGACGGCCACGGTCGATCATACTTACACTCGGTTCTACGCTAAGGCCTGGGGTTAGGCCGATGGCCAATGACAACCTGCAGTGGTATCCGATCCCGCCTGAAAACGGATACATGGAGATGCAGCGGCTCGCCAATCCGCCCGTATGCTCCAACTTCGATTTTACCATCCCTGACGTCTTTAATGAATGGCGCTACCGCATCCATTCTCTCCATTTTCATCTTCATACGGACGCGAATGTCGCTAACCGCTTCGTTGGGATTTCTCTTTACCGTCAGGGTGGCGCCTATGTTCTCTGGCGTTCCTTTGTCCAGACTGTCGTTGCCGGTGATGATCTTGACTTTGTTTTCGACTCTCAGGCCAGAGAGCTTACTACCAATGGCATAAATGCCTGGTGGTGGTATCGGTTGCCCCACTGTGAGTTGACCAGTTGGTTCCGGTTGGGTTCCTGTCTTAGTGGCCTCCAGGTCGGAGATCAGATCTCGGATATTGAAGTCACCTATCGCCGGTGGCTCGATCAGCACGATTAACTTTCGGGGATTGCGTTTGTGGCCGATGACAACTTACAGTGGTATCCGATCCCGCCTGAAAACGGATACATGGAGATGCAGCATCCCGCAGATCCTCCTGTCGCCAACAACTGGGCTTTTGCACCTCCCCTGGTCTTTCTCGAGTGGCGCTACCGTATACATTCCTTACATTTTCAGTTCCAAACGGATGCGAATCCCGCCAATCGCCTGATTGGCCTTCGTCTGTCTCGTGGCGGGGTTGGTTATACTCCGTGGCGTTACTATGTCCGGACTGTCCCCGCTAACGATATTTCTGGTTTTGTTTTTGACTCACAGGTTGATGAGCCTTCTCTCAATGGCATCAACGGCTGGTTTGTATATCGATTGCCGCATTGTGAGCTTACCAGTTGGTTCCAGTTGAGTACGGCAATCCTTAATATGCAGGCCGGGGATCAAATTTCGGATATCGAGGTCACCTATCGCCGGTGGCTCGATCAACACGATTAACTTTCGCGAAAGGAGATATCATGTTAGGTTGGATCAAGGCGGTTCTTGCCGTCGGTGTCAAAATTTACGGCTTTCTCATGAAGGATGATAAGCCGGGACTGGCGGAGACCTTGCCTTTTGCTGTCGGTCAGATATTGCCGGCTGTTCAGAAGGCCATCTCGTATCAGGGTCTCAACACCAAAGAGAAGTTTGACCAATGGCTGAAGGTCATCGATACGGGTACCGGAGTTGACGAAGGTGCGGTAGACCTCATTTCGGGGCTGCCGGCAGAAAAAGAAGAGATTCTTTTTGATCACCTTGTTGAAATTGCTCGCATTTATGGCTACCATCTGATTGGTGTCGAAGGATATTGACGGTAAAGTCCCTCCTTTCTATTTTTTCGTCCCGGCTGGCAGCTCTCTGACTTTCGCTGTCAGCCGGTAAAAAAAATGCTTGACAACCGGTATTGAGCCTGTTTTCCTTTGATCTGACGGAATTATAAGATGCGGAGGGTCGGCCGGTTCGCCGGATCTGTCGTCTCCTCTTTAATTCAGGGAGGCTTTTTCAATGAGAAAATTAGCGGTTTTGCTCGTGGCGGGGTTGTTGTTCCTGTCGTGTACCGGGGATCAGGGCCCGGCTGGTCTACAGGGGCCGCAGGGGGATCAGGGTCCGGTTGGTCCGGAAGGCCCACAGGGTCCGGTAGGTCCCGAGGGGCCGATAGGGGCGACAATCGTCTACATAACCGGCAGCATTTCGGTTGGCGACTATGAGAGCTATGGGGGTTATCTCTGGATTGCGATACGTGATGTGGCTATAAGAGATTCTGCCATCACGCAGGTTTTTCTCTCTCCAGAGCAAACGACAACTGTCTGGACAACTGGTGATTACCAGTTTAACACTGGCGTTGTATATATTTACGATCCGAATCAGGATTACATCGGCTGGGACTTTTTGATCATGATTATACCGAATGCTGTCCCTAAGCGGTTTGAGCCTGGGTCTTATGATTTTGGTGCTCTTTTCGCCAACATAGCCATAACCGACCCTGCTTTTGAAAAACTGACCGCTTCCTTCAAAAAACAAATTATAAAAAAAGGCGCAGAAGATGATGTCGCTGCTACAGTGGAAAGCCCTACTCTATCTTGATCCGTCTCAATTCGAGTATCCGGATGAGATGTCTCCCGATATTGTCGGCGCCCTTGACCACTTCATCGGGTTGGTTGGATCTCGACCGATTATACTTTCTGATTTCCGTCCCGGTGATCCCCGCCAGCATGGTTTAGGTCGTGCCATAGATGTAACTTGGCCTGACCAGGAACCTCTCCGGGTTTATGAGCTGGCCCTCAAAAGTCGTCTCTTTAGTGGTATCGGTATCTATCTTAACGACAAGGACTCCGTCAGTTTTCATTTTGACAGTCGCCTCGATCGCTCTCCGGACGATCCTGCTTTATGGGGGGATTTTATCACCTATCCTTTCGATGTCGACACCGGGCAAAATGTCAGACATGATGAATATACCTCTGCGCAGGCGGTGGTCTCTGTCATAAAAAAAAAGAGCACAATTCCGATACTGGTCGTCGCCGCTTTAGCGTTCGGCCTTTACCTGTTGTCCCGAAACCGATAGAGGAGAAAATATGCCAACCGGAAAACCCAAAACCTCAAAATCTGTCGCAGATATTAAAGACCCTCGGTTGGATTGTGAGGGCGGTCAAATGGCTGCTTCGTCAACTGCGGATGATATTCTCGTAGAGCCTGACCTGGAAAAAGACGACTGGGCGGAATTCTTTTCCGGTGAGGACGGAGAGAATGTCGTTGTTCAGCTTCAACGGGTTAGCCCTGACGTCTTCGTTACCGATCCCGATACCGGTATCGAAAGCCGTACCGGGGGGTACTGTGAGGATCTGCCTCGTGGTTTGCGCTCCTATCAGGAATGGATTAAAACCCGATATGGTGGGGGAATCTATCGGGTCCAGAAGCGCGTCAGCGGTGTCATCCGTAAGCAGAGAATGATTCACGTTCAGGGTTCTCCCTTACTCGGGCCGCCGGCTAAGCATCTTGCCCCCTCTGCCCCTTCCTTGCCTCCTGAGCAGTATGAGAATGTCAACATCGGTGGAAGTACCGATGAGTGGGAGTCCCGTATGGTTCGTCTGCTGGCCATGAAAAAGTTGCTCGCCGATCCCCCGGCTCCTCCCCCGATCGGAATGGGCCTTGTAAATACTCTCTTGACATTTCTCATCGAACAGAAGTCCCCGGACCCTATTTCGCAAATACAGACTTTTGCTACCCTGGCAACTGCCGTCAAGGATCTGATGCCCGAACAGCAGACGGGATCGACTATGGTAGACGTCATAAATAGTGCCGTCAAGACAGTCGGACAACTGATTGTGCGTGCCCCCAGGGCCTCATTGCCACGGGGTTTTGCTTCGGATAGGCCTCGGCTAAATGCTGGAAAAAATACCGGAGCCGATACCGGTCAGTTGTCCAATCACACTCAAGGACAGGAGGTGGAAAACATGCCGGAGGAAATATCGCGTCGCGAGCTGGCCGGTATCGCCATTCAGAACATTGTGACTGCTTTCCGGTTGCAGCCGCCCAAAGAGCCGGAGCGCGTTGTGGCTATGCTGGACAGTGCCTTAAACATGGATGCTGATCAGCGCAACCAAATGATTCCTTTCAAGAACGTGCTTTTTGATTTGGCGGAAAATCAGATGGAGGAGGATTTTGCCGCCAATCCCGAAAGCCGGGAGGGATTCAAGGGTTATTTCTACAAGGTTTTTGATCAGTTCGTCCTGGCTGATAGGGAGGTGACCTCCTTATGAACGACACTCTTCTTGACCCTGTGAGATTTCCTCATGGTATCTGTCCTTTTATGTCAGGTCAATTGGCGCCGGTTGCTCCGGTTGGCGGTATACAGCCACATGGGGGGATTGCTGTTTCCTCTATCTCTATACCATGCGCCGGTCCAAACTGTCAACTATGGTCGGTAATGGATGAGATGTGCGCTTTCAAACTGATAGCCCGCCATCTCTCCTCTTTGGAGTCGGTTGGTTTGGGTTTGCAAGATGTTGCGAGTTCTCTTGATGTCTTCGAACCTCCCCAGAATGGCCCCGGTCCCGTGATGCGTATAGCCGATGCTTTGGAAAAGATGCTCGAGCTGCGAAGGAAGGTCCCGGGTTAATGCCTATTCTCCCTGAAAACAAAGATCGCTACCCGGCCAACTGGCCGGAGATTCGGCAGTCGATTCTCGACCGCGCCGGCAACTGCTGTGAGATCTGCGGTGTCCGGGGGTCTTCCCTATTTGACTCGGAAGGCGCCGTATCTGGCTCAGGTGCCACGAACTCAAACGGGTGTGTCTGATGAGATGTTTTACCAAAAACCCTAAATGGAAAGGAGTGTCCGTTGAAGCACTCAAGAAACGATTACAGCCGTCTTCAAGACCCTGAGGGGCTTATCCCTCAAGACGAACCGGTCTTCTTGCTTCGGGCGCAAGACATTGCCGCTTCCTTTGCCGTTCGATCATGGGCGCAAAGGCTTGATCAGCTCGGTGGCGACCAAAAGATGGTGAGGGCGGCCCTGGGGGTTGCTCAGGAAATGGAAGATTGGCCGGTAAAGAAAATGCCCGATCTGCCTGTTGAACAGGTTGCACCCGAATCCCCATCACCAAAGAAAAATGGAAATGGGAATGGGCCTGGCTCTCCGCCTCCCCCTGAAAAAGAACCGAACCCCAAAACCCCACCACCTGAACAATGAGGGATCTTTTTAACCCGGTAATTACGGGAATCTATGCGTTCAGTTCCTTCTGTCTCGCTGTCGCTTGGTTTCGATACCATGAGGTGTGGAGTCTCTTGCGTGAATATGTTCACCTGGCTCTTATCTTTGTCTTCGTTTTTCTGGCGAGTTTGGGATTGACTTATATCCTCTTGAATCGCTGGCGCAGGCGGAGGGGGGCTCCGCGTGAAGATTGAGTCGACCGTTATCTCTCTGGACAAGTCGACGGTGACTGCCGTAAAGGAACCGATTGCAACGACCATTCACCTGGGGGCGGTGATGGGTGTTTTTGTGGATCGGTTTGAAGACTCCAGGCATGACCTTGCCGTGATAATGGTAACACTGAAAAAGGTTAAATAGCTATGTCTGATATTGTCACGATCGGAGTTGTTCGCGATTTTGGCCGATCACTGGACTTTGACCCCCAGGACACGGCTTACGTTGAGAGGCTCAAGTCCTTTGGGTTCAAACGGGTTAACTCGCTTCCCGAAAACGACAAAGAATTTTACATCGGGGGCATACACAGGTCGTGGCTCGATGAGCCTAAATGATTTTGCCGGAGGTTTTGGGGACCTCTGGTTACCACAGGCGGGCGGGTTGAGAAGGGTCCCTGCCCGCCCATAACATAATTTTTGAAAGGAATGAACGATGAGAAAACAGATCGTTCGCAGTCAGGTGAAGTGCGGGGGTAGTCCCGAAATGATCTCCGCCCTGTCCGGTCGAATAGTCGGCATTGGCATTGCCCTTGGTAGATGTTTTTGACTATGTTTAATCACGCTAATCTATTTTGCTCCTCTGTGTCAGGCCTCCTGGAGGCCTTAAAACATTTATTTTTGGTTGTATTTTGATGTGCACCTTACGGTTATCATTTTTTTTCAACTTTTTTAAAATCGTTATTTAGGCTGTTTTGTGGTTTAGCTGTGCTAAAGAATTTGCCCCAAAATTCGAGTTCCGATCTCTTCGGGAAAACTGTTTCGCCCGGTCAAAAACCTCTTCTTGGAAAGAGGACCTTTAACTCATACCCCCCTGTCGCGGGAAAACACCATAAGCCTAAGTCTCGGAATATCTTGGGGTCTGATTTCACCGAATCTTCTATTTCATATCGCTATCATCTCCGGGAAGTTGCCAGGCCTTACCAACTCCCGGGTAGTAAACCGGCCAAGTGTGGTCGGGTTCGTTTTGCAAATTCTGTTACCCTTAAGCGTCAGATATATCGAAAGGGAAAATTTTACCACTTCTGGTACTATCTTTCCGGTTTGATCAGGTGCAATCAAATCTGGGTCTGTCCTGTTTGTGCCGCAGCGGTAGCCAATTCGAGAGGCCGGATTTTACAGCGGTTGATCGATCATCACCGTTCTAATGGCGGTGGTGGGGCTTATATGGTTACCGCTACCATGCCGCATGATTATGGTGACAATCTTGAAACCGCCAGGCGTACCGCTACCACCGCTTGGTCCGGGGTATGGACCGGACCCCCTGCTCTTCGCCTTAAAGAACGTTATGATATTGTCGGTTACGTCCGTGGTCTTGAGGTTACTCACGGCCGAAACGGCTGGCATCCACATATTCACGCGGTTCTCTTCACGAAAACCCCGTTGGACAATAAAGCCTTGTCGTCCCTTGAATCCTATCTTTACCGGCGCTGGGCTGATCATATCGAACGTCGTGGTTATCGCCGCCCCAGTCGTGATCATGGTTTGATTTTGACTGAAAACTCTAACGCCGGTGAGTATGTGAGCAAGATTACGGCTAATCTTGGCGCCGAGATCTCAAGTTCTGTCAGCAAGGCCGGCCGGCGGGGCTCCCGGACTGTCCTTGAGATTTTACGTGACATCGATCTTCACCACAAACCGCGTGATATCGCCCTTTTCTCTGAATACGTGAAAACTATCAAGGGGGCGCGTCAATTGACCTGGTCTCGTGATGTCAAACGTCTCTATGCCGATGAAATATCATTTACCGAGACTGGCTCGGTTTCTTTTGACGATCAACTTAGCCTCGATCTTGTGGATTGGTATGATAAGCCTGAGGATTTGTTTAAGTGGCAGTCCTGGGAATGGGATAATTTGGCCTTTGAGGACCCTCACTTCGCTCTAAGTCTGCTTCTTCACGTGTCAAAGGGCGGCTGGTTAGATCCTGACGGCTCAATCCGTAGGACAGGTCTGTCTGTTTGAACTACTGCCCTTTTGTGCAGTAGTTTTCGTCTATCCCTTTTAATTCCTGTTGGTTACGATGTCCCTGGCCGCCGGCGACAGTGACGGCTTTCTTTTTCTGTTCTCTTCTCTGCACAAAATTTGTGCGTTTTATTGAAAAAGTGCTTGACAGGTTTTGAGGCCGGGTGTACTGTATGGCACAACCAGGTCTTTTATCCCAACCCGAAAATTGAATAGGAAATTGATGCGTTTCACCTTGTCGCAAATTCCTGTTGGTGAAGCCGGTACCGATGCTACGGTAAAACGGATCATCGACCTTGTTCGGTTATCTCTGCGAAAGCCCTCTATTCGGCTTAAATCTCTCGCTGTCCTTCGTGCTTCAGGCGTTTTCGGTCAGGGGCCCGGGGAACAGGCCCGGGCCCTCTGTAGTTGGGTTCAGCGTAACATTGATTTCGTTCGTGACCCCGTTGACGTGGAGACTGTTCAACAACCGGAAGTCACGCTGAATCTTAAGGCCGGCGACTGTGATGATCATGTTGGTTTGATAGCGGCACTCTTACAGTCGATCGGTTTGCCTGTGCGTCTTGTGGTGCTGGGCGTTGATCGCGATTCCTTTCAGCATATTTATGCCGAGGTCTTTGTCGACGGCTCCTGGCGAGCCGCCGACACTACCGGGAAATATGGCCTTAAGTCCGGTCTTCCCGGTTTGGTTCGCAAGGTTTACTCTTTACCTGGAGATGAAAATATGATTGGTTCTCTCTCTGGCGGAGAGCAACAGGTTGTTCCCATGCGTGTCTCTGACGCCAAAAGGCTTGCCTACAACGCTTCGATGCGTGTTCTCAATCACAACTGGCAGCAGGGGCTTATCGATCGATCTGATCTGATTGGTTGTCTCCGTGTCGTTGGCGAACCTGACAGTCCTTCTCGTGGTACCGTCCTGGAAGAGCCGATGCGCAAGGCTGTCGAGGATTTTCTGCTGACCATCAATCAACAGTGTGCCCCTTCGCATAAGACTCCTGGTCGCCTCTCCGGTCTTGGGGGAGTCAATGGTTTTTTTGATGATGTCTGGAATGCAGCCAAAAATTCCGTCAAGGCCGGTGTTGACGCTCTCCAGACGGGCATCGAGTGGGGCACTTCGATTTTTGGTGGCGGTAGCGCCAATGGCTCTTATGACATTACTCCCACTATCTCTGTTCAGCCTCAGATTCCCGCCTCTACGATGGCCTCCGGTGTTGGCGCTGTTTTGAGTAGCCCTGTCGTTCTCGGTTTGGGGCTTGTTGCCGTGGTGCTGTTATTAAAGGGCAAGAGGTAGCTGTGTCTTATTATCCTTCTGATTTGTTGGTCTCTGAAGTGGAAGAGACGTCTCCCTCTTGGTTGCCCTACGTGCGTACCGGGGTGGATATTATTTCCGGTAAAGCTAAGTTCCGTACTCCCGAGATCGTTGTTGAGCCGGCCCAACAGGCCACAGCGGTTGATTATCTGAAAAATCCCCTTGTTTGGATCGGCCTGACCGGTCTGGCCATAGCTCTTTTGAGGAAATAGACGTGATTCCCTACATTCATTTGGGTGCTGTCTCAAAACCCGAGAAGCTTTCTGTTCCTGCGGTTGCTTCTGCTGAATCGGTTAACCTGGGCAGGGTGGTTCTTCCCCTGATCATCGTTGGAGCGTTGCTATTCGCTATGAGGAATTGGTGATGTATGTAAGGTCCTTATCCGGGCTTGGTTTTGTTGATCCACTTACGGCCGCGACCGCGGCTGGTACCGTCACTTCCTGGGTCTCGGACATTTTTGGGAAGAAGGAACAGAAGAAAGGCCCTGCCTGGAATCGCCTGCAGGCCATTCGTGTCGGAGAGAGCTGGGAGCCGAACATGGTGGCCGTCGATCAAAAGGCTGTTAACTGGATAAACCCTTCGTGGCTTAACGACCTGCAGCGCGGTGTCGCCGGTTCCGTTATCTGGCAGAATGCGCCGTCTGGGTCTTTTGAAAGAGCCCGGCAGATATATCTCTCACAGCAGGCGGGTGTTGCCTCGACGGCTGAGGCCCAGGTTGGCTTGGCTTCCGCTACTTCCTTGTTGCCTCTGGTTCTGATCGGGGGCCTGGCTGTTTATCTATTGTCTCGAAAAAGGTAGGTGTCTATGTATTACAGGTCTAATCGTCTCGGTCGGCTTGCTTCTTGGGGGACGAGTTTTTCGCAGAGTACGTTCTTTCCTTCTATCAGTAGCCGAATTACTACTGCCGCCACTGGACCTGTTTGGGATCGGTTACAACCTATCAAGATTGGCCAGAGCTGGGAGCCGAATCTTGTCCCGGTCGATCAAAAGGCTGTTAACTGGATAAACCCTTCGTGGCTTAACGACCTGCAGCGCGGTGTCGCCGGTTCCGTTATCTGGCAGAATGCGCCGTCTGGGTCTTTTGAAAGAGCCCGGCAGATATATCTCTCACAGCAGGCGGGTGTTGCCTCGACGGCTGAGGCCCAGGTTGGACCTGTTTGGGATCGGTTACAACCTATCAAGATTGGCCAGAGCTGGGAGCCGAATCTTGTCCCGGTCGATCAAAAGGCCGTTGACTGGATCAATCGGTCGTGGTTGAACGACATCAAGAACGGCACTCCAAATTCTGTTATCTGGGAAAATGCTCCCGGGGGAGTGGCCCGGGCTTTCGCCATGGTCAGTAGCCGAATTACTACTGCCGCCACTGGACCTGTTTGGGATCGGTTACAACCTATCAAGATTGGCCAGAGCTGGGAGCCGAATCTTGTCCCGGTCGATCAAAAGGCCGT
>Ga0307431_1001337_pt1 | contig 14364 bp, 7 predicted proteins | sample SalMarWE160170MG_FD_202155 | JGI IMG/M metagenome (GOLD analysis project Ga0307431, IMG submission 202155) | Salt marsh sediment microbial communities from the Plum Island Ecosystem LTER, Massachusetts, United States - WE1603-170 | ecosystem: Environmental > Aquatic > Marine > Intertidal zone >...
TTATGCCTCCGACAGACTGTCGATAACCCCGGAACCAGATGGTCAAGGCTGCAACGCCTTCTGCCGTCCAGTCTTGTGGTGTATCCCAGGTACGTATAGCTTCTGAGATAAACGGATCATTCACATTATTGTAATCCATCGGCATAGACTGGCCGCGCCCGTGGACAATGGAGGTCTCTATGATATTGCCCTGATAGTATGGGCTATCCGAACTCCAAATGTCGTGACCGACAGCTGAACCGGTGCCGTTACCGGGATCCCCGGGCAGATACTGATCCGCCGAATAGCCAACACCGTCTACCCAGGTCTGGAAGACCCTGTCTGGAGAGTTGTTGTTGTAGTCCTCGAAATCATCTACGAAGATGAAATCGGCAGTCGTAAAGCTCCAGACACTACCTTTCCAAATGTTGGGGTCATTTACATCATCAATCCGCCAGTAGTAGGTTTTGTTAAATTCTAAGATTCCAGGCTCATAGTAGTTAGGTTCCTGGCTTACATTTAACAGAACGCCGCATGGATCATTCGTTCTGTTGGCTTTGTTTACAGTGTTAAAATCGGTGCCGAAATATACATCGTGTTTGTTAGCATACATTCCTGGCGCCCATCTAAGAACAGGGTTACTCTTCACATCTTCGGCTTCATTTTCGGGGTATGGGTCATAGGATGTGGGGGGCATAAATACGGTAATCTTAAGATTATCCATTATCCAGACTTGGTCCCACGCCGGCGTACCTGCGGGTATTGATGTACCCGGCCACGGCGGACCACCAACCTCAATGGACCACGAGGGATTTTTCATGTCCCAGTTGGTTCCTTCCCACCAACCAACGTTCAAGTCAGCCAGGTTTTTTTCTACATGGACCCAGCCATCAGCTTGAGCATACGCCGAAGCGCCGGAACCATATCCTTGGTCAGGTGCCTCTTTTGTAAGTACAAAAAATTCTAAGTTGATAGGATCCCAGTCACCGGAAACGCTGCGTAAATCAAACTCGATGGTATAATCCGCCGGATCGGAACGGGTGTTTCCAGTCATCGCGATGTCCCACTTTGAACCAAATCGCATGTTTCTGGCCTCTGCTGTAGGATTGCCTATCGTTCCGTTATGGTCAACTACTATGTTTCCACCATAATCCTGATACGTGGCTGTATGCACCGTCCCATTATCGCCCCAGTTCCAGGCATTCCCCTCGGCAAATCCATCACCTACAGTCTCGCCCTCATAATCGTTCTCATACACAATTATCTCAGCAAGATACTCCTCAGCTACCGTAAAGCTCCAGACACTACCTTTATAAATATTTGGGTCATTGACATCATCAATCCGCCAGTAATAGGTTGTATTAAATTGCAAGTTATTTGGCTCATAAGTATTACCAATATAGTCTTGTGCGTCCAGTACGCCCATCGGATTGTCTCTGTTGGCGTCGCTCACATCGTTAAAATCGGTGCCTAAATATATATCGTGCTTATCGGCATAAAATCCTGGCGTCCAGCTAAAGATAGCATCAACATACACATTTGTGGCACCATTTGGGGGGTCCGGATTATAGGATTTGGTTGGCGGTGATATTTGGGTAATCTTAAGATTATCCATTACCCAGATTTGGTCCCACGCCTGCCCTGCGGGTACTGATGTACCCGGCCACGGCGGACCTCCAATCTCAATTTGCCACGTGGGATTTGTTAAGTCCCAGTTGGTTCCATTCCACCAGCCAACGGTCAAGTCAGCTAGGCTCATTTCTACATGGACCCAGCCATCAATTTGAGTATAATTCGCATCACCGGAACCATATCCTTGGCTATTTGTAAGTACAAAAAATTCTAACGCGATAGGATCCCAGTTACCGGAGACGCTGTTTACATCAAACTCGATAATGTAATCCTCCGGGAAGGGACTGATGTTATCAGTCATCTCGAGGCTCCACATTGAACCAAATCGAGCGTCACAGGGGTCTGGGAAATTATTGTCTATCGCTCCGGTATGCTCAACGACGATGTTCCCATCATAATCCGCATACAAAACTGTATGAGCGCATATATCGGTGCCCCAGTTCCAGGGAGCCCCTTCATTAAAATCAGCGACTGGAGTCTGGTCGTTGTAATCGTTCTCATACACAATTGTCTCATCAGCAAAACCTGTCATCGATCCCGCCAAACATAGGAATAATGCGATTAGAATTGTCTTTTTCATCCACATAATCAATCTCCTTCGAAATTTAGTTAGGTAATGACGTTTTTGACTACACACACAAAAAACGCCTGCTGCCTTCTTCAAGCACACGAATTTATTATCTTATTTGTACTTGTCAGCAACCACTTAGGTTAATAACGACTAAAAGAGCTTGCCCCTTAACATTTTTGTGCTAACACAGCACCTAATGTCAGGTTCCAACATTACTTCCTTTCTTTCAATAGACCGCAATGAGCTGGATAACAGGTGTGTAAGTATGTTCACCCTCGAGGCACATAATTTGCATTACACCTCTTTGCCTTATCCGAAGATTCTATATATACTCTGCTGGAACATAGAAACTGACCCCACTGGCAAACTAAGGTCTCTGGAATCCAGCAACTGCACTTTGGCTTCTACCCGATACCCTTGCTTTGCTCCCGTGATGAGAAAACCAAACCGAAAACGCGATTTTTTACGACAAGATTATCGATAGTATACGGTTATATCTTATTATATTTAATTATAATCAATCTCAGCCCTAAAAAGTGACTAATATGCGTAAAAAAACCGCCATTTTGCGAATAGACCCTCCATAGAGCTGTCTCACAAAACAATCGGGGCCTATGCAACTAAGCATAGGCCCCGAAATGATGCGTAAATCCTTATACAATTTCTTACCGGCTTTCTACAACTGCGGCCATAATTGCTCCTCAAGCCAAATAGAAACTAACTCAGCGTAGTCCTTCATGTCAATGGTGCCGTCGATCACGATTATTCGCTCAGCATTTTCTTATTTCGCAGGATGTGGTGGTAGTGCTGGGCAAAGCGGTGTGCTTCGTCGCGGACGTATTGCAGCAGCTTGAGCACAGGAGAGTGTGCGGACAGCTTCAACGGCTTGCTATGTCCTTGCAAGTAAATTAGTTCTTCTCTTTTTGCTATTGAGGCGACTTTGACGGCTGCGGCCTTCATTTCGCGGAGGGCTTTTTCCGCAGCGTGCAAATGCCCTGCACCACCGTCAATCAAAACAAGATCAGGCCAGAGTTCTTCGCCCCGTAGCGCGTACTTATATCTGCGTTTGACCACCTCGGCAATCATCGCATAGTCGTCGATGCCTTCTACGGTTTTAATCTTGAATCGCCGATAGCCGTTTTTGAAGGGCCTGCCGTCGATGAACTTGACCAGTGAGCCTACCGCTTCGGCGCCGGCGATATTCGCTACGTCAATGCCTTCTATGATTCGCACAGGTTCGGCCGTCTGCAATATTTCGCGAAGTTTGACCAGCGCTTCGGTCGGATCGCCGGCAAAGACCTCCGGCTGAACATCTTCCTCGGGGATTCCTCGACGGTCAAGACGTTCGATAAGTCGAATGCGGTCGCGATACATCGCTGCCTTTTCATAGTTGAGATTGGCAGCGGCTTCTGTCATCTGCTTTTTCAATTGACGCAAGATTGTGGAACGCTTTGAGCGCAGGAATCGAATAAGGTCTGTGACAATTTTCTTGTATTCCTGCTTTTCGGTTTTTGCTGCGCAGGGAGCAACGCATTGTTTTATGCTGTACAAAAGGCAAGGCCGAAAGAATCGGCGCTTCTTGTCATTTTCCTTGATGTCCAGGTTGCAGGTTCGGAACCTGAATATTTTCTGCAGCACCACCAGCACCGCCCGCAGCTCCTTTGCGCTTGCAAACGGCCCAAAAAGTCTACTGCCTCTTTCGCGTGGCTTTCGAGTGATATAGACGCCGGGAAAATCATCGCTTGTGGTGATTTCAAGATACGGAAATGTCTTATCGTCTACAAGGTCGGTATTGTATGGCGGCCGGATGTCTTTTATCAGCCGGGCTTCTTTGAGCATCGCATCGACTTCGGTTTCGGTCTCGAGAAAATCGACGGTATCAACCTTGCTTATCATTTCGACAATCTTTGGCCCACGGGAGGTTGCGATCTCGCCACCTGGCTGAAAATAGCTCGCCACCCTTGAACGCAGGTTCTTGGCTTTGCCTATGTATAGAACTTTATCGCCAGAGCCTTTCATAAAGTACAGACCCGGCCCCATCGGAAAGGTCTTTATTTTCTCGCGGATAATCTCGAGTCGGTCTTTTTCGTTATCGCTGGCCATTAATACACTATTTCGTCAATTAAACCCGGATGGCTCTTAGAAAAAACGGATGAAAGCCTATACAGTATTTTAGGCTCTACGCGGCAATTACCAAAAGAGTTTTCTATTGCAAAGATTTCTTGCAAAATTCATCGCTTGTGGTTAGAATCATATTAGTTGAGGTGTGAAGGCGGGTTTGCAGGATTGGAATAATACTTTTGTGTTTGTCATCATAAATCTTCTCAAACCCATATTCATATCGCCCTGCCTTCAAAGATCAGCTATCAGCTAAAAATACAACATAGTTGGCCAATATTGAAAGGGCGGAAAAATGAAAAATACAATCCTTCTAAATCTTGCTCTGGTTTTGTTTATATCAGTGTCAGCATCGGCTGTAACTCGCTTGGTTCCCGATGAGTACACCACAATTCAGGCAGCGATAGACAACAGCACCGATGGCGATGTGGTCATCATTGCTCCTGGAACCTATACCGGTGACGGCAACCATGATATCGAATTTCAAGGCAAAGCGATAGCTGTCTGCTCCGAAGACAGGCCTGAATCAACCATAATCGACTGTAGCGGTGCTGACCTCGGTTTCTGCATCATCGGGAACGAAATCGGCCACTCCACAATCGAAGGCCTGACCATCCGCAATGCGGTCCAGGCCGCCGTCAAGGTTCGTGCAGTAATTCTCTTTCGTTCTCCTGGCGAATACCAACGACAATATCAATTCAGCGACCTGCCTACTCACACACCCGTAACCATCCGTAATTGCCACATCGTTGATAACCCCGGTTGTGGAATCATCCTTGATAGCCACGACAACATTACTATCACGAATTGCCGCATCACCAACAACGGCGGAGCCGGCGTCTGGTCATACAGAAGGTTCCCCACCATCCGCAATTGCCTCATCGCCGCAAACGATGGCCACGGCATCAGAGCTACTGGCGCTACCGTTATCAATTGCACTGTCGCCGAGAACGCAGGCATCGGCCTGTGGATGTATGAAGGCTCTGTTATCAATACCATCATCTGGGCAAACGCCCAGCAGCAGATCTACGACCCAGACAACAATGTCGAGGTGGCGTACAGTGATATCCAGGGCAGCTTCCCCGGAACAGGCAACATCGACTCCAATCCTTTATTCATCGTCGCCCGCGATAATTATCGCCTCCAGATAGGCTCACCTTGCATAGACGCAGGCGATCCAGACTATATACCTGAAGCCAACGAAACCGATCTTGATACAAATCCTCGCATCGGCAACGGCCGCATCGACATCGGCGCATACGAATACCAAAATCAACGGACTATTTATGTCGACGTCAGTGGCACCAGCGATTTCGCAACAATCCAGTCAGCAATTGATGATGCTAATGACGGTGAGGTTGTCATAGTTAAGCCCGGTACCTACACCGGCGACGGCAATCGTGACATTGATTTTCAAGGTAAGGCAATCACGGTTAGGAGCGAACAAGGCCCCGAAACTTGCATCATCGACTGTCAAGGCTCATTAAATGATCGTCACCGAGGCTTCTACTTCCACAGAGGCGAGGACGCAGATTCTGTCGTGGCCGGTTTTACTATCGTCAATGGCTTTGGCCTCGACGAGCAGTTTTCGAACACCGAATGGTCATTCGGAGGCAGTATCTATTGCGAGCAGTCAGGGCCGACCATCACTGATTGCATCATAAAGAGCAACAAGGCTATCCAGGGCGCGGGCATCTTCGCATGGAAAGACAGCAGCCCGACCATCACCAAATGCACCATAACAGCAAATAGAAGCCCCAATGGTAATGGAGGTGGAATCTATTGTTGGAGGAATACTACAGTGATAATAACTGACTGTGTAATTTCTGGCAATGATGGTAGAGGAATCGATTGTTGGGACAGCCCTTCTGCAACTATAGTAAATTGTACAATTACTAACAACGACATGGACGGGATAGACTCTTCTGATGACGGTGCATTAACGATAACTAACTGTACAATATCTGACAACCGTGGTCCAGGAATTCGAGCTTCAGTCCGGGGTACTGGGACTGCTACAATTTCGAACTGTATCATCACTGGCAACACAGGCTCCTATGGTGGCGGAATTAGGCTCGCTACGCATGACAATTGTTTTGCTGCAATCACCAACTGCACAATAGCTTGCAATAGTGCCCGCGTCGGTGGAGGTATCTTCTGTGAATCTACAGGTGATACTATTCTTACAAACTCAATTATGCGGAACAATATCAGTAGTAAGAGGGGTCATGACATTTATGTTTGCAATTTCGTGATGCCTCCTAATGGTGACTGGACTACAGAGCCTACAAAACTTACTGTTTCATACTCCTGCCTTGGTGTTATATCCGTGGAAGAGGATCCAATTTTTGGAGACCCCGTTCTTACTTGGGGTGCTGGCAATATGGATGCTGATCCATGCTTTGCAGATCCAGGCTATTGGGACCCGAATGGGACACCAGAAGACGCCAGCGATGATTTCTGGGTCGATGGTGACTATCACTTAAAATCCCAAGCGGGCCGATGGGATCCAAATGCGCAGTCCTGGGTAAGAAACGACGTCACCAGCCCATGCATTGATGCTGGTGATCCGATGTTGCCTATTGGCTATGAGTCGTTTCCTAACGGTGGTAGAATCAATATGGGTGCCTACGGCGGCACAATCGAAGCAAGCAAGTCGTACTTCGGCGAACCCCTTTGCGGGACGGTCATCGCCGGAGACATTAACGGTGATTGTAAGGTCAATTTTGCCGACTTTGAGATCATGGCCTTACATTGGCTGCAAAACAATAGGTAGTACCCAAGACATCTCCAACGGCTGAGAAAGCATATTACAGCTATGAGTCTGGAGAGTGGCTGCCTATAAAAAAGATGCTTGCCAATCACACCGCTATTCATAGAATCTATTTTGTAACGCCATAGAAGTTTTAGCATTGTCCGAGTTTTGTAAATGGCAATGCACCGAAATGTGAGCTATGCGATATGAGCGGCTTGTATCGCCCACTTCAAAGTGGCGCGAATGAATTATGATTATCTTTGGGACGCGGTGGTGTAAGTGAAAAGGACTTTTAATCTTCTTCCAGCAAAAAGTAGTACCTTGGTATTATGTGTTTTTTTGCTTCTACAGGGATTCAGTCTGTCCCAGGCGAAGTTCCTGAATCCGAAAGATGCTAAAGTACGACCGAAAGGCCGAATCGCCTCCTACGCCACCGCCACAATAGGCATTGTTTTTTTGAGTCCCGAAGAGCTTGGACAACATAGATACAGATATAGCTTGTGGGAAAGAAACGGCATAGTATATACCTGCAGAGCAGGCCATATTGATATCACTCATCTACGCAAATTCGCTGATTGGACGGGTTTTTTCGCCGCAAAAATACTCGGACATTTAGAACAAAATACCACTCAATTCTCGTTCAGGATGAGAGAACCCTCATTGTACCGGGTGCAACTTACCTATCCGCAGGATTGGACGGAGTTGTCCGATTCTGATAGAGACCGCATTGCACGCGAGGTCTCGATCGGATTGGGGCAATACGTGGCGTATACTGCAAGTATTTGGCATGAAATCCTTACTTGGTTTGGCTTCAAGTACGCAGGATTTTATCCGGAGTATCCATCTGCATTTTCCTGGGAAGACTCTTTTTCAAATCTCCTCGGCTGTCATATTGGGGCCCAGGCCCTCCGGGACGGCGAACATGAGTTTGACGAAGCGGCGACGCTGGCTATCGACCGTGAGCTTGAGAAATTGGATGTTCAATCAGGTCGTACAGCTCGGCGTGCCGCCGCTGCGATGAGAGGCAAGTGGTATACGGGTGATCTGATGTTCGTTGACATAAAAGCCAGAAATCTCGATGTGGGTCTGAATGATGGTTTTGTCACGCCATGGATTGTTCCTTCAATCTCTGTATGTGAGGGAGTCGAAGTTCAGCCGTATCCGGTTCCCAAAATTGATTTTCTCTCAAAATATGGATTTTCATTGAAGCTCGAAATTGAACCTAAGGAATGGGAAAAGGGCCAAATCCTGCAGATTATCTACCCGGATGCGAACGAAAAGAAGGGACGGCTTGAACCTGCCATTCACTTCGCCCCGATTATAGACTACATTGAGGAGGATGTCATAAATAAATATGGCCACGTAAATCCATATTATACAGACTCAAATAGACTATCCCGCTCTCGTTCATCCTGGCACGAAGCCCGGCTCTGGGCTTATGGAGGGGATTCTCCGGGGGAGCATATCGAGCTAACTGAGGCTGTCCAGCCGGGTGCTTGCCCACGGCCTGTTTTAGGCGATATTAATGGCGATTGCAGAGTTGACCGCAATGATCTCCAGATTCTGGCTATGCACTGGCTCCGGAACAGGCAAAACGCAGATTTGGTGCCGCTTAACTGAGTCTTTGGCTTATAGTATTTTAACCAAAGATTATCAGCCACATAGAAATGTAGTCTGAGCAAGACCATAATATTCTTCCAATGTAGGGAAGATTTGTAGGCGGGAGCAGGCGATGCGACCCCCGATTATAATCGAAACCGGGCAGACCATACTGTTCATTGGCGACAGCATAACTGACGCTGATAGGGATAAGCAGGCTTACAGGCCATTTGGGTTCGGCTACGTGCATTTTGTTGCCAATATGCTACTGGCGAAGTATCCACATCTGAATATCAATATTAAAAACAAGGGTGTCAGTGGCAACGCAATCCAGGACCTAAGCCAGCGGTGGGAGAGGGACTGCCTCGCGCATAAGCCCGATATCCTGAGTGTTTTGATAGGTATCAATGACCTCTGGCGGGTGTGCACAGCGCCGCAGCAGGCTCGCGGTCTGCTTCCGGATGAGTATGAACTAACATACAAACGGTTACTTTTATGTGCGAAGCAGGCATCTGACTGTCAGTTGGTGTTGATGGAGCCATTTATGTTCTGCAGCGACCCAGCAGGCCACATGTTTGAGTTGCTGCAGAGATATATTGAAAAGCTTGATGGTCTGGCGAGGGAATTTGATGCTGTTTTAGTGCCTTTGCAAAGTCTGATAAACGAGCAAATCAAGATCATCGAGCCGCAGAAATGGTCGTCTGATTCAGTTCATCCCTACGTCTGGGCGCACGCCTGGATTGCAAAATGCTGGTTGCAAGCAATAGGTTTGTGATTGAATTCTGCGCAGTGAAAAAAAATTTTCACTTCGTAGATTTAGCAAGAACAAGGACTAATAAAGGCAACAGTAAAATTGTCCAGAAATTTCTAAGTTTTGCTCTTTACACCTTATCGAATTGTCATTAATTTGCCGATACTTGTCTTACGGGTTTTGCTACTATATCTGGCGTAATCCCCGTTCATCCTGACTATATATTGTGCTCCTTGATTTTTCGCATGGAGGCGCTGAGATGTCGCAGAAATTCAACCCTGAGAATCCTTTTGCAGGTGGGCAGCAGCAAGCACAGATCACCGAGAGAGCGGAGCAATCGAGCGGTTTGAAGATAGAGCATTTATTTTCTACGCCGGGCGTCCACCCTTTTGACCAGATAACGTGGGAGACGCGTTCAGTCAAGATCACCGGCGACAATGGCGAAGCGATCTTTGAGCAGGATAATGTAGAGATACCGGTCTCGTGGAGTCAACTGGCAGCGAAGGTCGTCGCCAGCAAATATTTCTACGGTGATATCGAGACTGGCCAGCGCGAGCATTCAGTCAAGCAGCTTATCCACAGAGTTTGCCGAGCAATTGCCGATCGTGGCAAAAAAGATGGATACTTCGCAAGTGAGCAGGATGCGGAGGCCTTCTACAACGAGCTGACGTACCTGTGTGTTAATCAATACGGGGCGTTCAATTCGCCTGTCTGGTTCAACGTCGGACTTTATGATGTTTATGGTATAGCTGGCAGTCAACATAATTATCGCTGGGATCCGGAGCAAAAGGACGCCGTTGCCTGTGAAAACAGCTACGAATATCCTCAGGCATCCGCCTGCTTTATCCAGTCGGTTAAGGACTCGATGCAAGATATAATGCGTCTTGCGGCGAGTGAGGCGATGCTGTTCAAGCACGGCTCAGGAACCGGAACCGACCTTTCAACGCTCCGAAGCAGCAAAGAGAAGCTCTCCGGCGGAGGTAAGCCATCCGGGCCATTAAGTTTTATGCGTGTTTACGACCAGGTAGCCGCTGTAATTAAATCGGGCGGAAAGACTAGACGCGCTGCCAAAATGCAGTCGCTAAAAGTAGACCATCCTGACATAAAAGAGTTCATCGCCTCCAAGACACAGGAGGAAAAAAAGGCCTGGGCGCTTATAGAGGCTGGCTATGACGGTGAGCACAACAACGAAGCCTACAACAGCGTAATGTTCCAAAACTCAAACCTTTCGGTACGCGTCACCGATGAGTTCATGCAGGCGGTGGAAAAAAACGATACATGGGCGACTTATGCTGTGACAACAGGTGAGAAGATAGGAGAACATTCTGCCGGTGAGCTTATGGAGCTTATCGCTGAGGGAACCAGGATTTGCGGCGATCCGGGCATCCAGTATCACAGCACAATCAACCGCTGGCACACCTGCCCGAACTCCGGCCCGATTAACGCCTCGAATCCTTGCAGCGAATATATGTTCATCGATGATTCAGCCTGCAACCTTGCTTCGCTCAATCTTATCAAGTTCCGCAAGGAAGATGGTTCTTTTGACGTTGAAGCTTTCAAAAAAGCGGTCCGCATCTTCATCATCGCCCAGGAAATCCTCGTCGATGGTGGCAGCTACCCTGACAAAGCGATCGCCGTCAACAGTCATCGGTTCCGTCCGCTGGGCTTGGGTTATGCAAATCTCGGTTCTTTGATTATGAGCGAGGCTCTTCCGTATGATTCGGACCAGGCCAGGGCTCTTGCCTCAGCCATCAGCGCGATAATGACGGGAGCTGCTTATGCGACCAGCGCTGAGATAGCTACGATGAAAGAACCTTTCGAGGAGTTTGAGAAGAATACCGACGCAATGTTGAGGGTTATGAATATGCACCGTCAGCATGCTTACGATATTCCTGAGGTGCACTGTCCGGACTATCTGCGCAATGCTGCCAAGGACGCCTGGAATGAAGCTATCGATGCCGGTTCAAAGGTGGGTTTCCGTAATGCTCAAGCCGCAGTTCTTGCGCCGACCGGCACGATCGGATTTATGATGGATTGCGATACAACGGGTATTGAGCCTGATATTGCTCTGGTCAAATACAAGCTGCTGGCTGGCGGCGGTATGCTCAAGCTCGTTAACAGAACCGTGCCGATGGCGCTGGAGAGGCTTGGTTACAGCATTGAGGACATAAAGGCAATCTGCGATTACATAGACGAAAATGGATCTATTGAAGGGTCAGAGAGGCTCAATCAAGACCATCTGCCGATCTTCGATTGTGCTTTTAAGCCACGCATCGGCAAAAGATGCATTCACTACATGGCGCATCTGAAAATGATGGCGGCAGTGCAGCCTTTTATATCCGGGGCCATAAGCAAAACGATAAATATGCCCAGAGAAAGCACGACCGAAGAGATTATGGCTGCTTACATGGAGGGCTGGAAGCTTGGGCTAAAGGCAGTGGCAATCTACCGGGACGGTTCAAAGAAGCTTCAGCCGGTCTCCACCAAAAAGCACAAGGAAGCCAAGGCTAAGGCCTCTTCTGAGGCACCAGCCAGGCCCTTCAGGCATCGTTTGCCGGATACCAGACAAAGCATTACGCACAAATTCTCCGTAGCTGGACATGAAGGCTACCTGACGGTGGGGCTATACGAGGATGGGCAGCCTGGTGAGCTGTTTATCACCATGGCCAAGGAGGGCAGCACCGTTGGGGGCCTTATGGATGTTATAGGGACGGTAGTTTCAATGGCACTGCAGTACGGCGTGCCGCTTATTACGCTGGTGGATAAGTTCCGCCACGCCAGATTTGAGCCGTCTGGGATGACATCAAACAGAGACATTCCGTTTGCCAAAAGCTTGATTGATTACATTTTCTGCTGGCTGGGCTGTCAGTTCATACCAGGCTATGCCGATAAGAACCTACCCAACAGGACGCCTGTGCCCGTCGAAAATAAAACCACAACGACTGCAAAGGAACTGGTTGAAAAAACCCAGGACCTCGCGCACAAGATTGCTGAGGTAAAAGGGCAAGTCAAAGCAAAAACGCAGGAAAAGGGGCAAAAAATTCCGATTGAGGAGTTGACCGAAAGAAAGCTAATTCCAGCCCCAAAGGGCAAATTGAGCAGTCTAGCCAATCGCATAACGAGCCTGGTTGGTTCAGCTATCTCTGACGGCTCCGGCCAGTTGAAGGCTGAGACAAGGTTTATGCAGCAGTTTAACGCTCAGTTTGAGCATTTTCAGGATGATGCCCCAGCATGTGATATTTGTGGTGCAATAACCGTCCGCAACGGCACCTGTTATAAGTGCTACAACTGCGGAAACTCAATGGGCTGCTCCTGACCCGTTGCTCGCCGCTCGTGAATCATAGCCTGGCGGCTCATTCAACTTGAGCTCAGGCCAAGAGTCGGTCCCCCATTATTGCCTCTGATTGTTTCGCGGATTGAAAGCCCCTACGGTACTACGCTTGAGAGCCAGTTGTCGGCAAAGGCTTTAAGATCATTGATGTCCAGATAGATGCAACGCTCCCCGAGTACTGGGGAAAACCGGTCATGTTTGACGATCATCCGGTGCGCCGACCCACGGGCTTTTTCATGCTCCGTCCGGCGACATATTGTGAAATGATCTATAGTCAAATGACTACAAGTATTTATATGTTTCGGTCTCCAGAAAATTCGTCTTAATCCAGGAGCTTAAATTTGCACTCATTATGCAGCGACAAAGCGCCAGGCGGATAGTCAAATGACTACGAGCTTTTTCATGCTCCGTCCAGCGAAAGGTCGTGAAATAAACCATAATCAAATGACTACGGGCATTTGGGTGTTTTGATCTACAGAAACCTCTTCTTAACCCAACAGCTTAAACCGACAGATATTAAGCAGCGACAAAGTGCCAGGCGAATAGTCAAATGACTACGAGCTTTTTCATGCTCCGGCCAGCGAACGCAACCTATATGCAACTGGTTTGTCGAATTGCCCAAAATTAAGTGATAATACAAGGATTAAAACGGTTGAGTACAACGTTGCCTAAGTTAGAAAGAAACCACCTATTTATTCGCCATTTTTCACTTGAAAGAGCAGAATTTTTTTGTATTTTAGGAGGGTACAACAGCGGCTGGGCTAAATTACCCGATGAGATACCGGCTGTGCCTATCTCACTGGGTGAACACGGAGCTTTGGGACGCAGACATCGGCTGGAATTAAGTATGGTGGTGCCGGAATTTATGTTATATCGAATTATCCTGATCAAGCGCATGATTGGAAGGAGATCAGAAAATGAACATCAATCTCTTTAAAATGGCTCTGGACAAACTTGAACCTCATCATTGGGCCTATTTTGAAGAAATAGCTTCAACTTTCCTAGCTGCGGAGTTCGCTAACCTCAGAACGATGGCATCAGCAAGTGGTGATGGTGGTCGAGATTCGGAACTTTTCAATAATGAGGATGATGCAATTGTAGCATTTCAATATTCTATAACGGACCGTTGGCAAGGGAAAATTAAGCAAACAGTCGAGCGGCTGAATGAATCCTTTCCAGATGTGAGGGTTCTGATTTATGTCACAAATAAGATCATTGGCGCAAAAGCAGACGCACTACGTACCCAAATGATGGAACACAACATCCACATAGATATCCGAGACAGGAACTGGTTTATTGAGAGAGCGAATCAGAAGCCTGCAAACGAGGGGGCCGCAGAACTCTTGATCGATCGAATTGCCCGACCCTATTTAGCCGGCGAACAAATAATCAGCACAAAATCAAGCTCACTTACTTCGGAGGAAGCTAAGGCTGCATTTCTATATCTGGGGCTTCAATGGCAAGATGATATCAGGGCAAAAGGCCTTACAAAACTGTGTTATGATGCTCTAGTGCTTTATTACTGATAATATGATGGATATATAAAGGTCTTTTTGCCGATATATAAGCAAAAGGAAATGCTTATATTTAAGACAAGGAGGCCTGACATGCGAAAAATATATATTGTT